>JAESGV010001256.1_pt1 | contig 10700 bp, 12 predicted proteins | sample 9269781 | NCBI WGS metagenome assembly JAESGV01 (sample SAMN15741586, study PRJNA653496) | algae metagenome | isolation source: Tildeniella torsiva UHER 1998/13D and co-occurring heterotrophs from... | place: Slovakia: Slovak Paradise National Park, Hrabusice, Kosice Region | collected 2000-01-01
TGTTTTTGTACAGAAATCGCAAACGTTGGTTATCTTGCTTAAACATTGGTCGCTACTTGTCAAATGGAATAGCTTTAAGGTATCGCATACTCCTCTGCACAGTACGCAGGTGACCTGTTTTCTTCTTTGCGTGTAACAATTTGAAATACAGGCTTCGAGTGAAGTTCCAAACCAACTCTTTTCTTCTGCGATTTTGCACGATGCTATACATTCTTGTGTATCGTGATATGTAGCGAACAGCTTGTTCCACTCTACCGCGTAAAATAACCAAACAAGAATCAATCCAAATAGGAGGTACTTGATGTATCCAAAGATCTTGAAAAAAACGTGTATTATTATAGTTGATACTACGATAGCAGCTATGCTAATAATCAACTGCTGTTTTGTATATTCGTCTAAAAGCATGTGTACACGTGTTGCTGGTTTACTGTTTAGCTATTTCAAGAATTAATTTTTATTTCTTGGTAATCTTAAATGGATGTCCTTCCGTGTTAAAGACGTAATCATCCAAAGGTAACATGTTTTGATCGCTAAATAATAAATAAAAGTATTTCAAAGTCTCTGCAAAAAAGAACGACTGCATAGAGTTGTTTTGATCTGGTGGAATCTTCGTTACATCCTTGATTCCCGAGAAAGAAGATTTTGTCTTGCAGTATTTAACTAGATTTTGGAAAATTCTCCATCCATCTTCCCGATATGACTCATCTCCAGTCATTCTGTAAAAGTAAAACAAACTCTCTATAGTTTCTGGTCTCAAGTAGTAGCTAGGATTCATTACTGTGATTTTGTCGTCATCAAATCGAACAGTATCAGCAGCTAACCCAGTGGGTTGATAATCATACAAATACACGCACGTGCGTAGCAACTGTTGCGCAACTTTCCAATGTTGTTGCCGTTCATCGAGTGGATACGCTGTTTCATTCTTTATTTTTGTCCCTAGAGCGATCATACCAGGTACAAAACATGTCAGATGCTCCAACTCTAACTTTTGTTCACCGTTGACATATTCTGTAATAACTAGTAATGTTTCGTTTCCATGTTGGTAAGTTTTTAACATGTGTTTCACCATACTACGAACACTATCCAAATACCACTCCAAGTAGACATGTTCTCTTTGACCGGTCAATAGATACTGTTTCAACAAATCTTTGAAATGTTAGTACAAGTATAAACACGTACATTCGTAGAAACTATCAGCGAGTCCTCCAAATGTTATTCTAGCGTTTGATGACATGGCACCAGTATCAATGTTCGATAGTACAGGATACAATCCTCTCGGAATCGATATTGGATCTTCTTTGTATGCTTCTTCTTGCTTTTTATGAATAAATGCGATCGTATCACTCATTTTCTTGTACAAATCAGCATCTGATGTAATCTCTGCCAATCGTTTAAACTCTAATTGTACAGATCCAATTTCTGATAGAATAGATTCTCCGTTAGTCCACCGTGCGTTATCAGATTTTCCACTATTGTTAATCGTAAATTTGTTACGTACGTTTTTGTATTTGTTTCGTGGTACGGTAGTCCACTCTTTGAACTGAATGCAGGTAGTAAACACGTACTCAATTCTTTTGCTTTTTTCAAATAGATTTCTTTTCCTGTAACATCGTACGCGCTTATTAACCCTCCCAAGTATCGAATCGTTGTTTCAAACACAGATATCATTTTATCACTTTCCCATTTGATTGTCGAAACATGTTCTTCACACTTGACGAGCAGGTGATCAAAATTCATCAATGCGATAGTATCTAGTGCATCGACAATGGTAACACCCCAACCACCCCAGGAATCATTTGTCTACTTGCGTTAGTAAGATAAAGCAGCATACAATGTTATTAACTGGTCTTATTTCATCGTGCCCGAATGCAAACTTGTCATAACCTTTCCAAGCATGTAAGAACGCATTCCGTACTTCTTCTTTTCGATTCTCATTTTTTGTATCTCTTGAGATATCGTGGAACGCTTGATGACCTTCTAGTTTCATTAATACTTCGACTATGGGTGTCACACTGGAGAACAGCCACGCAAATAAAAAGTAGATCGTTAACACGAATATTAGACACGCAACGAGTCCAACAAATGCTGCGAATGCATATCTTCTAAGTTTTTGTTTTGCTTGTAGTTTCTGTTGGTATCGATGTCGTTCGTAATGCGATTGTGATAAAAGTGGAGCGAGTGTTCCCTTTTGAAAGATTCTAACAAAGTATGCAAGTCGTCTGCGAACTTCTGTGAACGTACGGTACACACGCTTTCCAAATCTTTGTATCAGTGAACGTGTTTTATGGATTGGTGTGTCTGGAGCAACCCCTGTTGGCTCCAGCGATACAGGTAGCATCAAATAGAAGAGTTTTTTGTGTGCGTATTTACAACCATTTATTTAGGGCTTCAAAGTGACAAAAAGCACAACTTGCGTTGCACTCTTACTTAGAGGTGTCTTACTACCAGGTAGGATCAACGGGAATTCTGTCCAGCGCAAGAATACTTCAACAGATCCCTAACCACCCTGACTCACAACTTTATACCTGATGGCCCTCATACTATTACCATTCCATAATCATAATTTATACGTGGTAAATACTATCATCAGTACTTATGGTATAGTAAACCTTGGCAATCAGTCCATTACAACCAACACTGGTTGCCTCTAGAGCTCTTCTACCTGCCTAGTTCTTCCATTAAAGTCTCGTTTGATCATTCTTGTTTCTATCTCCTCTTCGCTCTCTTCATCATATTCAATCATCTTTTCTTTACCTTTGGTAAGAGGTGTATCATCTTCGTTGTTCGGTTGTTCGCTTTCCATTGCCTCTTCGTTTGTCGGTTTTTCGCTGTCTTCAAACTTGTATTCCTCCTCTTCGTCCTCTTGCTTTGTTTTCTTCTTCTTTAATGCCTTTTCCTTCTTTAACTGCTCTTCGCGTTCTTCTTTTTCCAAAATATCTTTGTATGTAGTGTTTACTTCTTCACGTGCTAATAGTCTAAGAATCAGTCTTCTCCAATGCTTGTATACACGAGCGTCAACACGTGCTTGAACTTTTGCGAGTCGCAGACGTTCACTCTCTACGCAGGCATCGCGCAGTACATCTTCGAACTCTTCACATACCACAACACCTTCGATTTTAGGTACTGAACGTTTTCCATGAATTTCAAAGCCAGTCATGGCTGGTGCATAGTCTATCTTTAGTTTCTTGGCAACTCTACCGATACCAGTAATGTTGAGATGTACTGTTCCCTTTGGTAACATTCTTTCATGCCACAGATCGACTTGTCCACGCTCGTTCTTTGGTACCACACCATTTGATGCTACAGGTGCAATGTACTCGATTGTTTGCCACTTTCCAAATAATTCTGTATTCTCTTTGCTACTCATGTGACTAGCTTTAACAATCTTGTACGGTACTTCTCCAGTAACAACTTGCCTGCCTTCTTTGATCCATCTATCTTTAGCATGAAGTTCATGGAGATATTTTCTATCGTACACTTCAAAGTCACCAACTTTGCCAATGGATGGTGGATCTTCTGGATAGAATGCTTCGTACTTGTTGATGTATTTCTTGATACAGTATATAGGATGATTTTTGTACGCTTCTTGTGTAGTTGGTAGTTCTCTACCCATTAAAAGTTGGGTATGTAAGATACGATCGTTTTCGCTCTCTATGATACGGGCAAGTAGTGGTAAATCTTTGGAGCGAAGGTCTTTTGTTCTTCTACGGATAGTTGCATTAATTGGAGCGATTGCATCATTATGGAACCATTGATCGATCTCTTCATACTGTTGTGTAGCAATGAGTGTTTTCTGATTCTGTTTGTTGACAAAGTGTAGCTCGGTAACATCTTGAATAACGCATTGATGCCGATGTGATGTTACTCCAATCACATATGCTGGTAGTGTACACAATCTTCTCAGAATCGAATCTGCTGTGAGTTCCACTTCTTTCTCTTTCTTTTTTGGTTCTTCTTTCTTGAACATGAACCCTTCGAAAAAGTTTGTAGTAGCACTAGCAATACCACTACTCATGGATCCATTTTTATACGTCAACTTTATCCACTTTCTATCATTCACAGCATACACTTCTACCCATAGATCGTTATGTTGAAACGAATTTGTCAAGTTTTCAGTAGAAGCACTTGCTTTCTTCAACGGTGAAATCTTCTTCTTTTCTTTTGTCGTTTGCTGTAAGAATTGTTCTGGATCAATCACAGTAACAAGTCTACATAAGTATCCCAAACTCTTGAGTAATGCTGTACAAGAGATAATTGTTTCGAGTTCTGTGAGCTGTCCTTTTTGAATAGACGCTAGTAACGACTCTACAGTGATCGTATATGGTGCATCTGTTCTCATTTGTGGTTTCTCTTCTTTCTTTTTCAGTGGAGTTTTCTTTTTCGATATTCGTTTCCTTGGTGTAACCTCTTCATCACTTGGTGCACCTTCACTATGGAACATTTCTTCAAACCACTTCAAAATATGCTTAATGTTCAACGATTCCAATTTTTTGCTCTTTGGTTTCTCTTCTTCGTCATCGTCGTCAATTTCGATAACTTCATTGAAATGAAACTTTTTGGGAATCAATGAGTACAGTGTTGCTTGCACGAGTTCGTTGTCACTCAATTCACATCGTTTGAGATGATATGCCAAGAATGTTACAAGTAGCGTTTCGTGAATATACATTTCTGTCGAACGATCTTCTTTCGTTTTTCGCTTTACAGTAGTTGTCCGTTTCTTTTTTTTCGGTTCTTCCTCTTTTTCGACTCCTGCATCGATTTCGTCCTTGTTAAAAGATACGACTACAGTTTTTTGTGATTCGTCTTCTTGTTGCGTTGATTGTGTGTCGTCTAATTCCATAGAGTCGTTGTTTTCTTCGTTGATTTCGTCTATCGCTTCCCAATCTTCATCTTCACCATGTTTCGCTTCTTCCGTACTTGATTTTGGTTTCTCATCTTCAACAGGTGCTTCTTCGACTGGTTTGACCGGTTTCTTAACTGATTCGATTCGTTCTTCTAACTTCTTTTTCAGAATGCGGTCTCTATGTTGTTAATTCATTTTCACATCTAAACATACTGATTGCTACGAGACCTTCGTTGCTTGTGTAGCAGTTCTTTTTCTGTTTGTTTTTCTTTACGTTGTTTATTGCGGTCAAATAGCCCCGTTAAATTTTGAGTGCTGTATTTTTTCAAATCTGTTCCTGTCACACTGTCATCTTCCTCTACTGGGGCAGTGTACGTTATCGTACGCAATACTCGATCTGTTTCGGTATCTTCTTTTTCGATTGGTTTGTCTGCGTTGTCTTCAGGTTGTAGCGTGAGTTTGACTCTTTTTTCTGGACTGTCGTCAGCACCATCTGATTTTCTCTTCGAGGCACGTGTAGATGGCATGTCTTCAACTCGATTTTTTTCTTGAACCAGCAAACTCGCGTAATTGATTCCCGAAGCGCTTACAAACGATGGGAGCGCACAACTCAAAACAAGCATCACTCATCATTATCACGCAAGATGAGAATGGGTGCAAAATACAAGACGTAGATGATAATTTTACACCAACACGAACTACAATACTAGACTATGGCAAACGTCTACCTAATATAACAAGTATAACTCGATTATCGCAGAATGACGTTTGTATACAGTATAGCACCATGTGTGTAATAGTAGACATATTCAAACACGAAAAAACAAGCAGTACTAACGAAAAAAGTTTTTCGACGCGCTTGTTCAACCGCTCGGTGATAAAATTTTATTCATGACACAAGAAAGCTCTATAATTATAACAGACCACACATTTACAGTTTTGAACAGTTTCAAGTTCCAAAGCATGCTCTGCCCATCTATTATTTTAAACGAAGAACATTTCGCCTTTCTTGATGGCAAAAGAGAGTTTGTAAATGTTGTATCAACAGCAAAAGGGCTACTATATACGCTTTCAATGAACCCTAGAAACCCATCCAAACTCTTTTATCATGTACTGCGTGACCCTGATAATTCTGTTGTGATTCACAACAAGGTATACGCGTACAAGATACATTACGGTATCCCTCAACCAATACGTGTGACCCAATTCCAAGCTGGAGATTACTCGAATCAAAGAGTAAATCGGGTTGACGCTAGTGGCACGAAAACAGAAATCAAATTGAAGAATATGACGTTTTGTTATTATTACGATGACATATTCACCATTAAACAATGCATAGAATCTCCGCGAGTAAGAATTGATCACCTATTTGCTCCTATTCTGTTACATGTTAGAAGTGACTTTGTTGTTCTTGTAGGATATCGCTGGGGGAACGGAGGTTTTTTAAAGACTATGATCAGCTACGTGTATCTTATAAAAGTAAAAGAGAACGGTGAGCTTAGAGTGAAGAAGAAGATGATGTCAAACAAGACATGGATATATACGCTACAGTATCAGGAGCTGGAGAAGTGGCCTTTAAAATCTCATGCGCTTTTTGAAACTAACCCTGCTCTCCTTTGTGATGTAATGGTAAAGTTTTCATAGTTACCTTATCAGATAGTAATCTTTAGCTTACAAACATCTATTTTTATAATATTTGATGTACATTTTCAGCAGAAAACAATGAGAGCACTCTTACTTATCTTTGCTATGGCATTAATTATGTTGTCTATGCAACAGGGCCCTAGCGGAAAATTGGCAAAGAGACACAAGCAACAAATAGAAAGGTCATTTACATCTGATTTTGGTTCGGTCAGACAGCATCTTGGCGGTAGAAGTCAACAGCTTGGATCGCAAGCGTATGCTGTTGGTAGCAATATTGCATTCGCTCCTGGACCACAAAGCGACGGTCGTTACTTGATTGCCCACGAAGTAGCTCATGTTGCACAGCAGAGAGCATAGTTGCATTGACTTTTTAAGATTAAACATGTATAACTTCAACTTGATACTAATGAACTTGTAAGCTGTAATTTCACAAATGTTATTAGATCGGTGCACAAGTGATCAGAGCTATTGACCAAATAGCAAAAATTATTTTCGTGTTGTTCTAAAAATATCTATTCAAAAAACAATCTTTATCATGAAGACACTTCGACATACAGTATCGCATGTACCTAAAAGACTTCTTATTCGCCATACAGATTTTTCAAGATTGGTTGCAACTAACGAACCAAGTTTTGCAATAGCCAATACAAATCGACACTACAGTTTGGGCATACGAGACCAAATGCTTTTCGAATACGATACTTTTGTACAAAAAAAATATCAAAACGTAAATAACCAACCATACATCAATGCAAAATACATCCCTCAAGTAGAAAGACCTACTGCGAGGTTAGAACTACGCGACTACGCTACCAGCATGACATATTTGAAGCGGAATGACGATAGTTCAATTCCATTAGCTGTTACGTATGAAGATAAAGGCATAGAAGTATTTGACTTGTGGTCAGGAAAGTCCATCGCGTACGAGGAACGACCGTTTGACCCAAACACATTCGAGAGCAGACACGTAGATTCACTCAATGATAAAATCGTAGTCGCAACTGTACCCAATCGAGAACGTCGCGATTCGTCCATGATAAGCTCAAAGTTTATCGTGGTAGACTTTTCGCAAGAAGAAGGCAATAGAATCGAAAATGTAATATACTATCCATTTGCACGCGTTAGCATGAATGGAAGAACAAATCTTGTAACGTTTGGAGAACGATATGCAATTGTTGGATTCGAAGATGGTTCACTGGCAGTACTTGACATCATAAAAAAGGGAGGAACTGTCATACAGAGCACGACCATTCACGATGTTGCCATCAATTGTATTGAATTGTTGCCATTTGATAGAGTAGCCACAGCAGGTATGGATCGATCTATTCGTATCACCAGCTTGCGAACGAACGAGTGTGAGTCGATACTTTCGGTGAGTGAAGAATACCCTGTATCAAGTTTATGTACATTTGACTCTGATGCCTCCATCTTGGCGAGTTCTTGTGGATCTATTGTGAAGCTATGGGATATCAACACTGGAGAATGCATTGCTAGATACGAAGGTCAGGGACATAACGATAATGTTAATCAAGTTTTATCTATTGGATCAAACATGTTAGCTACTGCCTCTAACGATGGACTAGTGAAGATTTTGCACTACCAAAACGGCGAGTTAAAGTTACTCAAGGAACTACATGGTCAATTTGATTGTATCTACAATCTTTCTTTGCTGCCTAACAGCGGACAGAGGCAGATCGGACAATTAGTATCATGCGCAAACGACTTGACTTTGGTAGTATGGGAACTAACAAGAGATACATCAACGTTGTGGGGTAGACAGAAAATGCTAAAGAATTTACTAAAACAGAATCACCTACCTCCCAAGCGTATGCAAACGATACACGAGCAACACTACAGACAAAGACCTTATGGATCGAATGATACTCAGTTTGTTGGGTTTGGATACGTACTGGCTTTTATGGGAATGCTAGTGTTTGTCAAATCGATCAACTCTTATGATAAAGGTTTCGCATACTCAAGAACGCTACTTACTGAAGATAACTATCTGGGTATTGAAAGACCTACGTTGAAACACGCTCGAGGAGAAATTGTAGATAAAAAAGAGTACCATATTAGTGGTGACGATTCTCTCGCCATGAAAGTAACTTATAGATTTGAAGCTATGGATGACTTTGGTGAGAGGCATACCATAGAAGGTCATCGCATACAATGTGGATCTCCATTCACTTTGGTAGAAATTCTAAGTGGAGAAAGTTTAAAAGCAAGAATTCATGAACTACGAGTTGGTGATTCTGTACCTGTATATTATGATGCGCACAAGGTAAAAGGTGATAAATGTGACATGTCGTTCCTTGTAGCTGACGACTGCGCTTCCCAAAACAAAAGATTATTGATCACAAGTTTTATTATGATCGTTGCTGGTTTTGGATTGCTCGGTAGACATAGAATCAAGAGTTCTTTGAGTAAACTTTCCCACGTTTGAACATACACTTACAATTATTTATTTCGTCATGCTTCTGCGACCATCTAGGCCTCCAGATAAGAAAGCGCTAGCAATAAAGAACGAAAAAACGAAATGGATTAATACTTGGAACGCGATGAAGAGCAAGTAATGTACAAATAGTTCCATTAGCTGACAAATAGAGCTGTGACATTATTTCGCGACATGCATGCACACTTCTCACCTAACAATTCTGCAACAAATCGATTCGAAGATATACAAGATCAACTAAACGAATTTGAAGAAATGTTAAAATCAGCAGACACCGAAGCGAGCAACGATTCAAAGCGGAATACAATATTCATTCAGAAAACTAAGCAAAGTCTCAGTAGATTGAAATCGCTTATCGCCAGCACGCCAAAACCAAGTCCTGGAACGATAGAGTCTACTGAACAACAAAACCATTTGCTAAGAATACAAATGCTACTTGAGAAAGTCGAGAACGAAATAACAAAGTTTAAAACTACACAACGGGAGCAGTAAGACAAAGTTATATTCTTATTTTTAGATTTAACATTCTCACAACAGATGAGGCTTTACTTTCGCGAGAGCTAGAGCAAATGGAACACAAAATCGAATCGTGGAATGACGCGTCAAACGAAGAAGAATCAATTTTTGATGACCCCAAACGGATGAAACAAGTCAGAAAAGTAGTTAATCAAAAATTAGCTGAAGATCAAATGCCCCCACAAGTTAAAGAGTACGATGTATGTTAAATGTATTGTATCTTACCAATAGAACTTTGTAAATGAAAATGGTGGCTTAACCGGTGGATGGGGTGACAATGAACATGCACAATTTATACGACTGAGAGCAAAATATAAAGATGAAAATTTGTTCATCACAACAGCAGCCAGAGAAATTTATGACCAAACTATTATGACTGTACAAGAACACGAAAAGTGGTATAAACAACTGTTAGTGAAAGCTGAGCGTAAGAAGAATGCAATCAAGAATTGGAGAGAAGAAAAAGAAAAGTAAGAGGATTTAGTTCAATCTTACAAATAGAAACAAAATGGATGCCATCATTCACGAGCGTGAAACAGAAATAGAACAGCTAGAAGCAAAAGAAGTGCAACAGCGAAAGCTAGAATCTAACAGACGGAAAGACGCAAAACAAAAACTACAAGCATGGAAAGAAGAAAAATTCAAAGAAGAGGAAGAACTACGCAAGCGAGAGCAAGCAAAGAAAGAAGCTGAAATGCTACGACAAGAAGAAGCTGAACGAAAAAGGAAAGATAATCAAGCAGAGTTGCTAGAACAATACAAAAAGTTAAAAGAACAGAAAAAGGCAGAAGAAAAAGATGTTCTTGTTCGTGAGCTTTCTAGATCTCCGCGACCACCTTCTCCAAGAGATGTCGAACGTGTAAAAGAAAGAGAGCATCAACATTTAAGTCGCCAATTAGATTTAAAAACCAAAAAGATTCGAGAAAAACAAGAGCGTCAAGAAAGGATAGATAAAATGGCAAATCAAGTACGTGTCACAGTTGACAGAGATTTCGGTAGGGTTACACGAGCTACAGAAGCCTATAAAAATCGAATAGCTGAACAACAAGAAACAGAATCAGACAATAGTCCAAGACATTTAAACTTTGATGTTCGCCACGTTCAACATTTGGCTACACCTTCATGGAGAAAAGGTCTTTAAAAACGATATTATTTAAGTTTTGGTGACTTTCGTGTACCTACTTTGTCATCTTCATCTTCTTTCCCTGGCGGTAGCGCACGAGACGTATAATCATTATATCCAGC
>JAESGV010001257.1_pt1 | contig 10686 bp, 8 predicted proteins | sample 9269781 | NCBI WGS metagenome assembly JAESGV01 (sample SAMN15741586, study PRJNA653496) | algae metagenome | isolation source: Tildeniella torsiva UHER 1998/13D and co-occurring heterotrophs from... | place: Slovakia: Slovak Paradise National Park, Hrabusice, Kosice Region | collected 2000-01-01
CAATTTAAGTAACAGTTTAATAAAAGCTCAACAACTGCAAAAACCAAGAAACACGCAAACATGTTACATAATGACACTAGTTCAACGATGCCAGAGAGTCCTGGAGCATACCCTGCTATTCCAAACAACAAATATCGAAAAGGCAAACACGAACGTGCAAAAGGTGTAGCAATAGGAGCTTTGATCGGAACTACAATATATCCAGGACCTGGTACAGTAATTGGAGCAGGTATAGGAATCTTCGTGGGAGCAGTAGTAAGACATAATAGAAAGAAAAAATTAGTACAATCGAACGAAGTCCGACTTCTCGACACTGCTTCTGATTAGGTTCTGTATCATATGTATATTAAATATTAGCTATTTCCATGAGCTTCGCGTTTTGATTTAAAGTTGTAAACTAACATTGGAATGGAAAACTCGTCTAGGCACAAAGTGTTATTGCTTGGCACCTCTGAAAGTGGAAAGTCCTGTGTGCGCCTAATGTTCGATCATTTGACCCAACAAGCGAGATTCGGTGGCCTTAGCGAATTCATGAGAATTTCTTTATTAATTGAGGATCTAGCTAGAGTAGATTGGATTGAAGTGGGAGATATCCTTCAATGGGATAGGACCACAATCGACAGGTTGGAGCAAATACTAACCAAGTCAAAACATATAGGATTGGATGTAGTGGATTTATTACGAGCTGGAAAACTACAAGATTTCTTGCGAGTGAGACATCGATTCCAAAAGTTTCAAGGAATAGAAAATACGTACTTTATAGCAAGCAAATACTTTTCACAAAAATCAGACAACTTGGTTACCTCGAAAGATGCGTTGCACTTGTTCATTCGAACAAGTGGTGTGGTACAAGAGAAGTATGATTTAGATGGAATACCGATTTTACTTGTTGATCCTGGTGGCGCGAAAAGTCAACGAAAAAAATGGCAACTTGTTTGGGATGGCACAGATACAATAGTATTTTGCGCATCATTGACAAGCTTTAGGTTACTGCTGTGGGAAGATGGACAAACAAATCGATACGTTGACTCGTTGAATGTGTTTAATGCAATGACATCCAGGGAAGAATTTCACAAGTGTAAATGGTACCTATTACTTACCCATCGGGATATACTAGAAGATTGTACTCCATATTTTACAGAAAAAGAGCTGCAAGAGTTAATACCAGGGTACTCTGGAGAGAAATCAGCAGAATCAATTATCAGTTTTATCTTGGAAACCTACGCAGCTATATTTCAAAGAAACATAGGTGTTGGTCTAGAGTACCAATTCATTAAAATGAATGGTGACACACCTAAAGATATTTTACATGGAAACTTCATTCCACTACCAAAGAAGTTTATGATCAAGAACGTATCAAAATTCCAAGACGTTGAGGTCAAGTGTTGGTATTAGAGGTGCTCAAACACAAATTGTAAAGCCTGTAAATCTGTCACAACGCGGTGAGGTTCATGAACTCATGCGAAGAACTGTAATAATAGAACGCAATTCCACTCGTACTCATTCCGATGATGGTTCTGTGGTAGTTTAAAAAGCGTTCGAACAAATAACAAGCTCACACAAACAGACACTCCCAATGACTTCAGTACAAATCAAAGCCTACCTTCAAGGTTCAGTTCGCAGATTCACTGTTAACACCAACACTACTTTTGAACAACTCAGTGCCCAAGTCAAAAAGTTCTATCCAGAACACGTCGAATCTGTTGCTTTCCAATGGCTTGACGAGGAAGATGATTTAGTTTCATTCTCCACCAATCACGAATGGAAAAATGCACTTGACACCCACGTCGAATTGAAACAAAAGCTATTGCGAATCAAAGTCGTACCAAATGCCATTCGCAGACCAGTCAGCGCTCCACGTGCACCACTGCACAGACATCAACCACTGAATGATATAGAACAATATGTTGCTCGTGCTGCACCACTCATCAAACAATTGTTTGGTGTCGATTTAGAAATCGAAACAGAAAAAGTTGAACCAAAAACTGAGGAAAAGCAAGAGGAACAAGCTGAGGAGATTGTTGCCTCAGAAGAAGAGATCGAACAAATCAATCCATTGGTTGAAGAACCTGTTGAATCTAAACCAGTTGAGCAACCTGTCAAGTATGCTGCAGAACTTGAAACTCTTGCCAACATGGGTTTCACCAATGTACAACTGAATACTCACTTGATAGAAAACTATCAAGGGGATTTACTTCGTGTAGTTAACGCACTTCTGCAATTGTCAAAACAATAAAATTGGTTGAGCAAATTAGCTTAATTTTTATGTACGAACAACTTATTTGTTAACCTGGTACATTGATGCAAAAAGTTCTGTATGTCTATTCGATCACGCTTACAAAGCAGACTAGTTTGTTTCAAAACAATGCGCAAACTTCTAAGGTCTGCCCCAAGTACGACCAAAAGACTCTTAACTTACAACTACAATTGTGTTGCACCACTATTCGCGCACTCTCGGCACATAACACAACGACATTTCTCAGAAACAAAACCACTATTCGCTGCAACTCCCGTACAACTGAATAATGATGTTCAAACCATAAAAAAAGAAAAAGAGGTCCCAAAAACGCAACAAGAAGTAATTCTCGAACAAGAAAGACGACTCTTATCTTCACTAAAAGAGATTCTCATCAGCGTTGACGCGGATCCAAAAGACATCGAACTTTTAACAACTGTCGAAAGCGGACTCGAAGAATTATTTTTGATGGTAGTAGTGGGAGAGTTTAATTCTGGCAAAAGCAGTTTCATCAATGCACTATTAGGTGATCGCTTCCTAAAAGATGGTACGTAGCGCATATGATCCACTCACAACATAGGAATCACACCAACCACAGCCAATTTACACTTGATACGTCATGGACCACTAAAAACTACGTTCGATCCAAAAACATTCCTAACCCACGTATCTGTACCTCTAGCGTGGTTAAATAACATAACACTCGTCGATACACCAGGCACAAACGCAGTCATAAAAGAACATCAAGTACGTTTGAAATGTAAAACTCACACGATAGGAAATAACGGAACATTTTGTACCTAGAAGCGATTTGGTAATCTTTTTAACAAGTACAGAACGACCATTCACAGAAAGTGAAAATGAGTTTTTGAATAGCATCAAACAGTGGGGAAAAAAAGTAGTTGTTGTCATCAACAAGTACGATTTGTTACAGAACGACAGCGAAAGAGCAGAGGTAGAAAAGTTTGTACGAGATGGGATTATCAAAATGCTTGGATTTGAGCCACAAATCTTTTTAGTGAGTGCCAAAGAAGCGTTGAGAAGCAAATTGGAAAACACTATCGAGAATATTGCAGATGAAAAACTTGGTACGAATAATCACTTAAAAACTAACAAATAGAATCAACAACACCAAGTATTAAAAATTGGAAAAATATGGAAACGCACATATTCAACACTTTGAATTCAATCGAACGCGTCAAGTTAAAATTGGAAAATCCACTAGGAGTTGCTTCAAATTTAATAGGTCGTTATTGTCAAATCATTGATCAACGTTTGGACGTTCTACGCGGAGATCGAAAAACTATCGAAAGTATTGACAAAAGTTTGGAACAATTCAGCATCGACATGAAGAAAGAGTTTGAACTTCAACAAGGAAGATTGGACAATATCGTTTATGAATTATCCGAACGAGGAAATCGATTCTTTGACGATTTTATAACCATGCAAAACGTGATCGATTTGATGAAACGAAATGTTGTCAATCAAAAGTTTGAAAAGCATGTCATTGCCGATTTGTCAACTCGAGTAGAAACTCATATTTCAGAAGTCATTGATTGGATGTTGGATAGAAAATATAGACAATGGAAAGCAGTTACTGATTATGTGAATAAGAGAGCACGTGTTTCTACAAGTGAAGAGAAAATGGTTGGATCACTCAAGAGTGAATTTAATTTTAATAGAAAAGAGTTAATATTGTCTGTTGGGCAAGCAGCAGAATCTGTATTAGCGTCGTATGACACTGCAGATCATTCTTTGCAATTGAATCAACAAATTTCTACATCGATTACAACTACGGCTGCTGTTGGTGTAGGAGCTGTTGGTATTGGAACTGCAAGTTGGTTCTTGGCACCTACTGCGTTGGCCACTACTTTGGGTATGTTTGGCGCTGCTCTTGTTGGAGCAGGTAGTTTGTATGTTCTACCATATCGTCGTAGTGTGCTACGAAAACGATTTGCAAAGAGTGTAGAAGATATGAAGAGACAGTTGCGCCAAAACATGTCGGCCAAGTTTGAAGCAGAACTTAATGAGAGTATTGCTTCCATTAGAAGCGCAATCTTCCCATATTCGCAATTTGTGAACGTGGAATATGACAAATTCACAAAGCAAAGTGCAGAATCAGTAGAGTTGCGTACATTAATTGATAGATTACGTGTATCTATCGAAACATTGGACAGAAAGTAAAAATTAAATTATTCATTTAGAAATTCAAGATCGTATGCTTGTATGCACCTGTCTCGAATATCTGTTGGCAAGTCAGTACCCATCTCCACATCAAGATCAAACAGATTGTGCCGTTGTGGTCCTACCAGCGTGATTAACGGATCTACACTCAAACTTTTCGCGTTTAACGTTCTCCCATCAAGTAACGACAACAAATGTCTAATTTGTTCCTCTGTTAAGTCGGGACAAACCATTTCGTGCATGTCAGGCGATAATAATGCATCTAACCCAATCGTACAAACGTCAGCTGATTGCCTAGTTAGCTTGAACACACTTTCAATTCCTATTGACGGTCTTTCGAACCATTGCTCAAGGATGTTTAGCGCCATCTTCATCTGTACTGCTCTTTTAGCTCGCTTCGCATCCTTTATCAGTTGATTGAATACTACAGCGTCGATGTACTTAGCTAAAGCAGTAAAGAAGTGTTGAATTACTCTATGTTCTACTTTGTGCCGAACTAACAGCTTTTCAAAGAGCTCTAATGTTTTCAGTATTTCTCGCATGTGTCTTCCACCTTCAGCGCTAGATTTAGCTTTCGCATTTTCATCATTAGGGTCAAATACAGCTTGTGTTATAGTTTCGACATCTATCTTTTCTATGGCTGAACGTATGATAAAATAATACGCCACGGAGAGCACCCTTCCCAACTCGGGAACAAACTCCTCTGGTAGCAGAGCTCTATCTTCTTCGAGCGTCATATCTATAGGATTGGGAGCGACTTTTCTCGGTTTTTCGAGTAGCTTACATGTATACCGATCTATAACCTTGTCTAACACTTTAAACGTTTCTGGATCTTCCTTTTTTAGAAGTGACAGTAAATGATAGCTAATTACTATCCAGAAAGTAGCTAACGTGACATTATCAGTTAGCGTGCTCACATTCACTACTTGTTCTATCGATCGAACTACGTTTGTCGGATATGTAGGATCCTGCTCATAGTGCCAAAACTTTAACGATTTGTGCAAAATGGAAACGGATTCAGGTACTTGGTCTGTTGTTTTCGGAACACATAACAATATCGCGCTGTCGAGAACATATCTTTGCTTTTCTCTCTCTTGCATCGTTTTAAGTTCTTTCGTAAGAACCACCACCTTCTGAGCAGAATCTGCAACATCATGTAATTTACTCCGTAGGTCACGAACGATTTCTTCGAGAGCTTCTTTCTCTTTCTTAAATTTCTTACTAACTGTTTTGGTTGAATGCTCATCTTCGTGGTGCTCTTGCTTCACGACGTGTAGCTGCATTAGCAAATCTTCTATTTCTCTATTTTTGTCTTCCAACTGTTTCTTTAACATTTTTACCTGATTTGGCTCTTCTGATTCTTCATCGTCTTCGTCTTCATCGTCATCATCGTCATCGTCTTTTTCTTTTTCGGAATCTGTCGACTCACCAGCGCTAGACTCTGTATCGCTTTCTGATTTATGTTTCTTCTTCGGTTCTAGTTCGTCGAAAACAAATTCAGTTTGTTTTTTAGGTGCGGATGGTACTAGCGATTTTTCTGCTTCTATTTCGTCTTTGAATTTCATTCCTGGCGGAACACTCTTTATGGTGAGTCGTAATACTCCTACAGATGCTAGCTTTTGCAACAACTTAATATTTTCTTTTGCTATGACTTCTTTCTTTTCATTTACGTGGTGCGACAAGTTACATGAGCCTGTGCCTAGCTCGGTAACTTTTTTAGCGGAATGTTCCCGTAATGTAAAAGTGATTTCTTTTTTACCAAATTCTCCACTCGTCTTACTGCTTTTTTTCATTTTGCTGGACAGTGGTATATTATATTTTAGAAATATCATCCCATTCGAAGGCACGGCGAATTTTGACTCGCCTTTGTGCGAACCTCGTTTCCACGATACAGAGTAGGTACAACCCTTCTTCTCTTTAAAAGAGTCCACTGTATCTACTGTGACATTGAAACGAAACGTTACGCCACCGCTGAACATCTGCTTGTTTAGTAATCGACTGTTCGAAAACTACAGTGCTAGTTGACAATATTCGAATTCCAGCAAGCAGGTATTAAAAAGAGTAAAAGAGGCTCAACAGGCCACAAAGTACCCTTCAGACACAATGGTGGTTGTAAAAATTTATTTGTCGACATAGCAAATTTTAAGACCAGCAACACTGAAAAATGCCATCAACTCGTCTTTTAGTTTTTGTATTTTTTGTATTTGTCTACTTTCGTTAGGAAAGGGAAAAGATGTGAATCAAGGTGTTTTAAAACAAATCGTATGGCAAAAGAATGGTAAAGATCTATTTGAGCGTCCTATTACATCGTTAATGAAGCTCATAATGCGGATACAGAATGGCAAAATCTTCTACGAAATGAAGTCGATGCTCCCACATCTACAGAAAACAGTAAAGAGTCGAATCAGAGGTCATAGGCTTATTGGCGTTAAGTATTATATGTATTCACTATTAGTCCTTTGCATCTTCGCAACAGCCTTTATAGCACGCTTGATGGAAGCCAGCGGCTTGCATTTCTTTTGAGAATTTGCTTGGGTCACATTTGGTTTTACAAGATGCTGGACACCCGATCGAATCGCTAAGTAACTCTGATAATAGTTTTTCTGCTAAACTTCTTTTGCGGAGAGCTATTCTCTGTACAAGTGTATCAGAAAGAGCATCTGGAAATCTTGCTCTACACCCTCTGAAGCAGGCACCTTGACCTAATAATGTTTCAACGTTTTCGCAAAAATCATAACATTCCTCTATTGTCTCTATTTAATTAAGAACCAAATTCGAGAGTCTTACCATGAACATCTGAGAAAGAAAGTGGATGGGAAAGTGCCAACGCTACTATAAGCGTTAGAGCTACTACCGTGGTAAGATATTTCATTATTTTTCCAAAGTATTATGCCACTGTATCCACGTGAGTAAATCCTAGTACGATCAACTGTAGTATCGCTTTTCGAACCATATCTGTACTAAAAACGTTAAAATCGGTTAGCTCTGGTATTTTGCAACTGGCGCATAAATAATTGAAAACACCAAGCCTTTTTGAACATGAAAGTAATCTTTATAGTAACACTACGCCTAGTACAAGTCCTAACACACAAGATAACTGTACAACATTGGCTCCACTTCGTGGTATCTCAGTCGGTGGTACTGTAGTTGTTGCCATTGTTGGCACTGTTGACATGGCAGTTGGTGCTACTGTTGAATTTTCCACAACTGGTGTAGCTGGAACGCAAACATTAGTGTTATTTGTAACTTCAAGTACACCAACATTGGAAGCAGCAGTAGCCAGACTTATTCCATTATAATCAACTGCTCGGTATCCTCCAAAGAAGATGGTTCCATCAGATCTCATAGCAGCAACATGTCCACATGCCCTGCTATTGGTCTCAATCTTTTCAACACAAAACGTCTCCTTATGGACAGACATCAACGCACCAGTAACAATGTTCGACCAGTGCATGTATGGGCTGTTAGGGAATAACAACGGTGGCACGTTAAACAAGTAATCATCTAAATGAGTTTTGGTTCCACTGGTGAAAGAATTCATAGGCTTGCATCTAGCATTGGCACTACATACTGTCATATTAAAGCGGAACAGCTTTTGTGGTTGAGCTACGTACAAAAGATCTCCATCTATGGCCATGTTGAAGACAAAAGTGTCAACAGCATCAAAGGTGAATAGATCTTGGAACCCTTCCTTTGTCCATCGTGATACCGTTATGAAACTGTTTTCGTATGATGCATAGTAGATAGTGTTGCTAGAATCAATCACGACTGCAATGTTATACGCCTTTCTATTGCGTGCAGGTATGTTCTCAATTAACTTGTCTCTCTCATAGTCATACAATGCGCAATCAATTGGTGTGACATGAGTGTTGGTTGTTACCAACAGATACTCAACACCATTCATAGTGTGTACACTGTTGACTTTACCTAATGGGATAGCTCTTGATGACACAGCAGTAATAGTAGCCAAGTCATACTTGGTTATTCTGTTTGCTGCAGCTGCATACAAGTATTGTTCATTCTGATCAACATGTATCCACTGCACAGTGCTGTTAATGAGAGTTGATGTCGTACCAGTAGCAAAGTTGTACCGTACTACTCCCTCTTTCAAGAGATAGTACAAGTTGTTTTGCCGAGCAATCATAGAGATAGCTGTTTCGATTCCATACATGGGTAATGTGATCTTGATTGGTTCCTCGGCTGAAGATAACGAGTATTGACACAAAACATTCTCGTAAGTCGCAACGTAGGCATTCCCGTTTGCGATCAAAGTAAAAATAGGTGGCGGCGTTGTTGAGGTTTCTCCTCTGTACGAGTTGGTGTCTGGTAGTGTAACAGTTGCCGTTGTAGTTAGTGTTACGTCATCGATTACATAAACAGTGGCGTCACTCAAATATGTGAACCCATGGGGACTCCAAACGTTGATTCCTTCGCTTCTGTACAGCGCGTATAGTTTGTTTGTAACGGTGTCCTTTGTAAAGCTTACAATATACGAAACTCCTGCCAAATAGGCTTGTAGTGGTCCAATCGGGACATCAACACGTTCCTGTGTACTTAGATCAGTTCGTGTAATGTATGCTTGTTTGTTTCTCTTAGAGTCTTCTTTGTTGTAACTCGAGTAGACATAATTTCCATCGAAAAAACCTGACAATGTAATAGATGGAAACATTTGGAACGCTTTGAAGTGAAAAGGAAGAGTTTCCGTGCCATTGGTAAAATACGAAATTATTTGTGATGAATCACTTGGATCGGTGCCAATGGAAATTGGATCTGCATAGTCTTTTAAACCAGTCTCGTAGGTTTCCACACTTGGTAGGTCATTAATCGGTGATCGCGAAACAGCATTGTTGAACGTGTAGTAGATGTAATCTTCGTTGACGAAAATGTTTCTAATCTGATTATACTTGTTGAGTAATGGTACTGCTTGAACCGAGTCTAGTTTAAATTCTCCATTCTGTATCAAAACGCGTGCGACGGCTGGAACCCCAACATACTTTGAAAGAGGATCGTAGGACAATAAACTTTGGTAACCATACACGTACAAGTACTTTTTCTTGGTATCTACAGTTGCTGCCGTTGCAAAAGTAAAGTTTTGCTCCACTACAAATTGCATTGTATCAACTCTTTCCATAGTTCCGAGTTTGTATTTAATAATCTTGGCGGGATCGTTGTACGTGACGACATACAAAAACTGATCATCTGTGGTAGCGGTTTGCATTTTTTCGGGAACTGGTGAAGGGGTACGAAACTAAATTCTCTGACGTGCATAGCGCAACAAGCATTGCGAGTAAAACTACTATGGGTAGCTTCATTATTTTTCGACTGTTTATGTTGTTAAATGACGCAGAGGAAAGTCCTTTAAAGACGAAAACTCGTCTTGTATTATTATCGCACACTTTCCAATGCAAGAAAAACTGTCAAACTTTTAGTTCTTAGTTGCGTAAATAGAGAGTCTTTTATCGGTATTTGTGTTGTCTGTGTTTGTCGAAAGTTGTGGTTGAAATACAAGTTAGAATTACAAAACAGGATACTATACACATTATCTTTTCCACTACGTAAGCTCTCACTAGCGCTACTATTTGTTTGATCAGCAACTATTAATAAAATAATTTATTTCATTCTTTAATGCTAGTCACAATCTTCGCATTTGTACCATTGTGTCTTTTGGCATTTAATGATGTTGCAGTCGGAAGGGCAGTGTATGATGATGGCCATAGAATAAAAATCTACTCCTCATCTTTCGCTGTCACGTTCCAGCAACATGCATTTCTTGCTTTCGGCTCAGTTGACTCAAGTCATGTTGTAATGCTCAGTTAGAATCTTCAAAAAAAGCAAAAAACAAGGAACACCTTCCTAGAAGCTTTCAACGCGCAAAAAACCAGTTTTTCAAATCTAAAACAACATGAGAAGAATATTCGGTGGCGAAAAGCAATACACTGGTCCATCTCTCGATGAAACCTCGCAAAAGTTGGGCGACCGTGCCACATTAATGGACAAAAAGATTGAGCAAATAGACCTCGAGTTGGGAAAAATACGTACCCAGCTCAAACAAACAAAGTCAAAACCTGTTCAAGACCGTTTGAAACAAAGAGCAATGCAACTATTACGCCAAAAGAAGACTTACGAAAAGCAAAGAGAAAACATGTACGGACAACAGTTCAATATCGACCAAGCCAGTTTCACTACAAACACTATTAAGGATTCTGTCGACACTGTACAAGCTATGAAGCAAGCCGCGAAGACAATGAAAATGCAAATGAAAGATA
>JAESGV010001258.1_pt1 | contig 10684 bp, 16 predicted proteins | sample 9269781 | NCBI WGS metagenome assembly JAESGV01 (sample SAMN15741586, study PRJNA653496) | algae metagenome | isolation source: Tildeniella torsiva UHER 1998/13D and co-occurring heterotrophs from... | place: Slovakia: Slovak Paradise National Park, Hrabusice, Kosice Region | collected 2000-01-01
TCAATGACTTGAAGAGACTTACTATTGAGAACATTGAACAACATCGTGCGTCGATTAAGAACAAGCTCGAGCAATTGAAATAAGACACGAGTAGTGGTACTTTATTAAACTGATTTATGATTTTTTACGTTGAATGTTGTGGTGCTTTACGTCTTTGTCCAACTCTAACAAGAGTTGCTCGACTTCTGATCCCATTAAATATGTGGGCTGGCACCACCAAAAAAAGTGTCTTTGGCTCGAATCTCTGTGATTGTCTCAAATTCTTCTTGTAAGCACTGACGATTGACAGCCGACGTCCATAATAGTGTCTTGACACCGTAATTACGACATTGACATTACGTAACAACGCAGAGCAAATTCGCTACATGTCCTCACGGTCAATGACGAACAAGGCCACATCGGAGCAGTGCAAGGTAGTAGCAGTAGGTATGTTATTTGACATTATTAACAACGAAGGTGATGGTGCTGTAGGAAAAACATGCTTATTAATGGTATATGTAAACAATATTTTCCCAACAGAATATATACCAACGGTGTTTGAGAACCATGATACAGTGGTGCGTGTAAAAGAGAAACAAGTTCGTCTTTCACTATGGGATACAGCAGGTATGTGACCGTTACACATTCATCAACACATTTTATTAGGTCAAGAAGAGTACGACCAACTTCGTCACCTTAGCTATCCCTCAACAAACGTCTTTTTGATCGTTTACAGTGCAGTAGATCGATCCTCATTCGAAAACGTAAAAATTAAGTGGCTAAGAGAGGTAGAAGAGAAGTCACCTAACGTTCCGATTATTTTAGTGGCCACAAAAATCGATTTGCGTGATAAGAGTCCATCTTCAATAGTAACAAAAGAGGAAGGTGAAGATTTGGCAAAAACAATCAACGCGTACTCTTACATGGAGTGTAGCGCGTTCTTGCACACTGGTATTCAAGAAGTTATCGATTCTGCACTGGCGTGTCACTTTAACAAAAAAACAACAAAACCAGCAACTGAAGAAGGAGCAGCAAAAGATGGATGTTGCATTCTGCAATAAAAAGCAAATTAGGAGAGACACGAAGTTTTACAATCATTTAAGGCGCAAACCATGCAAGTGGAAGATGGTACACATATAGCAGAAAATATCACTTCCATTGCAGAGTTAAAACAAAAACACTCGCGAGTCACACTACTAACTTCTTTATGGTTACATGGGAATTGGATAGAAAGAATAACAGATATGAACGACTTTTTGTACCTCGTCGAGTTGGATCTAAGTAGTAATCGTATACAAAAGATAGAAGGACTTGGCATGTTGTCAAATCTTTCTTGTTTGAATCTTGCATCAAACAAGGTACATTATTTGACCAATTTAACAACTAGATTAAAATAATAGAAGGACTAGGAGAGTTACACAAACTGAAAAAATTAGTATTATCGTATAATAGAATTGAATCACTGGAGGGACTCACCACACTACACGGAGAACGATACATGTTGGAACACTTGGACGTGAGAGGAAATAATATCAAACAATTGGGCGAGATCAAGTACTTGAGTGGATTGATCGTACGTATTGTTTGCATAACTAACGCACTAGAACTTGAAACAAGTCTTTTTCAAATCAGAAGGATCAAATCCAGTATGTGAAGACAATAGATATGATTCATTCGTTTCAACAAAAGTACCAAAACTAGAAGTCTTTGATGGTGTTCATTTGGCGGAGACATCACATTCCAACGATTTCGATCCTGTACTAGCCAAGTATTTGGAATATTTAGACGATTCTGAGGAATTAGGTATCAAAGCAGCAACGCCAATATCCCCACCGTTACCACCTGTTCATACACCAAAGATTGATTCTGTTATGAAAATCTTTCGTAACAGTAAAGATCACTATGAGAAACGAGTGACTAGTTTGGAACATGATTTGGCACAACTTCGAGAAAAGATGAAAGATCGAGTGAGCGAACCAGAATATATTCCATCTCCGCAGCATTTTCGTGTTTCTACTAGTAATACTTCGATACAAGTTGGTGTGGCGACAAGAGAAGAGTCAATACAAGTAGAAGATAAATCTGAAGTCGATCAGTTGCAAGAGATGAAAAATAAAGTGGAACGACTAGAGAGTGAAGAGACAAAGCTAAGAAGTCAAATTGAAAAGTATAGTATTGCAGTAATTACTAACAAAATAGACTATGTGAGGAGTTAGGTTCTGCGAAAGTATACGTGGAGCATAAAGAGCAGGAACTAGCACAAGAGATGATAAAACGATCCAATTTTGAGAATCTAGTGCATTCATGCAAAGAAGAGTTACAAACACAGAAAACAAAAACAAAGGAAGCACATGTACGTTAGAATTTCAACTATTTACCAAATAGACTGTCATTAAGCAAATATCGAAAGAGAACACATCGTTGAAAGAACACTGTTTACACTTACAAACAGAGGTCACAGAATTACGTTCCGAATTGGAAAGGTTCAAAAATCAAGAGTACGTGAGCGTCGAGAAACTACGAACAACCTATGAAACAGATATCAAGCGACTACGAAAAGAAAACGATGACCTAAAAACCAAATTGGAAACGTGCGAAAAGAATCTAGATGAACGAACGCATGATTTGGAACGGGAACAACAATTGTACAAAAGAACACTTGATGAACAATCAACTCTACATTCGCAAGAAATGGAATCTATTCTGAAACGACATACTAACGAATTGGAAACGATGAGAATCAAAGATGAAGAACAAATGAAAAAACGCGTAGAAGAATTGACAACAAAATATAATGAAATAGTAACACAATTACAAGAAAAGATTTCAGAACAACAACGAGAGTATGGAAAAATGGAAACTGCGTTCAATGAAGCAGCAGGAAATGTTTCAGAAATGAAAACTATTCTGAAAAAATATATTCAAAAAGAAATGCACGCGACAAGTTGCGCAAAAGAATCTGGAGATGTGTTACTCAAACAAAAAGAAGTTATCGAGAAACTAGTTAAAAGTAAACACGATTTGGAACGAAAATGTCTCCAAGTTGAAGAATCGATCAAGGGATACGAATCGACTATAGAGTCGTTGAAACAAAAACATTTGGAACAGATACAGACGATACAAAACGAAAACAAGAGACTAGTAGAATTGGGAAAATCAAAAGATGATTTGTTACGGCAATTAAAGAAGCGATACTTGCAAATAGAAGGTGAAAATCAAGATTGGCAGAGTAAACAGAAGAGTTTCGAAATCCAGTTTCAAAACTTACGAACAAATCATGAGAAGGAGTTGGTCAATGTGGAAAAGAAAATGAAAGAATTACAAGATTTACTAGCAGAACAGACAAGTTTGTTTCTATTCGAGTATGGCTAACGATTTAGATAAGGTCAATGTCAATAAACATGTTATTGATGCCCGTGATGCGGAAATAGTAGAATTAAAAAATAGAATTCGAGAAAAAGATGAAGATGCGAAAAAGCAACGAGAAAAGTTAAAAGAAATGCAATACAAATTGGACGACAAATCACAAATAGATAGCGAAATGGTGGAATTAGAGGACAAACTTATCGAGTTGGAAGAAAAATATCAACGTGGAAAAGATAGAAGAGCAGAGTTGCGAGAGCAAATGGATGTACTAGTAGAACAGAAGGAGGAAGTTGAAACGAAATTAGAAGAGATGGAACGACAATATAATGCAAAATGTGAAGAAATCAAGCAGGAGAAGGAAGCCTCTAACGAAATGAAACGAACAATTGCGACATTGGAGAAAAAACTAACAAAGTTGGAGATGATACAGCAGAGTACAGATGCACTAATACGAGAAAAGTAAGTAATTATAATAACACTAACAGTATAGAGAGTTGTTGTTGAACAAGCTTCAGTGGCAGGAGGAAACTATTGCTAGACTAACTCAGCTTGCCAATGAACGACAAAATGAGATAAAAGTCGTTTTGCGAGCATTAGATACGCAGAAACGAGTAGCTGAGGAGCGAGAGAAAAAGTTGCAAAAACTCACGGCAATGTTTGATGATGTAAAACGTGATTGGTCTTAATTTAATAGTATTTGGTTTCTTCTGCATGTTTTCTATCTTCTCGTACTTTCTTCGCTTGTAATACTTTTAATTGTTTCTTCAATGCATACTGCTTCGCTTCACTTAATTTTACATCTTGCAATTGTTGTTGTACTTGTTCGATTTGTTCTTCTGTAGTTAAGGATTCAAGTGGCACAGATGATGTTCGTTTTGATGATTGCGATGATGGTGGTGCTTTTGTTGAATTTGTTACTCGTTTCCGTGGCGCTGATGAAGGTTTAGAGACGTCAAATGGTCTAGTTATTAGAGTGACACAAGTTATTCGAACCTATTAATCAAATCAAACGGTGTAACTGAGTTATCAAGAACTCGAGAACCTTTTCCACCAGGTAGCTGCTTTTTGTATGAGCCAATATCGCCGCTTGGAAGAGCTTTCTTAGTTCCATTGTCAAGTGCTCTTCTAGGCCGAGTTGGGTTCCGTAAAAATCCAGTATTGACGAAATGTGTCCCATGCTTTTCTCTGTTCTCGTAAAACTCTTTTCTCAGCTGTTCGTATTCTGCTTCAGGTAACATTACGCCATTGTCCCTATTCCCAACTATCATTCGGTATTCTAGATATGCGTCTATATGGCTTTTAGCCTCGCTCTTCATCACATGACGTTCCATTGTACTGTTTGAAGTATTGTAATTTGCCGGCTCAACTTGGACATTTCCAAAAAAACAAGGAATGCAACACGTGAACATCAAGCTTCCAAACTTTTCATACCTATCTGACGAAGACATTATGAGTCCAAAAAACACACAGCGTCAAGACACTGACGATTCGTTCTTCCCGCGGCCGAATATAAATGATTACTTAGATAACGATAATGACGTACCCTCCTCGCTAGAAGGCATCGAATATGATAGTCAATTAACTAGAGACGTAGAAAAAATGATAACCGAAAATAATACTCAAAAACACACAAATATCAAAAAAGAAAAAGTTAAACGCGTACAACATACAGTTCATCGGTCTTCACAGTCAGTGCTTAAACCAGTTAAACGACATAGAAAAAGAGCACGATTAGAAACAACTCCATCAAAAGACGAAGAAGAAATAGTACAGTTCTCTCCATTTCAAGATGAAGTTGTAGAGTTAATACCAAGTCAAAAAGCAACCAAAAAACGGAAAATACAATTAGAGTTGATAGAAGACATTGAGAATGAACCAGAACCTAGAAAACCACTATCGAATGTAAAACAAGAAAAAAATGTAAAAAAGATCAAAGCGGAAAAGAATGTCAAAATAGAACCATCACGACACTCGAGTCCTGCTAAGAGTACATCACCATCGAAACCATTTATATCACCAAGTTATCAAAAACCCTCCAAAGAGGTGTTACACCTTCAAGAGCACTTTGGAAAATCTACAATGCAACGCGCAACGCTTTACACTGCAGATGAGCGTGTCTATGGCTTACAGGAGGTGTTGGTAGGCGAAAATGAAACAGAAAAGATTGTCAAAATTTGTAGTAAGTGTTGGGGAGAGGCAGATGCCCCATACAAACAAGAAGTTGTGGTGCAGTTGGAGCCAATGAAAGTGTTACAGACAACGTGTGACTGTTTCGTGAAGAAGAACTGTAAACACGCTTGTGCGTGTTTGTTAAAAGTAAGTCTAGAGGTTTAGTACCACTAACGTTCATAGTATTTTAGTAATGTTAAAAATGGAATCAAGTTTGAGAACATGGAGTCGATAGGATCAAAATTGGAAACAATGAAAAATCAAATAGTCGACTTACAAACCAATTTCAAAACCTTACAGAAAGATCACGAAGAGTTGAAAGAAATTGTACAGAAACTGTTGAATAAATAGTTTTACATGTACTCCATATCCCATGAAAAGATATTGAACCTTTGCATGACACTGCCACTCTCTGAAAACTTTTTCAGTCCGTACCTTGCTATATCATAAGATTCAGTACTGCACAACAAATCAACCAAACGATTACTCGCGCGAACAGTATCAAAAAATCTTTCACTGCACTTTGTTTCTTGAGCACGTAGTTCAGTAAGTGTAGTGTTATATTTGACAATAGGAATCAACGCTTCTTCAGTGATCATCGTATTGAAACCAATATTCAAGCTTTGTATTGAATTATTCACCATAGCATACCAAATTGCATCACTAGTAAGATTGTTACGAACAATTGACAATTCTTTCAATTGGGTCATCAAGAAGAATTGACTGGCATCTTGATCATCTAAACAACAGTTGTTCAAACTCAACTTTGTAAGGAGAGGATAACTGGTGATCGTTTTTGTATCTTCTGAATCAATTACTATAGTTAGGTTTAGTGACGTGACTTGAGGTATGTTTCGGATAACTTGCTTGTATATTTCTGGTGTAGGAACACCTTCTGTACTGAGTAATAGTTTCTTTAGATTTGACAAAATAGGTGTTTGATCAAAAATCATCGGGTAGAATACTTGTTCCATTTCACATGAGAATTCCAAATTGGTAATTGTTGTTTGATTTGCTAACATTCTTGCTGTCTTTTCATTCATTCGCTCTACAGAATATAAACAAAATGACCTAAATGTTAGAATTATATATGTGTAACGTACTGTATCGTAGTGTTTCCATCCAAGAAGCAGCACAGACTGTCTGGGTCAATTAGATTGAAAACAACTAATCTTGTCAATCTATGCGAAATTGTGAACGCTTTGTCTCCCAAACTTAGTTCTGCAATTTCCAACGTTTTGAGTCTCGAAAAGTCTAATTTTGGTGTCAATTTTAATACAGTGGTTGTCTGTCCAAAATCTAAACTTGTTAACGCTGGTAGTTTCAAAACGTTTTCGAATATATGGCCTTTGTTTCCAAATTCGTGATCAAGTTTTAACGTGTGTAATTTTGGTAGCGATTGTATTCCTTCTATTGAACTTGATTCCAACCTGGTGAGGTTTGTCATTTTTTCGACTGAGAATTTCTTGTTAAAGTATCGTAGGTCTTGTATTTTTGTTAACTTTGCGACGTGCATTGGTAGTGCATTAATAGGTGTATTCAACCCTAATAGTTGTGGGAATCGATCGAATGGTCCAGTTAGGTGACGACAACTGATAAAGATTGTTTCTACAGGAAACACTCGTATTGGTGTTGGTAGTTTGTGCGTTTTTGGTTCCATCCACTTTGCTCTTTCCAACCCTATGCATGGAAAAAGCAACACTGCTTGTCTATGTTGATCAACTTCTTGATATCCAAAAAATAATCGAGTAAGAACTTCTGCGTTCAACGAATTGTCTTCATTTCGCGCTTTGAGAAAATATAAATCGAATTCCAGTTGGTAAAACTGTAATATGTGTAGCACGACGTCGAACGGTAGTGGCGAATACAGATCGATGTCATCTTCAACGCGAACTGTTGCGTGAACTGTTTGCTGGGCAAGTTTGCGCACTAATTCTAATATTTTGTTATACCTTGCGTTAGAATCGCTTTGTTGCGTTCTATGTTGTTGAATAGCTTCATCAAATTTGTCGTGCTTTTGCTCTTTTCGAGATTTGGAGTCGCAGTTTTCGATACCTTTGGTTAGTGACTCGGCAATAAATGTTACTTCTTTTCATTGTTACAAATAAACACTCAAAGACGTCTTCCCAAAAGCACGAGTAAATTTAACAGATTTGTTAACAAATTGAATTGCTTATTAAATTTCAATGCAAAACTTATTTCCTGTTTTCAGATTTCAACATTTGGCGTTCTCCATAAAAAGTGTAGATTGAATTGCGCAGCTCCAATCAAGCGTTCCTTGCCTTAACGGTGTCGTCCTATCAAAACTTTGGCTAAGGTTGACTTTCCCTGCAACCAACTATTAGAAGGAAGTTTTGACACGAGTACTGTGAAACAAATCCTCACAAATGAACGCACATACACTACTCGTTGTACTATTCGCTCTACTCGCCGTCACTACCGCACAACAACGAGTCAGCTACTCGTCTGTACCCGTACCAGCATCAGGAAGCACAGTCGTGTGCACGATGACTGACGTCGATACTGACAACTACTTCTATGTGAACCACACAGTTGCATGCATCAATCCAGTTGTGCCATGCACCACTTGGGACGGAGCATTCACATTCAGGGACGCCGACACCGGTCTCGTTCTCGCATTCAGCTCTTCATACTTTAGTATGCCATACAACGTGCTAAGAGTATACACCGCCTACTTATACAGAGGTTACAGACCAAGAGTAGAAGTAGCATTCCAGAACAGAAACAGCGTGAACCCAGTTGCCATCTCTGGCAGCTGCTCATGGTTCAACCCAACTCCATACGTTCCTCCAAGCGCCGGTGCTGTAGCAGGTGCAGTTATCGGTTCCTTGGCAGGACTTTGCTGTTGCATCGTCATTTGTGTAACACCAATCGTCATTGTTATACTAGTATGCGTTGGTTGCATCACACTACCAGCCTCTGTTGCTGCAACAGCTGCCACTATCGGTATCAAAAACAGAAGAGAGGACGTTAACATTCAAGTACACACTTCTGCACCAGTCAGCCCAGTCACTCCATATGTTATTGCCACTAACTAATAAACAGGCTATTTTTATAATTTCTTGAATCGATCTTCAGCATTTGTTTGTGGTATGTACCCAAGTTTCTCGCGAGTTTCACTCATATCAAAAATATTGTCAGTGTTGTCACTCATGGCATATGCGACCATAAATGGAACTTTTTCATGTAATGGTACTAGTAGCGATCTTGTGAATACACTTGCACAATCTTCTCTGCTGAGTAGTATAGATCGCATGTACGCTTCTGCTGGTGTTCCTATCAACGATTTTAGATATTCATTACGTTCTGATCTAGTTGGTAGATGCTCTTGTGCTGCCCAACCTATACGTAACGCAACGAACTCGATTCCAAATCTCGCAGCATAGTATGCTCCAAGTGACTCGCCGAAAACTTTCGAGACACCATAAAGTGTATCTGGAATAGGCGTATCACGTAGTGTATGTTTTGGTGGATCTTTGCGTAGCGATTCTGGTTTTTCAAAGTCATCTATTGACGTACCGTGTTGTGTATGATTTGAGGAAGCAAATATAACGCGCTTCACTTTAGATCGAACAGCCTCTTCCATGACTTGGTAAACCAGTTCAATATTTGACTCTTTTACATCTTCCCACGATGATATTGCTGATGATGACGCTGCTAAATGTATGACAGCATCTAGCCCTCGGAATGAGTCTTTAATCTGCTTTGGATCGCGTAAGTCTATTCCAGATTTTGTTTCTAAATCGTATTCGAACGGTACAACATCAAAATCGGTTGCTAATTCGTTTCGCAGTATTGTACCAATACTACCTAACTTTTAGAACACGTTGTTATCCTCTACCTGCTGCACCAGTGATACCTACTCGCATGTTACTGTTGTTAGTTTACCAAACAAATACAAAAGATGGCAGAGTTTGAAACGATTACTCTTGGTAACCAAGTCGCTAAAATTGCAACAAAAGGTGGCGGGTTGGCGCAGTACTATATCGCAGGCGAGAATGACGAAAAGTTCCACATTGTTTATGGATATGACAGCCAAGATGTAAAAGAATCTGGTATGGGCGATATTTTGGGTCCATGGTATGCACTAGCAACTCTGAAATAACCAACGTAGGCCTGGAAGAATGGAAAAACAAAAATATGAATGGAAAGGCAAGGAATATTCAGTTCAAGGCCATATTCCATCAGTAGACGCAAATGGAAACGCACTACACGGTTATTTACGTTTGATCCAATGGAAATTAGATAAAGTAGCAGAGAACAAACTCGTTGCATCAGTCGATCTAACTGCGGAAGAATACGGACCAAAAGGCTATCCCTTTTCCCTCTCATTCAACGTCGAGTACGAAATATTAGCAGATGGTGTTCACGTGAACACAACTGTCAAAAATATTGGCCAAGATGCCGCACCATTTGGTATTGGGTACTCAAAATAACACAAAAATAACACTCTTAGTTTCCATCCATACTTCACCGTTGGAGGCGGCCATACAGTAGATGATCTCGACTTGCATGTGCCAAGTGCAACAATGGTCGAGTATGACGATACGTTGAAACCAACAGGAAAATTATTAAATGTAAAACAAGATGCCAGAGAGTACGATTTTTCAGAATTTAGAAAGATCCAAGGAACAGTTTTCGATAAATGCTACACCAACTTGGAAGCAGATTCCAATGGCATTGCGAGAACTTCCATTCGCCTTGGTGATAAAACAGTAACAGTATGGCAAGATGCGAAAGCGTTCCCATACACGCAAGGTATGTTGGACCACAAGTACTAACGAATAGTCTACTCTTTTGATCCATCAAAGAAAGGTCATTCAAGAAAAGGTTTTGCAATCGAAGCCGAGAGCTGCTGTGGTTTTGCGTTCAATGTACCAAACCTTGGCCAATTGGAGATCGCGCCTGGTGAAGAATTCAAAGGTAGCTGGGGCGTTACTTGTAGCGTTTTAGCTAAGTAATTAAAAATAACACTCCACTTGACTAAATTATTCATTTGATCTACTTCTTGTGTTTGTAACGTTGTACACCAATCAATCGCTGCGTCGTATCATCAAAGTGACAATAAATAATAAATCACTTATAAAGAAACATTGTCACAAGATAGCTATCTTGAACCTTTTATACTCATTTCACACATTATCTTAAC
>JAESGV010001259.1_pt1 | contig 10672 bp, 15 predicted proteins | sample 9269781 | NCBI WGS metagenome assembly JAESGV01 (sample SAMN15741586, study PRJNA653496) | algae metagenome | isolation source: Tildeniella torsiva UHER 1998/13D and co-occurring heterotrophs from... | place: Slovakia: Slovak Paradise National Park, Hrabusice, Kosice Region | collected 2000-01-01
CAAACCCAAACCCAAACCCAAACCCAAACCCAAACCCAAACCCAAACCCAAACCCAAACCCAAACCCAAACCCAAACCCAACCCACCCTTATCAATACATTATGGTATTAATGATTTCTTATTATAATATTCAAATTGCAAGATATTTGATAAAGAATACATTTTTTCTTGTAATTGAAATCTCATTACATAAAAAGTATCCAATGGAATCATTTGTTCAATTTGTTTTCCTTTTAAAATACATTCAATATTATATATAGTATGTAAACTACAATACATATATTAAATGTTTTGTTTTGCAACTTTTTATTCTTTCTAAATAATTCTTGCTTAAATATTAAATTATAAATTCCATAACTCTTGTAAAAACAATTCAATTTTCTTTTTTCCAATGATATTATTCAAATGATACAAAGAATATATAATGTATATTTCAAATTTAAAGTCTTTCTTATAAATAAGTAATTCAAATCAATGAGAATTAGTATGATTTGCAATAATTGTAAAAAATTGCAAATATATTAAATCTCAATATCAATATACTAATTTCAAAAATTATTTTTGACTTAAACATATCTTCTTATATAGTAATGGCAGAAATTCAATTGGCAATAGTTTACATGTATCATTCAAGTATAAAACATTTTTTAAAACATCAATACTTTCCAAATATATAATCAAAAAACAATTAAAAATGAAATCTTTGCTAGTTCTCAACATTAAAAAATCATTTCATGAAATATCATAACCATGATAAGTACATAAAATAGTATTTTCTGGAAATGATGAAATAGAAGAATATTCTTATATAATTAATAATATTTAAAATTAACTTACCATTATTTAAAAAAAGTTAAAGTGAAGTTTGTGAAGCATGAATTGGAGTAATAGGTGAATTAGATGAATAAATAATAATAGGTGACTTTAGTTCAATAATTTCAATTATTTCAGTTCTTTCTTCTTCTGATTCATATTCAAATTTTTTTCTTTTTTTTGGTGGTTCATTCTAATATATTAATAAAATATTTTAAATATTTACTTGAGTTTCATTATAATTTATAATATAATTTCTTTTACGTAAATTTCTACCAAATCTAATATATTTCATTCTTGGTGGTATTGTAGTATTTATAAATTGTATTACATCAAAGTTATCAACTATTCCAATAATATTCTTATTTTTATCCTATTATATAATTAATATATATAATTTCTTTTACTTTTCGTTTATAAATTTGTTTCTTTTTTAGTAATTCAATCTTTTTATTTTGATTATACTATATATTAATAATTTTAAAAAATTAATTACCTCTTTTAAATGCAATAATGCTAAATCCCAATAATGAAAAATATTTGGAATATCATATTCTTGTAGTGTAGGTTTATACACTTTTATTCAATAATAGATACAATTATAGAAATCTTATTAAATTTTTGCTTTTTCTTTTCTTTCTTCTTTTTTTTTCTTCTTTTCTTCATTTAATTCTTTTTTTTCTAATATAATAAATATAATATTAAATTATTTATCTTTTTCTTTTTAAATTTTTAAATAATACTAATTATAATTTGGATTTTTTTCTTTAAAATCTTTTTTCCAGATCTCTTTTTCAATGATTTCATTTTTCTAAAATATAAGTTAAATTAAAATAAAATATTATTTGAATACTTAATAATGAATCATCTAACTCTTTTTGAATCTTATTTAATAATTCCTGATACTTTAAAGTATGTTTTTCTACTATATCTTTTTTTTTCATTGCAAAGCTTTGTGCTACTTCTGATTTATGATATTCACATTCCAATAATACTTCATTTCATTTTTCAAACTTCTTCTTATTTTTTTCTTCTTTTTGTTTTTTTTTTCAATTCTTTTATCTTCTAGATACATATCTTCAAACCTTCATAAATAATAGATCTTGTTAAATTCCGTTGAAATTTCTTTTTATCTTTTTTTAATAATTCATTATAGGATTCTTCTTGTTGAACTTTTATAATTTTCTTAAAACAATATTTGTCATTTTTTTCATTCCAAATTTTTTCATTAATTTCATTTATAAATTTTCTTTATACTTTTTTAACAAATATTTTTGTACTTCATTAATAAATATTGTAGTGTTTAATATTATAAATAATAATATAATTAACTTACACTTTTTTGAAGTATATAAATCTGGAATTCGTTCTACTAATCCTTGTAGATATTTTTCTTTATATTCATCTTCTTTTTTACTTTTTCGAATCAATACATGGTTTGCAGATAGTTTTGAAAAAAAACACTTTTTTGCTTGCTTTCATAAAAATCTTGCTTTTCAAATCTTTAACTTAAATTCAGCAGTTGGTTGCTGTAATGATCCTTTATAAATGTACGCTTTTAATTCTTCTTCTGATAGTTGTGATGTCTTCTTCTTTAAAAATGATCCTTTTGGTTTTTTAGCAAGTAATCCTTTTGTTTGAATTAATTCTCTTCTTTTTTTCTTCTTTTTTTCAGAAACATTTTCATCTTTTATCTCATGCATTAAATGTTGCATTTCTTGTATATCAAAAATTTGTTCTATTAAAAATCATTCATATGGTTTTGCTAAACCATTTTGCCAAAATGCTTGTTAATTAACATCTTGATTTGTTTCTTCATCAACATAACCATGTCTCCAAATTGCAGTAATATAACATGAACATGCAAATCCTGATTGTAATCCACATGCAGTTACAACAAATAGCAGTTGTGCTTTTTTTCCAATTGATTTTACTTCTTTATTAAAAGTTTTGAAATCAATTTTATCAAAAGAACCAGTATGAGTAAAAAGTGGCTCCTTTAAACATTCTTTTTACATAAATATTAAATATAATAATAATAATAAATTACCTTAATTGTAAAATTATTTGTTAAAATACATTCTACAGCACTTTCTGCTTCCATTACATGGCAATGATCTGCCAAATAAATTAATAATAATATTAATGGACAAATATTCAACTATTGTCTGCCTTTCAAATTATGCTTGTGAGCAATATCAATTTCTCCTTTAATCTTTCGAACTATGAAATCCATGTGCAGCTCAAAATTACCTTTAAAAGTAAACAGGTAAAATTGACAATCTTGTACAACAGCATATGTTCATGTAATATTTCTATGACTAAAATGACGAGTCATAAATACTTTTATTAGTCTTTTAATGTTTTCTTCTTTTGTATAATCACAAGCTTGCTAGATCACCTAAAGATGTTGGTCTAATATTGGTTCTACTTTGTATTCTACATGACTAAATTTCATTAACAACATTGCATATGTGGCATCTAATTGTGGTAACCAGGTTGTACTTTTTTTACACCAGTCCATGTAATTAAAGTACCACAATAATCCAGCTTTAAAAGTATTTCAAACTGTGAAGATAGCATACTTTTGAATTGCACAAGTTTAAATTAGAAATAGTTGTAAAATCTCACAAGTAGGTTTATGAGGATTCTTCTAAAACATGTGAATATCTACAATATGCTCTCTTGTCCAACAATAAAATTCAAATAGTTTGCGAAATGCATATTCTTTATTCTATATTATTTTAATTTTTTTGTAATATTTTAATTTACCTTAATAGTTGTTTTTTAAATACTATTTAAAGTAGATTCATAGGCCATATTTTGGACATCTATATAAGTATATAATTATTTAAAATCTAAGTCCATCCTATCATCCATATTTATGTCAACTTTGCTTTTAAACTTGAATGGTTTCATTTTTTTATACAGGAGGATATAATTTCTCCCACTCTTCAATTGTTGTTGGTTCATTATTGGTTATGTTCTTTTTTTGTCTTGAATATAAATTATATATATAAAAAATACAAACCTTTTTCTTGCATCTCTTAATGCATTTCTTTTTTCTTGTCAGTGTTTATTACTACCACCAGCATAAGTTTCATCAGATTTTTCCTTTTTATTTCGAATAAAACCTTTCAAAAATCGATTTAAGAATTCTTTAGATGACTTCTTGTCATCTTTCTTGTACACTGTTTCACATTTCTCTAATTCAACTTGATACATCGCATAAATTTGTGAAAGAGTAAACTTTGCCTCAGGATTATCTAACTGAGTGGCAGTGTTGAATTTATCAAGCATTTGTAGTAGCTTTTGTAACTGCAAAAAATTAAAACCAGTTTTTTAGCAAGTAATCAGTTATTCAAAAAACAGCGATCGATCGCTGCTTTGATGTAAAAGTTTGAAAACAGCAATCAAAGCAGGTGCTGGTGACAAAAAACATAAGTTGTATAAAATAAATATTAACAATAATAAAATACAAGATGGAAGATATTCGTGCAATAAAGCGCGAAAACGATTTAAAAACAATTCATACAATAATTTTAATATTTAATATCGTAGGTATATTTTGTGTGAAATATGCACACGCAAATTTAGTTAAATTGTTTAACTTGCATTTGTTAAATAAGCATAAGTTTAAGCCGAACGACCCATGTTTTACTTCAACATTTGCATTTCAATTTAGCAGAACTCCTCTAACCCAAAAGATGATTCTGGCAAGTCTTTTGTACTGCCAGTATGAGTTCTACCAAAAACACGATTGGTTGTTGGAAGTAAAAGCATTGCTCGTAACTGTTCCAGCGAGTTCCACACATCAAACGTTAAGTGTTAAAGACGCTATGCTTGCTATTGATAAGCAAGCAAAAACATCATACAACGGCTTAGTAGAGTTGTATGACGTAAAAAGTAAATATTTATACTAACAATTAAAAAAAGAGGATAGTTCATTTGAACTCACAACAACGTGGTTGACAACAACTACAAAAGAAAACCAGTTTGAAATTTTGCCAAGTATGTTTACTTTTAGTACTAACACTTTTAGGATCTTCTTGTTTTCGAAATTCGATTTAGGTGTGGTGAACTACTCACAACATCTAATAAGAGTTAGTAAAGTAGTTGCAGGAGGCAACTTTTCACTAAGTAAAGTGACTATTATGTCGCAGACTGCAGCTACAGCAGTCAAAGCAATGCAGGAAGATTCTAAGTCCTGCAAAAATTTATTTTGAAATGTCGAGCGAAAAGCATCATGTAAGTTTACAATACATTTTGGCGCGAAAACGTTAATGTGGGTCGAGCAAGTTTTGCTTGTCAATAAGAAAACGGCGATCGATCGCTGCTTTGTAAAATCGGCGATTGATCGCCGTTTTTGTTGCATTATACGAAAAACAAATAACTAATGTTGTTTTTCATCTGCAATTAAAAATGGCGATCGATCGCTGTATAGCAAAACCAGCGATCGATCGCTGCTTTGCAAAATCAGCGATCGATCGCTGTTTTTGATGAAGCATAAAAAGAACAACATTTTTATGATGGTTTTTAATTGCTTTTGAAAACGGCGATTGATCACTGCTGAACATCACAAACTTTTTACCAAATTTTAGTGCATAAGTACTGACTTTTTTAAGATACTCAAAAGGAGATCGATTAAAGTTTAAACTTGAAAGCTATGTCAGCAGTCTTCAATGACAATCTAGACTTCCCTGAGGGTAACTTTCAATATATTTTGTTTGACATTTCTTGTAGGATCACAGCCAATTCTTTCTCAAACTGTCAAAGATGTGTTTGTCTCTAATACTTAAGACGTTCAACAATTGTCAGCTGATAAGTCTGATGATGACCAAGTTGAAGAAGATAAAGAATCAAATGATTCAAAAGTGGAACAATCACCACAAAAAGAGTCATCAAAGAAGCAAGCTGCATCCAAGCGCAGAAAGTCGCAAAAGGCTAGCACTACTGAACTACTTGAATTGTCCAAGATATTTCAATCTGCATGTTCATTGATGAATTTTGATGAAAAAACGACTTTTTTTGAAGCAATTGAAGCTTCAAAACAGGCAGGTCAAATGTCGGAATACATATTGTTCTTACTTTTGACATTGCTTGCAAATACTGCCTAGGTCACCAACCATAAGATTCGTTCTGTTAATGAGCTTTCTCAAAACAGTGTAGCTGTATCAGATAATCTGTTTTTCACTAGCTTTGAATCAGGTGCTAAAATTGTGTCATTTGAAGGTGAAGTGCCTTCAAAAATCCTTGAAATACTTCCAAAGAAGTTTTAAGAGATTATTGTTATCCCTGACTCGGATAATGATGAAGAAGAAGAACTAAAAGAGAAAAAGAAAAAGATTCTTAAGATCTGTCGTGTGAAGTTCAACAGAAACCTTTTCAATATTATGGATGTTTTTCCATATAACAATGAACAATGGCCTGTTGAGGCTATGAATTATGCAGTGGAATTTGGAATTTCATTAATTATTGATCGACTTTTTGTGCTAGATGCAGAGGATGAAGATAAAATGCATTGAATTTATTCAAAGAAGTCGCCTAGCTCAAGCCTGTATTACTTGGTAAATGTACTAAGTCAACACTTTTTGGTGTGATTGGAGCAATTAAGAGATCAAAGTGGCATTGTTTTACATGACAATATTAATGAATCTCAAGCTGCAAAAGAACTAAGAAACTTTAAAGTTCTTAAAGCAATGTCCATAATGGACGCAAAAATGCAACAATTCGATAAAGTTGCATCAAATATGTACCAAAACGGTATCTTTACGGATTCTATCAATACAGCAGTAGAAGGTTTTGAAGATTTGGAATCCCAAAAAGAGTTTGATGGTTGCTGCACAATGTTTGAACTTGGCCGTACAATTCACAACATCAAACTTACATTTGACAAACTATGTGAGACATTTGATGATGAGGTTTGTAAAATCCTCACAAAACTGTACAAGGAGAACAGCCCTCCTTGCAAACAAAAGGTGACAGAAGTAAAGCGCAAGAAGGACTTTACTTTCGTGGAGTACATTCAGTACACCTTCAAAAACTTGAAGTTGTTGACTGATGAAATTTCTGAGGTTAACACTCCAAGAAAGGGAAAGAAAGCTGGTAGTGTCGCATACACTTACCAAAGTCAGGTTCGCTATTCCTGCTGCAGACTTAACGAAATTGTTAAAGTATATATGCTGTTGAAACTGTTTCCAGCATTGATCAGCTTCCCCTTCAACAAACAGTTTTGGATGAAGTTTGGATCTGCATTGTATGACCATATGCTACGACTGTATGAAGTTAGTGTAGCCAAAAAAGATAATGATCCTAAGAACAACATTAACAATGCTTTATACTATTTACAATGTCCACCTCGTGATAGTCTCCATTGCTTTTTTAATTATGCATGGGTATCAAACATTTTGGGTATCAAGATTGTTCCTGTTGCAGAGGTAGCTCCTATCTATGCTGGTTCAGAGGGAAATGTTCCAAAAAAGGCCTCCAATATTGGTGTAACGCAGAAGAAAAAAAGGCAACCAGCCAAAAAATCTACCAAAGGCAAGGAGAAAGCGCAACCAAAATCTGCCACCAAAAAAAGAAAATCTTCCAAAGAAGATGATGAGGATGAGGACAATGATAAGAACAAGGAGGAGGATGATGAACCACCACCAAAAAAGTATAAAGTTGGAAGTCCAAGAACTTTGAGAAAGGCTGTGTCAGCGCCTAAAATTACAAAAAAGAGCACTAAAGAAGGTTAAAAAATTTCCAAGAATAAATACCTTTCTTTATATAAATATTTTTATTTTATTTGATGAATTTATAATCAGCGATCAATCGCCGTTTTCAAGTTTTGTTTAAAAACAGCGATTGATCACCGTTTTTAATTACAGATGCTAAATGGTGATTGATCGCCACTTTTAAATAAGGCGATTAAATCGCTGCTTTTCGTATATAACAAGACGCAACCCCATAAAAAGACCCAAACCCACTAATGCTATGCCTTGTAATCCCTTTTGATTTACAATAATTAGGTTGTATAAATGAATAACGCCAAAACAAAACATCTTTTCATCAACTTCTTTATATTTTACAATACTTGTACCATAAGCTTCCTATTATTTTTTTGTTTAGGTCCACTTTTACCCTTTTATGGTTTTTAATCATTATCTAGGTTTATCTTTTCAAAGAAAGTCCATGTTTTTAATCTTTTCTTATTTATCATATTCTCAATGGTGTATATATCACCATGCAATACTTTTCTTATCTTTTGAAAGCAACAGTAGCTTATTACTTGTTTATAATATATATTTTTAAATAATTCAAAATTATTATTAGTTTCCTAATATTGTTGTATATTTCTTAGTTGTACTACTCTTATAGCATTATATATTATTGGAATTTACTTGAAATAGCTGTTAATTTTGTTGTTTATTTTTTATTTGATGCTTTATTATATATTTCTGTAACTTTTCTGTCATTGGTGTGAATATTGGCCACAAAAAGTATTTTATAGTATCACTTACAGTCCATATAATGTTTTCCTTATAAAGATTAGCAATTTGTTGTTTTGGCCCTCCTTGTGGTAACATATCTTGATCAATTTCATCATTGTCCCAAAATTCCATATAATATCTTAAATATTGCACACAATGTGGTAATTTACATCTATTTCAAGGGCACTTATCATTTACAAATGCTTTTATCTCTTTTTTAATTTTATCTTTATTATCTTCCTCCTCATTAGATAAATCTTCTTCTTGTACTTCAATATTATCATATATTGTATCAATTTCTATTTCATCCTCTTCATCTGACCTATAAAAATCAAATATACTTATATTATTATCATCTGCCATCGTTGTTAATGCTGGTAAACCAAAATTTTAGTATGTTAAAGTTTTAATTTTATTATACTTATAAGAACTATAAGTAACTATCTATTAAAATTATAAGTATAAAAATAAAATAATAAGTATTTCTAATTTTATTTATTAGAGGACCAAAAGTACCAAGGTGTGCACTTAAGGGATATATTTCACAGATTAAATAAATGTTTTCAAGTTATTAACCAGCACCCTTTACTCATCAGAATTAGAATCAGTTGTGCTGGGGTTTTTTTCTCTTTGTTATTCTGCATCTTCTTGCATAACTTCATCATCTTCTTGTTGACTCTCTTCTTCATCTTCTTGTTTATCCTCCTCTTCTTCTTCTTGATACTCTTCATCAGAATCAGTTGTACTGGGTGCTTTTTCTCCTTGTTGTTCTGCATCTTCTTGCATAACTTCATCATCTTCTTGTTGATCCTCTTCTTCTTGCTGATCTTGCATGGCTTTCTTTTGTTGCGCTTCATGCTCGTTTTTTCTTCTCTTTGCGGAGCGATTCTAAAATGCGATAAATGAGATTAGTGCTTTCATCATCTACCAACTTGTTAATATCTTCCAATAGTATTATGTGGATGTATTGCTTTAGAGGTAGGTGCTTTTCTTTTGCCGCAAACCAGTCACGTAAATGATCGTCATATCCAATGTGAGTTCGTTCAAGAGATGCGTGTACATGTACTCTAATAAGAGTGGTTATCTTCAATTTTCTAAGCAATGTTCGCATGTCACGTGCATCTTGAGTGTCTAGTCTTGCTTCTATTAACACTCTTGTTCCCTGTTTCTGTTTGTCATCTATCTTATAGTTGTCCACATAAAAAAAGTCTGGTGCGGTCGAGTAGATGCTAGTACGTTCGTTGACAGATTGCTTGAACTTGAATTGCCAACATTCCAATACAAAACGCCATCTCTGTTCATTTCCAACCAAATGAACAATAATCGCATCGGGATGCATTCTGTTATCGGGCATAATAACAGTATCACACAACTCTTCCAAACGCTTGTAGTTCTTCTCCTTATTGGCCTTTAACAACTTGTTAAAGTAACCAATTATTGTCGTGTTGAACAGATCCTTAGTGGTGCCAAAACGTGGTTTAACGTTCCACACAATCTTAGCATCATCTGGTTCAAATTTGATACCATCGAAGAATGATAACCTTGACAATTCCACGCCTCTATACTGTTCTTTGCAAAAACTTGCACAGCAAAGACATTCGAATACTTTGCCCTTTTCTGATGCACCAATTGATCCTCCGATTCCATACGTTGTATAAAACAATGAATTCAATGCTACTCTTGCCAACAACGAGCCTTGGTCAATTTTCATAAGTTTTCCAAGTCTAAAACATGCATCAAGAGCACATTTTTCCATGATCTTTGGTATCACATACGTAGACATCTTGGGCTCAGGTTGTTTGCGTTGTTTGGTGCTGGTTTCTGGATCTGTGCTTTTAAGATTTTGATACGTTGGCACCTCTGCAATATTTTCTTCCTTGAATGGCTTTGCAATACCATTATTCAAAAGTTCAGGGCTCGCGCAGAGAATATAGTTGTTCATAACTGAACTACATACTAGTATACGTTCAATAGTTTCTTTGATAACTAATAATTAGAATAAAAATAAGAAGCGTACCTGGAGAAGGCAGTTGATTCTCAATTCTCTCATACAGACCATTTACCATACCTTCATACGTTGAATTTACGCAATCAATGACAACTTGTGGATATTCGCTTCGTTTGGGAGCTCTTTTGAATGCATATTCAAGCGCCACAATGAAATTCGCTGTAATTCGCTTTCTTCCATACAGTTTCGAGATCACATCTGGATTCTTTATAGCCGTTAAACAATCTTCTGGCAAACCAATATGAAGAGCAATAAATTCTAACACCTGCTCTTCCTTTAAGAGATATAGAGATGGAATATCATCAGCCTTTCTGACAATTGAAAAGTCGTTCCACTTTTCGAGTAATGTCATAATGGCGCGAACAATATCAAC
>JAESGV010001260.1_pt1 | contig 10669 bp, 15 predicted proteins | sample 9269781 | NCBI WGS metagenome assembly JAESGV01 (sample SAMN15741586, study PRJNA653496) | algae metagenome | isolation source: Tildeniella torsiva UHER 1998/13D and co-occurring heterotrophs from... | place: Slovakia: Slovak Paradise National Park, Hrabusice, Kosice Region | collected 2000-01-01
CCTATGTTACTTTTCGCCTAGACAATGCAGAGTCGAACATCGACCACCTCTCCTCGCTTCTTCGCTTAAAAATAAGAGGAAGCACAGAGAAGGCATGGGATGGCAAAGTGATTCTCTTTCGGAAACATCTCGCCCACTATTTCAATGTTTTTACACAAAAGATAGAGGTTACGTTCCAACATTGCAAAGACCCAGAGTCAACACAATTAAGAGTTGTACCACTCCGCAGTGGTAATGTTTTAATTGAGTCGGATGAAGGAGAAGACTCTGTAGTAGAGTGCGACGGCGTATCTGGCGAAATAGTTCATATTCCATGGCCAGAAACAGAAACATACAGTCCCGTTACTAAAGAGCTCGAAAATGGTAATATTATTATGATATTTTCTGGAGAACTACACGAATGGAATCGACAAACACAAAGTACAACAGTTCACCTTGACTTTGAAGTCACCGATTTAATACAACTACGAGATGGTAGAATAGTCACCATTGACAAGAATTCTGAACTGATTATACGTAATAGCGTATACGAAGAGCTTGATGCCATACAACTCAATGGAGAAAAATTTATTTGGCGTCTCGTTGAAAGTGACAGAGGTGTAGTGATGTATTGCTACAGAAACGTGCTTGAAACTATCAATTTAGAAACAAAAAACGTGGAACTGTATGCTCAGTTGCCTGTAACAAGTATCAACAAGTTACTGAGAATGGGTAATGGTATGATTGTAGCTGATTGTGGACAAAAAATCATCGTTCTTGAGAACAAGAGGATAAAACACACTCTTGAGACAATAGCGCCTACTATTATGTTTATTACAAGAATAGCTGAAATAGCGCCAAATGTACTTGCGTATAATACGGATTTACGTGGGTATCCTATGTATTTAGATTTCTATGGTTATGATGAAGAAGAAGAAGATGACATGAATTCTCAAGTACACAACACTGTTCATTCTTTGAACGTTTTTACAGGAGAAACTGGACAAGCATTACATGTGCCTGGCCTGAGATCGTTTTTGGGATTTAAATTTTAAAAAATAAAAACAAGAAGTCAACCAAAATGCCAACTTCAAAGTGGAGATTGTGCAGCTCTCGTCAAACGCACCACTAGTACAACCTGTCAGTGCTCGTATTAATAAAATAATTCGCAACGATGCAAAACTACACGCTACGCACAGAGAAGTATAGCATTCAAAAAGATATTTGGCCTGCAAGTGGCAGACATATTTTAGCACAATTTACAGACGATGCTATACTCGTATACCAAGCATACAACGATAAAATCGCAGACTATGCAGTTGAACATCAAAAACTAAATGGTCCAGACTGGAGTACAACTAGAATGACGTGGATAAAAACAAACTTTTGTTGGATGATGTTCCGCGCAGATTGGGGAAAAAAGTCAAATCAAAATAGAATTCTGGGACTATGGATTAAACGCGAAAGTTTTGAAAAGTATGTCGCGATGGGCAGTGGAAAAGATACAAAATCGAAGGGAACAGTTCGTTTGCAATGGGATCCAGATCATTTACCTTCTGGTGATAGACATGGAACAAGAAAAGCGATTCAGTTGGGACTTAAAAACGTGGACACTTTTATCAACGGCTCTGATATCGTTCGTATTGACGATTTAACACAATTCGTCGCTGCACAACGCGAATTCATAAATAAGAAGAAATACGATGATCTAATTACTCCTGAAGAGAAGATATACACCATTCAGGGAGTGAGAATGGAGGAAACAGGTACAGCAGGAGAGTCCATTCGCATTACTCTTTCCTATCGTAACAAACAAAAAGTTGTAGTAATCTACAGTCGCGATGAAGATGAACTTTTAGACATGATTTATCAAAAATTCAAAGTCAAAGCAAAAACGATCACGTTACCAAATAACCAAGTTGTTAACCAGCAAGTGTTGAATACCCTTCCTCAAGGTTCAACATTACTAGTTTATGATTAAATTATGACATGTTTCTTTTTCACTGGTTTCAAAACAGAGTATGGTCTCTTTTGTTTGTACGGGTCAACTTGAGGTCTTGCTTCAACTACAACTTTTTCAGCGAGTTCTGGTTTTATCAAATCGACATCAGAACTGTTGTGAATGATGTAGTGATGGTGGTGATGCACGTGACGTTCTTTCATGTATTTGTGGCTTAGCATTTGTGCTTTCGTTCTCCAACGTTCAAACATGGTTTTCTTGAGTAAGTACATGCGTTTGAGCACTGCTCTTGCGATCATGTTTGTACGGAATCTTCTTGTTTCGCTAAACTGTCTCCAAGCATCAAATGATTTGATCATGATCTTGTACTGCTGTAACAACAACGTTTGTTCAAAGTATGACGGCAGTGTCGCTATAGGTACTGAAAACAATCGCTGTGTAGAAACAACACGCGACAAACTCTGTAGTTTATCATTATAAAACTGATTTGCTACTTGTTTGATGTGTTTTCTTCTCTTGTTTTCAACTACAAACACTGACCATAGCTTTAATACTTTTAGTCCCAAAACAAGTAAATAGTGTTCACGAGCAATGATCGTTTTCTGGTGTCTTTTAATCTTTTCTCTTGTTCGAATTCTCCAGTACCGTAACGTTGGTCGTAGTAACGATTTCCGCCTCACGGTTGCAACTAACAAATGAGTCACTTGTTTCTTGTAGTGATCAGTGAATTGTTGTAACCATCGCTTGAAAAAAATACTCGCAAAGAATTGTCGTGGTACAAGTTGCGTAAATTTGTTCGTCACATTTCTCCATGCACTAAATGTTCTTTTCATGAGTACATTGCGAACAATATTTTCTTCAATGAGAAGTGATTTCCATTTTCTAAAATATTGTACTAGTTTGTTTCTGCGATAAATGGATTGTATTTTCAATCCAAATAACTTTGTTTTTTGTTTCCAAATGATAAAATAGGAATGTAATTGTTTGAATGCACTCGCGTATTGGACTAGATTGTTAGATTTTAAAAAGTACGTACATGTTTTGATGCGTAAAAGTTCTCTTGTTCTTGATGCCCAATGTCGCAATACTTTCTTTTTGACATTATTCGTGTACTGCAATCCTGCTTTGTAGTTGACAATAAACTCTTGTCGAAGTTGTCCCGATTGTATGGATCGTTTTCTCCTTGCACGTGTTAGTCAACTCAAATCACAACATACCATGCTCGTAATATCATTCTCATCATGAAAGAAGTGTTTCGTAGTCGTCTCCTTCGTATGGCGTAGCATTCTATCGCTAAGCTAAACACTCGTATCAGTAATTCACGCTTTTGTAACTCGCTTCTCCATCGTTCCAAATAGACTCTTATTAACTGTTTTTCGTAGTGATCATCAGCGAGTGATTCAACGTGTATTTTGTACTGTCTCTTTGTAAAGTATTTGATCCACTTTTTAAAGAATTTTGTAAGAATAAATTTGTTCAATTTGTTATGACGTCGTGTTACTAGTACTCGTTTTTGTTTCCGACGATGAAGATATCTTCTCCACGCATAGAAACATTTTCCAACTAGTATGTGATTATGAAAATGTTCCGAGCGGTGAGCACGTTCTTCATATCGATTTCTCCACATGTAAAAGAACACTCTTAGAATACGATCTGATTCTTTCATAGTAACGTTCAAGTATGAATTCTTTTCTCGAGATTTGTATTCGTACAATGCGTTGAAACACTTTCGTACGAGTTTGTTTTCATATAACGCTGTCGCGAATCGTTGCGCTTCGACGTCTTGAAAGAGTTTGTACCACTTGCGAAAAAGTTTTCTTTTTGTGCGATAGTTGTATGAATCAGCTGCTACGATTTCGATCGAATCGTCAATGGTTTGGAATGAGACGATTGATGATTCACTTTTTCGTGATAAATCGATGGTGCGCGACATGGAATCAGAATACTCGATCGGAGCGAGGATTGAATAGTAATCTATTGATGAGTCAATATCTAGGATGGATTCCGTGTATCGTATTCGATCTCTTTCTCGTTTCATTCGTTTGTATTGTTTTATCAATGCATCTAATCGATTTCGAAAATTACTTTTCCGTAAGAATTGTCTAAACGTTTCCCTATAGATTGTTAGCATTTGAGTAAAACAAACATTTCATTTCTGGGAGAATCATCTACATCATCAAGTTGGTAAAGTCCTTTTTTCAAGTAGGCTCCAGTTATTGTTTCCATTTTCCATCCATAAAAACTTTTTGAAATGCTTTGATTACAGTCCCACTTGCGAGTTAGTATCGTGTAAAAAACGTACTTGATATGCGATTTCTTTTGCTAATCGTGACAGTCGAGAGTTTAGGCATCCAAGTAGAAATGTAGAAAATGTTTTGCGTAGCATGATATCACTATAAAAATGATCTGCAATTTGTTCTTTTTCAACTTCCGAGTAGATATCTTGCGTTTTCGATCGCCACAGTTGAAAGTATTTGTTCCTCTACGCATGTTAGTCATATGATGTTTGCCATACAATTGACGTTCTCGCTCGTTCTTGTATGAGATCTATTTTACTCTGTTCTATTCGATTTCTAGTAGACAAGTACGACATTATCCACAAAGAATTCCGCGCAGTATGCTCTAGAATAGTTATAAAGCTGATTCAACAGCGTACCATAGATTTCATCTTGCATTTTTTCCAATAAGTTTTCTCGTATACGTTTTAACCGTATTTCTGAACGCATAAAAACGAAAAATAATTTACATATGCATTTTGCCATTTGCGTTTGGTATATTCCTACTTGGTAGTTGTCATTGTTATTAAACGGTGTGAATTTTTGATTTGGTGGAGGATTGGCTCTGTACCGCCGCGCTGCTAGTTCATCTTTGTATCGTTCGTCTCGTATGCGTTCTTGAAAATGCCTTATTTTCGATAACACAAGACCAAGTTCTGGGTCTGTGGTTTGTGCCTCTTCCAACTCTGCATTAATTTCTTGTAATCGTTTTGCTCTCAATTTTGAGATACGATACAAATTCATTGTCCAAGCTGTTATGATAGTGTTAGTACAGCATAAAATCAGTTACTGTTAACAGGATATAGTGGTAATGGCTCACCATCTTCTTCGAACTCCTCTACTGCAGTCGTTGACTGCTCGAATATAACAGAGCGTTGTTTTAGTGGTGCGTATTTGTCTCGATAGAACGCATTATCTTCTGTAGCCTCTCTTGTTATGTCGCAGTCGTTTCTCCACTTAATATCCTCCTGCTCTAAGATTGATTGTTGTACATCTTCTGCGGTAAGCGACCGAAGCGACGTTTTAGCTCTGTTCACACCTTGATCAGATTGATTAATCGAAGATTCTTTCGCAATAGGTAACGAATCTCGGGTATAGTATTCGTTGGGCTCAGCATACACAATAGGCTCCTCTAAATCGTTCAAGAACTGTTGCATCTCGGCAATTTCGCGCATAATGGGTTTCGTATAGTTGTATTCCAGTTCCGCTGTCTCTTCATACTCTGGATAGGAATAAAATCTAACTCTAAGCTATTAGTCTCACGCATCGAAATAAACCTTTTTTCTGCTTTCGCGATATCTGGCACAGTCAGTTTTACGATTTTATCAGAATCATCTTGCTCATCGTTTGTCTCGGATTTCAGAGTTTTAAGTTCTTTTTTGATAAACTGCAGCATAGCTGGTTGGTTTAGCTTTCTTATCGGTCCATCTTTTGTCATAGCAAGTCGGAACACGAACTGACAGTTTTAAAAGCGGTAACAAGGTTAACCATGTCATTGCAAACTTGTCACAGACAATGGATCGTTTATTCCTTGCAGATGATAAGGTAGATAGGCCAATTCACTTTGATCTCTAGTTCCGGATCTGTTGTTTGGTATGCGTCCATCATTCTTTGCTCCATCTCTTGTAAGAATGCGTTCCCATCATTCTTCTCATTGTATGCTTTCATAGCGCTCCATGTTGACATGTACTGGATATAGTCTCGTATGCTCATGTCTGTGCTGTGCGAAATGTCGTATCTTTTAACAGTGCCAAATGGGAATTCGACATCTCGTAGTTTATTATTGTTTAACGATACTCTATCGTTCCAGTACTCTTTCAAGATACCGTTATTAATCTAAACGTTAAAAATTTGTTGTTCATACGTTGTACATGCCCTGTGTGGCTACCTCACTGTCGAATGTGTTGTTTGTAGAGTAACTCCAAACGGCGAGTGTTCCGTCTTCTTTAAGTATCCTCTTTGCTTCTTTGAAAAATAACTCGTGGTCAAACCAATGAAAAGCGGCAGCAACAGTTATTGCATCGGCTCTCTTGTCAGAAAGTGTAATGTTCTCTGCCGGTGCATTAATGTAGTCTACTTTATAGTGTTCTATGGCGTGTTCTAACTGGTTTTGAGAGGGTTCTACACCAATAACTCTGTCAAAATACGATGATAGTTGAATGCACGCTTGGCCAGTGCCACAACCAACATCTACAACTACTTTTCTGTTAGGGGTGTTTTCCACAATTTTATCAAATATTTCTGCAGGATACGAGGGTCTGCATTGAGAATATTTATACGAGTCAGTAGAGAACAAATCAAACTTGAAAGACATGTTGGATAGTTTACAATTTTCTTTGCTAAAATTCAGAATCCCAAGTTTTCTTCCCTCCATCTTTCATAAATTTATCCTTGTACTCTTCTAGTATTCCAAATCTTGGATGTTCTTTTGCATTTACAACTATTTTCTCTTCCCTGACTTTGTTCAACAGCTTCATCAGTCCAATTTGATACGCTTTTCCTCTTTCTATGATCTTTCTTTCGAATATACCATCAATCTTGGGAATTTGAAAATCAGAGTAAGCAACATGAACATAACGACATTTGTTATCGCCAATGCGATAGTAGGTAAATCCAGTTATCATTTCGGCAATGATTGGATGCTTCTTTCTTCTAAATGGAGCAGCAAGATCAGAGTAACAATGTGCTGTTTTTGCAACATCAACATAACATTGACGTTCAGTGTCATAAACTGTGGTTCCAATCAGTGTAAAATTTCTGCGATGAAACAATGGTCCAATATCGCATCCATAGTTGTACAAGGCAAACGAGTACGGATAATCGTTATTATCTCCAGCTTGTATTTTTCTGATAAAGTCCATTTCCCGACAATTCAAATCGATAACATTTCTCATGCTATCGATACATCTCATTTCTACCGCTTCTTCTACACTACATGGTAAAAATCCAGTTTGTTTGGCAAGTCGTAATCCTTTCATTCCTCCGATGGTATAATTTGTCCTTGAGATATGAACTGTTACATCATCTTTGTGGTAAATGCGTTTCCAATCACTTGTATCTTGATTGAGTCGAAGAATGAATTGAATATCTCTGTCGGTAATGGAACCAGAGTTGAAATCATTTGGTTGAAAACGAACTGCGTTGCGAGGTGAAGATGTCCGAAGATCTATCGCGATGGACTTGAGCAATTCTTCACCTTTGTCATTTAGAAATTTTAAGAATTCGTCCGAGCGACGGTAACGACTATAATGTTAGTCAACAATACTAGTTTTACGTACGGGAAACCATCTTCTTGTAGCTCTCTGTAGACGATGGTGAAGCATTCATCGAAGACGTGAACAGGTAATGATGAAGATTCTTTTCGCTCTTCAACGCTTGAAATAACAGCTTTTCGAAGCTTTCCCTCAACATTAATTTCTTTGGGAGCTCCTACACAAACAAACTCCTCAATGATATATTTCGCTTTTTCTATCTGCGCTAATGATGTTAAATCAGAAGTAAAACGTACTCTTTTCGCCGGGTAGAATTTTCTTATACTCTAAAACTTCACTCACAAATAAAAATCCCTCTTCGTTCAGCGCAGCTCGTAAATACTCCTGAAAATGTTGCGTAACAATTGGTACTTGGAACATTAAATCAAATATAACTTCGTAGCCTTCAAAAGACACTGAAGAGCGTCGTGAAGCCATGCTGTGTAATTTGCTCTAGTTACCAAGAAAGGCCTAAACTTTGATACCCGTCACCTCTAACAGGCTACATGTCGAAGAAAGCTCAATCAATTACAACATAAACATGTGGCACCAATACATGCTAGATGAACTAAAGAAGAGAAATAGACGAGAAACACAGTCGTTTCAAGATATTATTCTCCAATGTTTGTTACTACTACCCTATATCGTAACAATCTAGACACAACTGTTATGAGCCAGTTTGGAGAGTACAAAAACATGGTAGATGGTTTAAAAAATGAGGTGCGAACATGGAAAACACGATACGAAGAGTTCAATGATAGAATGATCAAATTTGACCAAACACACAAAGATACTTTTGCTACAACACAACATGTAGAAGGTATGCAGCAATATTCCGACACTAAAATACTCAGAACTTGAGGACAAAATTTTAAACTTGCAAAATGAACTAGTTGCCAGTTTCCACGCAAAAGCAGACACAGCGCAACAAATGATGGACTTTAACTCTGAAATGTTAAAAATCAGACGCAATCTACGTGAGAAAAAAGCAGAGTACGCAATTTGAATCTCTATTCTCACCCACTAGACTTGCCAGTTCCAAAACAGAGTTAAAAATTCAACAAAGTGCAATAGACTTTTTGAAAAAGACCATTTCAGACAAAGATGAAACAATTGCAACACTTATCAATGAGAACAACACTATCCGAGAGGAGTTAGCTATACGAGATCGAATCATCTCCGATTTGAAACGAAAACTTCGCGATATGCCAGAAAAAGTCGATCACGTACCAGAAAAAAGCGAGTCAACGCATGAAGAAGAGCACGGAATGAAACTACGACATCAATCGGCGCCAAATATGCGTTTACTAGTCGATCGAAATCGCATACAAAAAGATTTTCATATTGACGCAGTTTTACCACCCAAACTAGTTCAGTATCAAGTCGATTTGGAAACACAAGTTAACGATTTGAAATTTTCGAGTGATAGTCAAACAATCGCTATCGCATGCAACGATAAAACAGTGAAGTTGTACGACACTAAAGCAGGTATATGTAACCAAACGCTAACAGGTGCTCTAGAACAGTACGTTATCATTTATAAACTAACGATAGTGTTTCCTGCGTAGATACATCACCTACCATGGTTGTTGCAGGATCTTCCGCAGCGTACGTTTGGTCATACACTGGTGAGTTGAAACATACACTAACTGGACACTTGCGACAAATTTATTCTGTTGGAATAATCGACGTACGAGTCATAACAGGTTCCAAAGATCGTACGATCAAAGTGTGGGAACTCAACCATGGAACCTGTATGAAAACAATCGTCGAAGCAAAAGCAATTGTAAACGATTTGGCCATTTCACATCAAGCAAATTCTGTCATTAGCGCTCATCATGATTCATTCGTTCGTACGTTTGATTTACGCACCTATCACTTGGTTGATGAAACACGTGTACATAATGGACAAGTAACAAGTGTAGATTTATCACAAGATGAACAATATGTAGTAACTTGTGGAAAAGATTCAATTTGTAGAGTATGGGATAGAAGAGTGGGATTTAACAAGGTGTTGTATAGTTTGAGTCATGATGATTTTAGAGTTAGTGCTGATACGAATAAGGCTGTGTTTTCTCCGTGTGCGTCGTATGTTGTTAGTGGTACTACAAGTGGACAGATTTTAGTTTGGCATTTGGTGAGGGGAACGCCTGTAGTTGCTGATATAAGAGCGCATAATTTGGATACTATGTGTGTTGCATGGAGTCCTGATGGAAAAACGGTGGCTAGTAGTGGGCTGGATAGGAAAATATGTACTTACTACTCTGGTTAACTCATTTGTGGTCGCATAAACTTCGGCATCAAGTTTATGGATCTTTAATCGTAACAGAAGGCTATAGTACCTTTATCACAGAACTCGCTGATTACAGGTTTTGTAAAGTACATTGTGACAACTGAAAACCATGGGATCATATTTGTCGTCAAATCCGAAATATATACCACGTGGCCATATGTACCATCCAATGAAGTCTGGGAACTATTCTATCTCAGAAGATGAGATAGGAGTTGTATACGTTTGTTTGTACGCTATGGAACGAAACGAAAAACAATGAATTTTATGCAGACGCATATGATACAGCGCATTTCCACGCCGCAATTATTATTGATTTGTGTGGTCACTCAGATGAAAAAGCGATTAGAGGAGCGCGAATTGAACTTATCGTTGACGAAAGAAATCATTGTGACTGGCTTATAGAATATGTTTCAGAGTCAGTAAGTTGCTGAACTTTTCATTTAACAATTAGAAAAATGGGAATCAAGAAGAACGAAAAGGAAGATTTTTCTGGTACAAGTGTTCGAATAAGATCAAGTATTCCAGCTCGGATAGTCTTGGAAAAGCAGTTGACGAAATTTGGAGATTGTATGTTGCCAACGGTGACGCTCCAGTTGTTTGGAGTCTTCAGATCAACTGTCATACTTTCGTTGATTACTTTTTTGAGCGCACATTCAGTCCCTCGCCCAGTTGACTTGATCCTTCATGACAAAGACTATGAATCCGTGTTCCAAGCTTGTCATTTGGAACAGCAAAAACACCATGAAAAGTCAGGATTCTTGATAACGATTGGAAAAAATGTAATAGAATCGGAGAAATAATAACCTATGTTACAGTTTATTGCGCTATGTGCTGTCTGGATTCTTTGTATCCTTTTCGCTCTTCTTTCTTTCCTGGAAGTTGTTCAAGAAACCTAGAAGTAAATTTTGTG
>JAESGV010001261.1_pt1 | contig 10668 bp, 16 predicted proteins | sample 9269781 | NCBI WGS metagenome assembly JAESGV01 (sample SAMN15741586, study PRJNA653496) | algae metagenome | isolation source: Tildeniella torsiva UHER 1998/13D and co-occurring heterotrophs from... | place: Slovakia: Slovak Paradise National Park, Hrabusice, Kosice Region | collected 2000-01-01
TACAGTTCGTTCATGTCGTTCGCATATAGTTAACAATTCGTTAGGAGAAAGATATAGAACTCGAATCGCTTTCTGAAAAATGGTTAGTAGCCTCACAAGAGTTGGTACAAGAACTACACGCAACTGCACTTGAACCTCGACCTCCAATGATAAATTTGTTACGTCATCTTCAAATAGAGCCGCAGATGCTACGATATGACGAAGAAGAAAATGAGTTCAACTAATTTACACTCGCGTATGAGAATGAAGTGCTGTAGCTTTAGCTTTTTTCGCTTCTAGATAGATTTCTTCGATCCACATAAAACCTTCTATTAGCCCATCACCTCGTAACGCACAACATTGTTGAATTTTGACTTGTCGATTATCGTCAGTAATTGCAGCGATAGCAAGATCTTCTATCAACTCTTTTTCAGTTCTAGCCTACATCTGTAAGTCAAGGTAAAGTTGTTTACGTTGGGTAGGTCTGATTTGTTGGCTAATATGAGTATGGGAACGCCTTTCAAGAGAATGTGACCTGCAAGTAGTTGTAGCTCGTTTCTAGCTTCTGGTAATCGTGCTGTATTATGAGCATCAAGGACGAAAATTACTCCATCTGTACCATCAAAATAATGAGACCACAAGCTCCGTATTTTCTGCTGGCCTCCCACGTCCTACTACTGTTAGTGACGCGAAGAATATACAGTACCACGACAGTAAGATGGGTATCCTTTATGCCCACAATGTTCTCAATATTAAATCCAACAGTAGGAATTGTATCTACAGCCGTCCCTAGTTTCAATGTATAAATTATAGCTAAATTGTCAGCATAATGTTTACTGTTACTTGTTTTCCCAGCATCATCCAGACCTAGTAAAAGTAGCCTGCATCCTTTCTCTAGCTCAATGTCGTTATTGCCATCATGAGAAGGTCTGAAGCAAAAACATCCCATCGTGCTCAAGTTGACAGTTGTAGCTCACAACTTGATTGTTTAGAAATAAAAGTTTATTGAACAATCTAAATCGTTTCAGTTCTCTTTCCTATGGCTTGAGAGTTTTTAAATTCTTCTGAAATCTCATAAACATTGAATCTTTCTTTCTTTTTGATGTTCTTGTTAAGTACGCTTTCTATTGTCCAAACTTCAACTGCGTATATTTCAAAGTGGTTTCCATCATCATACAATGAATGTTCATTACCGAATGTAGAGCAGGCGAAACTGCTACCGCGAGCCAAATCACTATCTATACTAATCGCCCACGAAGAATTGTTGGTTCTTGTTTCATCACTACTTCCTCCAAAAGCAATATAATTCAATCCAGTGTATTGGAAGTATTTGTTCGTTTGTGTCCAATGGAAAGTCTCCAATTCGTCACTATAATCAAACGCGAATACGTATGATTCTCCTGTTCCATAATAATGACTATGTCTTGGTTTGATTGGATTAGCAGTGAACGCTCCAAATACACAGTCATCTTTCGTCTTGATGACAAACAACAGTGGTTCTTCTCGTTCGCAATTATTGTATAATGTTCCCATAGATATGCCATGTTCTCTTGTGCTGTATACCAATCTCCACGATTGGTTTTGGTACCGGTAGGGTAGTGTTTTACGTAACAAGTTTTGTTGAAGTGGTGACATTACCGAATCTATTTTGAGTGGAGGTAATTCTTTTGGTTTGTACGGTTGCTTCTTTGGTTTTTGTACTTCGATTATTGGTTCTTCATGTACTTGTTCCTGCTGGAATGCTTGTATGATATTTTTAAGGGTGTTTCCTATGACAGCGTAGTAGTCTGTTCCAGGTTCTTCTGTAGTTGGTATCAGCTTTTCTGATTCTGTTTCCGATTGTTCATAGCTACTATTTGGAATAAGAATGGTTTGGCCAGGGTAAAATTCGTCCATCACATTCAGATGATTTAGCGACATTAGTTCATTTACGTCTACGTCGTGCTACGTGGTTAGGCGGTGAGATATAAATACTTTTAATGCAAATCCAGTAATTGTTCTATCATCGTTCTCGGTAACAATGTACTCTTCGTACTGTTGCGCGTTGTGATCATTAAATAATATACTATCAAGTGTGAGCGCTTCAATCATCATGATGATTTTGATCTAATGCTTAATTTGGTTGGTTGACTGCTGTTTAAATTACCACCCTTACAAATCACCAGCTAAGATTTAAGAAGCTAAAGTTCGCGTAGGCCTTTGTTTTAATTTTTATCTGCTAGCACAGTAGAACAAAAGTTGTTATTTTTGTAACTAGCGTAAGGCCTAAGGCCAGATTTATTGGAGCTACGCTCCCTACATCTTAAAGTTTACATTATGTATGGCGTTGTTGATACACCGATCGAGCCATATGTTATTTTTGTAACATGGTCGCAAAACACAAGAACAGTTGATTTAAAGAATGCTTCGATCAAGGTTGCAACGTATGGCGCAGTACGCGTCAAACGCATGGTGCGCGCGCAATATTAAAGTGTCGAGTCGACAATGCGCAAGAATACGGGCCAGTTGACGTAGAAGCAGACCTTTCTAAAAATTATACAATCGCCTTGCCAAGAAGTGTGATTAAAAAACTTGAAATTCCTATTGGCACCTATAAAATGTTAAAAGAGGGAGTTTTGAAAGAGTACAAAGATGAAGACCCGTACATAACAAAAGACGGCAAAAGAATCAAGGTTAATGCATACGGCCCAATAGACGGTTACATCAACGGCAGGCATATTCAAACTTATGCACTGGAGAAGCCAGAAGATGAAACAGATATTACTGTTGGCTTACTTGCGCTTGAGCGTGTTGACCTTAAGCCAGACAAGAATGACCCCACAAAACTTATTCCCAATCCACTTCATCCTGATTCGCCATTAATTTTTATTGGCGAAGTGATTGATCCTCGAATTTAACAAATGAACTCTAGAACATAAAACTTGTAGCAGAGAAAGTTTGTTGTTTATTTGTGTTGGAAATGCTGTAAAAAATCTTAGGTAGGTTGTAACTATGGTCGCAAAACACAAGAACAGTCTTTTTTGCACAATAAACTCTCTACAGCAAAAGGAGATATAAATCGCATGGAAAATACGTTGTTCGCGTGTGGAGCGTCTACACATTGCTACGGAACTCGAATCGAATCTTCAGGATGCGAATAGAATCAAACGCATTAGTATTTCAAACGCACTTGGGCATCACTTCAATTGATGGAAACACGGAACTCTATGGTGTTGGCGAAAACAATTACGGGGAACTCGCCATAAAAACAACAAATGTAATCAAAAAGTTCACAAAGATACCCACAGAGTTTCCGTCACGGGTCAAACAAGTGTCATGCTCCTATTTCGATACATCGGTGCTACTAGAGGACGGTAAAATATTTTCAACAGGACAAATATACGGATCTGGATTAAGAAGGTGACTGTAGACGATAATGCAAATATTGTGCACCTATACAGCTCGACATACAATTTATTTGGTGTTACTGATGAGGGAGATTACATAGTTCAAGGCAGAAGAAAAGGTAGAAAGCATCAACAAGTGTTCAAACTGCCAAAAGAATTTCTGGGTATTTGAATATAACGTAAAATAAGTATGCTACAAATGCATTAACGACTACATAAAATAATAAGTGTACATTTATTACTGCTCTGATCATGCATTTCCCACTTCATAACCCAATTGAAAGGTTGCAAAATCTTTCACTATTGGTTCGGTGTCGCTGACTTTACAGGTACCCTTATCGTCGTAGTATACCCAAACGCCTTTATTGTATGTGGAAAGCAATAATTTTCGATTGAGCCAGAATTTGTTGTATGAATCAACAAACTTTTGTCCGCGACTCTCTCGAAGCAGTTCAACATTTTTAATCCGTCCGTTTTCGATCTTCAATTGAGAGAAGTAGGCTGGAATGCGGGTTTTGTTTTTTCGTTTCACAACAAGAGGTTTGATATTGTACACGTTCAACACGTCCTCGGTTGCAGTCGCATAGAATGGTACCTCTACTACGCTGTCGTACTTGATTTCTTCTTTATAACGCATGTTCAACTTAAAAAAGTACCGAACTGGAACAGTGGATTGTTCAAGTTTTAGATTATGAATCAGGTCGCACAGCAACTAATTTGAAACCATCCAAATATACGCAAACTAGTGGCGTGCATGGATTTTGTAATTGTTCTTACTAATGATGGGAAGTTATGGTCAAATGGAAAAGGTGATCCGAAAGTGCACTCAGTCCACCTAACGATCCAGAAGCTGATAAGTTCTACAAACTCGATATAAGCTCTCAATTGAATGAATGTAGGAACGTACATTGAAAACTTTGTTAGCTCTTCAGAGGGATTTTTCCTGTTACTTGGCCCTAACCCTCACAAGGAACTAGATTTGATGAAGATTTGGCAAAAAGAAGCATTTGTTGATATAATTGTTGTTCTAGTATGTTATCGTTGTAATTTTAATGTCAGAAAATACATTGTTTGCGTGTGGTGCACTCGAGCGTGTCTACGGAACACCAAAACCAACAACCTCTTTTACTCAGGTCTTGTACGATGAACAAGCTACGCACAGAATCAAACGGGTAACTCTTGCAACTTCGCTTGGCAACCATTTCGTACTTTTGGCACAGTAAATTAACTCAACAACCTAACACCTAGTACTATTGATGGTGAAATCGAACTTTATGGCGTCGGAGATAATGACGTAGGAGAACTATGCACTACATCGCCAAAATACGCAGAGTTCACAAAACTTCCTACACAAATGTTCACTTCGCGAATCAAGCAAGTGTCATGCTCTTTCTTTGATACCACAGTGCTGTTGGAAGATAACACTATGTTTTCGACAGGACAAGTACACGGAATAGGTTTCAAAAAAGTTAATGTTGCAGATAATGTTAAAATTGCTCAGATATATAGCACTACATACAACACGATTGTACTGTCTGAGACAGGGGAAGTGTACAGTTTTCACCCAGACCAAAAAGATATGCGAAAAATGGAGTCGATACAAGATAGTGTTTCAGTGATTGTCCCAGGTGGCTACCACATTGCCTACAAGAGTAAGTCCAATAATTTGATTAAAGTTTGTAGCAGCAGAAAAGTGGATCGTTCAAACATTTGACAACTCTAACGAACCACTTTTCTCGAAAGAGTTCTTGGTGCCCAAAAACGAAACTATAAAACACATAGCATGTGGTTGGGCATCAGTCTACGCTGTTACAGGTACGAAATACATGCAATGTTAACGATTAGAAAATGGAAATATCTTTATGAAAATGTACAACATAAAAGATAAAGCGCCACCAAAGCTCGTTTGGACACATACAAATATAAAGAAAATCGTTGCCTTTGTAGATTATGTAATCGTACTGACATGCGATGGTAAATTATGGGCTAATGGAAAAGGTGGTGAACCAAAAGTTCACTTTGACGCTTCAAGCCCCAGTAGCTCATTTTATGAATTAGATGTTTCTTCGCAAAGAGAAGAAAGCAAAACGGGAACATACATAGAAGATTTAGTCAGCGCTTCTGAAGGATTGTTCATGTTACTTGGTCCCGGTCCTCGCATACAATTAGATTTGTTAAAGATTTGGAGAAAAGAAGCATTTGTAGATGTTATCATTAAAATTTAACATCGTTCAAACGATTGATACAATTCCGACAAACTAGCAACTTCCATAACAGTGCCATCAGCAGTAAAATCTTCTGGTGGTTTAAAATACACCCGTAACGCTGGGAACAATATATGCTGCATAATCCAATACAATTGTTGTTGGCTAACACCATGAGAGTGTTCTGTTTCTTCACTATCGACCAATTCCCACTCCTGGCACGTACTGTTGAACAATGCAACTTCTGCACCAAGCGACTGTAAACAATCTGCTTCCTCTTCAATTTGTAACCCTTCGGCAACTCCTACTAACAAGGATGGAAGTCTGTGTAGTGGTGGTACATAGTTTTCCAACAGTTGTGGAATGGCTAACAACTTTCTATCTTGAATTTGTATTGAAAAATACTCGTCTAACATTTCTGCTCTTTCTGTCAAGATGTTTAACTAGTTGTTAGTTGGGAGAGTTGTTCTTACCATATCTATAGGTAATTTATCTTTTGCTGCAGCCTCCAACATTGCCATGACATCAATTGGATTCTTTAACGTCAACTTCTTCTGTTTTGCAAACTTGTTGAAACATTGCTATTTGTTAGTCAATATACAAACTACGTACCTGAAACATGAATGCAGAACTAACGTTTCTCATGTTTAGAGCGTACAGTTTTGTCTCATACTGTACTAACGAAATCTCTGCTGATGCACATCCAACAAACGTCGCGTCTTTGAACATTTTCTTCAATCCTTCATGTTCTTGTTCTTCAAAATCATTCAAAACATTTTGTACACTAGTTAACTCATGTGTATCTAGTTTTTGTTTCTTTCTAGGTACAACTGGTTCCGTAGTATTTGGTCTCTTCTTTGAGCTATCCAAATACAGTTCCATTGCTCCTTGTTGCTTGTCAACTACATCTGTGCGATCTAGTGATTGTGGTTTCGTTAGCGTAGGTGGTAAACTTTGACCACTTGCTAGTGCCACTTTGCTCTTGAGTGCAGTTGTCGTTTGAGCAACAAAAACGCGAGAGTTGTCACTGGAAAGTAGTTTTTCTCGTACTTTTTCCTTGAGTTCTGCGATGATCTCCTCTTCGCGTAGGAATATAACTTCTTCTTTTGTTGGATGTACATTGACGTCAATCTTTTTTTGATTCATTATCATGGAAACGAATATGAACGGATGAGTGCCTTTTGGAATGTAGTTTTCGAATACTGACGATAGTGCTTTTTTCAAATTTTTGTTCTCCACTAGACGTTCTACATGCGTTAGCGTTGAATTGAAACATACTGTTGATGAATAGAACAAATTGTGACTTCTTTTCATGATAGTTTGGATTGGTGAAATGCGCTTTGACAGAGTACTCTAACGCTTCATTTTCATATTCCAATGTTAAAATTTCTTTTGCTAGTTTGGCACCATATAAATTCTTAATGTTATCGACAACGGATTGACTTTGTGGAGTATGTACATCTGCTTTTGTTTCTCCTTGCTGGTATGTTAGTCATAGAACGAAATGACGTACTTTTTTGAGTGAAATGCTCACACCTGTACTATGTAGTGCGTATTTGGTTACGACATCGGCAATTCTTCGTGCCTCGTCTGCGTGGTTTGCCATTCCAGACTTTCTTGTTCCAATATTGTAGAATAAATCTTCCACTTTGATTGTTGTACCACGTACACCTGCACAAGGTGCTGGTTTGATTGGTTGTTTTGTGTTTGGGTCGACTTTCAGTTCTCCATCGGAATATTCTGCTCTATACTGTTATTGATGGTATAATCGACATACTTGTATGCGCATTGTTGTTCTTCTGTTTTAGAGGTAATGGTTACATGTGCAATATGACTGATACTGGCTAACGCTTCACCTCTGAAACCAAATGTTGCGATAGAACGTAAATCTTCAAACGTAGATAATTTGCTAGTTGTGTGTCTTCTACAAACAATGTCCATATCTTCGACCTACGATGGTTAACACGAACAAAATATCATTACGGCTATTCCGTGTCCATTATCAGTTATTTGAATCAGTTTCAACCCTCCTTGATGGTACAGGATACTAACACTCTTTGCTCCTGCGTCTAAACAGTTTTCTAACAATTCTTTTATCGCATTACAGGGTCGTTGTATGACTTCGCCGGCTGCAATTTTATCTACGACTTCTTTCGGTAGTGCTTTAATCTTGGGCACTGTTTGTGAGTCCGACATGGTTCGTTGCCTGAATAACTTTTGTAATTTAAAGCAGACGTTACAAGAATGCATGTTAAAGGTGCGTTGAGCGTTAACGGTGAAGCGAAGCACTCTGTATCGTTTGAAAACTCAAATCACGGTGGAAATATGTGGATTTATGAATCTATTTCAAAATTACGAGATGAAGTACGCATAATTATTTTCAATAACAAAAGGTTATGCCAATCGTGATCGAAATGGCCTCCACAGAGAAGAAACCAGAACCTGCAAAGAAAAAAAAGCGAAAAGATGACGATGATGACGAAAGCGAAGAAGATGAAGACATGGAATCCGACGAACAACCACAAAAGAAGATAAAAGTGTAGAATAGAACAATTTACTTGCGATGTATATTATTATGCTTTTTTCTTTATATTTTCAGTGCCTGATTGTTGCTTTTGTTTCTCGGCATTGATTAACTTTTGCACTTTGAACAAGTAGAAAACATACGATATGATCCCGACAACATTGAACGCCAACAGAGCCAAATAGAATTTTGTATGAATGGAATTTGTTGCAAATGGCTTCATAACGATACCGAAAAGAATCATCCAAACGCCAAATATAATGTGGGTTAACAAGTTGAGGATCCGATTACGAGATGCCAAAAACACGATACATACGATCAATAGAGATGCCAATAAAAATACGAGAGCACTGAATCGATAATGTACGTGTAGCATTTCGCGTATGATTGGTTCAACGTCTTCATTTGTCAGATTAGAACGAAGCGAGCTTAAAAACTGATCCACTGGGATATTATTTCCTACAAGTGCGTCATTTCCTGGTTTATCTACAAGCCATGGTTCGTGCGATGCATAGAACACCCACGATAATAGCATACCTACGGTACAATTAGAAAACGTCAGAAGCTTTCCAAACCTGCTGAGCCACCAAAGAATAAATATACACTCGAAATAAACGAATACAAGCGTAGAGATACCATCAGATCGTTTTGTTCAAAATTGTTTGATGCTTACAAGAAGTCAACTGGCAAGTGCTGAGCTCGCCTTGTGCTAGAATAGACAACAAAGCACCAAGTTCATGAACACCATCGATGTTCAACTTTGGAACAAGAGGTATAAATACTAGTCCAAAAAGTCAACTCAAGTTCTGAAACACCAAACAAACACAACAGAAGACATGAAGTTGATGATCAAAACTCTATCAGGCGTCCAACATAGCTTTGAAGTGGACGAAAACGATAAAATCGAATACATCAAGAAGATGGTTGAGGTATGCGTTACCGTAACTTTTTTATTAACAACATAGGAAAAGGTTGGAATTCCACCAGTTCAACAACGTCTAGTATTCTCTGGAAAAGTACTCGCTGACGATAAAACCGTGAAAGAAAACAAATTAGGACCAAACACAGTTATTCAACTTATTTTGCAACTTAAGGGAGGTTCATGGTAATCGCACGAACAAACAACACTTTTTAAAAATATTTAAATACATAATAATTCAACCAAACGTTATTTAATTCTTTGGAACTTCGGCTGGATTAAATCCAAGTTGCTTCATTTGTACAGCAGCATCGAACAAGTAGTGATACACTTCGGAGTGGGTTTTGCATTCGACCCAGTCCTTTCCCCAGATGTATACACCGTGACGTCTAACTAGAACAGCAAACGTATCTGGGTATTTTTCAATAGCTTCTTCTAAAGAGTCTGCCAAGTCGCATTCGTGGGCAGTGTTCTCAATGATTGGAACAACTAGAGTGGAATGGTATCCTTGTCCTCTGATACCCTTGATCATCTCAAGATGGGTTACTTTGAACTCACTTTCTGGGAAAATCAAGGTTGCTAGCATGGTGCTGTGAACGATAAGCTATTAACGTGTACTATTGCATACCTGATGTGATGAGAGTGCATTACTGCACCAGCGCCTCTCTTCTTAAAACACAAACTGAATAGTGGTTTGCATGCAGAGATTTTGAACGTAGTGCCAGTAACATGTTCATTTGGATCGTAGACAATCTTGTCTTCCTCATCTAATACGTAGATATCTTGTGGCTTTATGCGTTCTTTGTGTACACCAGATGGAGCAATGTATACTTTTCCATCTTTTTTGATTGAAACTCCTCCACCAGTGCCGCTAACCCATCCCTCTTTGTAGTAGAGTTTCATTAGCTCAACAATAACATGTTGCGGTGTTGAATCGTGGTTTAGAGTTGTATAATCGTCTATTTGAACGAGCTCTGCTCTCTTGTCGGACATTTGTATTTGTGTGAATTGGTGGACAACCGGCGGCTTGTAATCTGGAAAACAAACTTTGAATTTGAACCCACATCGATGGACACGACATGGGTCAGACCAACGAAAAATTAGATAATGGATTCATACCGCATGATCATCTGGCAGTGTTAAGTACAGCAAACGCAAATGAAGAAAGTACAACTGTACTGGAAGCACCACTTTTGCCTCACATTTTTCCAAACAAGATACTTTCGTGCAGGATAGTTGTAAGTGCTACTATCAGTATTAACAGTGTAGTTGTTCCAGGAAAGTGCGCTCAAAGGTAACGCGTTGTTGTATGATTCTTCCAAAGATCCAAATATTCGAAAAGCATATGCAACACTTCGTGCAAAAACCGAAAAACATAAAAAACAACAGTCAGACGCAGAACATATCCAACACGCACCTCGTCCAACGGGAACACCTGTGTTACCAACCGCATCACCAACTGTTAATAGTCCAATCTCTAGTTCCCCAAAAGTAACACAAAAACCACCACAACAAAAACGTATGGGACAAGGAGGAAATAAAATGGGAGTGAACGATATCAATTTATTAGGAGAGATGATATTCGGAGCGATACCTATGCAAATCAAAGGTCAAAACACAAAAGTACACTTTTTGCCTCAGTATCGTCAAACGTTA
>JAESGV010001262.1_pt1 | contig 10661 bp, 4 predicted proteins | sample 9269781 | NCBI WGS metagenome assembly JAESGV01 (sample SAMN15741586, study PRJNA653496) | algae metagenome | isolation source: Tildeniella torsiva UHER 1998/13D and co-occurring heterotrophs from... | place: Slovakia: Slovak Paradise National Park, Hrabusice, Kosice Region | collected 2000-01-01
TAGGCTACGTTCATAAAATGCTTATTCTTTATGTAATATTCCTATAACTCACTGTTTCTCGCCAAGAACCTTGGGAAAATATCAGTCAACAAACTATTTCTCATTAGATCTGCAATCTCATCGAACAAATCTAGTTCACCTAGTGACTCTGCTACCTTTTTCTCCATTTGTCTTGAATTATCAAACGATATATTAAGCTGTTCTGGGGCATCAATCCTAATGTATGTGTTAAAGATTTCATTCTTTCTCTGCACTCTTTTCTCCATTTTCATTTTCTTGTACTTGGCAACATCGATCAAGAACATTACAGATTCTGCATTTCTATTCTTTCTGCAAAAATCTAACAAACTCTCCTGGAACGCCACGTTATTGAATTGTGCATCAAAACGAGCATGTCTCAAATGCCGTTTTAATTTCTCTTTCTGCTTCGTAGCACGATCAAGTAGTGTATTGCGCTCACTCATATCACGAATAATAACTACATGCGACCAATCATGAGCATCATTCTCATCATATGCTTCAAACGGTATAATTGTCACACAGACATCTATTTGCTTCTTGAACGATGTGATCGCAATCGTGTTTTGGTCAATTGTATTCAAGTCATACACATCGGGTAACACTTGCCTTAGTATTGCATCTTTTGTCCTATCAAGATGCGTTTGGAAGTTGACGTTTGAAAGGATAATCTTGGTTTGCCTGTTAATGACAGCGATCATATCGGGTAATGCATCAAGTGTTGTTCTTGCTCTATTGTCTTGCTCTGACAAACGATCCATGACTAAACTGACCTTGTTTTTAGCAATATTTAACGTGTTCACTCGCACTTGATCACGTTTACGAGAATCTACAGAGTATTGATAGATCTTGATGAAAGAAAAGACCATGATACTGAGTAGTACACCTGCTCCAAGTGTGAAGAACAAACCTAACCATCGTTGGTAGGAATAGGTGATACCTTTAGATACGAGTACGACCATGTATACTCGATCAGAAATGTTAAAGTTTTCTTGAACGAAAAAGGGCGCATCGTTTGCCATTTGTCTGTGCTGAGCTTCAGTAAGCTTGTCAGGTGTAACTGGATACGAATAATCCGACTTTTTTGCAGAACTGTACAATATACCTGCACCAGGGTTCGAGGTGTCCCAATACTGGATAAAGTACTTACTTTCGATGAGTGGAATAGCAGCTTGTGTTCCTAGTAGTAAATCGAGGCGAAATGTGACACTTGAAAAGTACCGTTTTTCTTTGTTCACTTTGAATGTACCAACGCCAGTTGCATTTGCAGAGGACAAGTTAATTTTTGATGTTAGTGAAATTGTTCCTCCATTTGCGATACTATTTTGAGCAACGTAACCTCTGCTTGCGTCGGAGTTGATATCAAAACCTAGACTTCCTGACAAACGAGCTTCTGGATATGCCATAACGTATGGGAAATATTGACTGACATTAAAAGGTGCGTACGAAGCAACATTATTTTCGTCACGAACATTGATTCGAAAATTTGAGTAACCTCTTCCTAGTGCTTTCATTTGAGCTTCATATGCGATCCGACTGCTGTTGTCGATAATAGATCCAACAAAGACGCCGTTCATGGATGGCAAGTTGAGATTTGCTTTTGTCATAAAAGGTACATAGTCACGATAAAAATCGACAGAATAGTTGGCGAGTGCAAAATACGAGTCCACAACTCCATGAATCAATAGAGTGCTCTCCAATGATTTTTTTGTATCCGCAGCGGCGTAGTCAACGTCTACAAGGGCTGTATGTTTTGCAAAATCCACATCCGCTTGCTGATAGTTTAGTATTTTAGTAAAATGGATTACCTGTAGAGTAAAAAAGAGTGTTATACCAACAATAAGTGATATTGCTACAATAACGAAAATAATTGCGACCACAGCAGCATCGTAAAAACTTAGACCACATCTTGGTATGACTTTTTGTGGCGCTGGCGACGAAGACGAGCTGTGAGGCTCAACGTTAACAGAGTCAGAGTCTCTTCTTCTGTGAACCATATGGTGTTGCGCGTTTCAGAACTCGTTGTGTCAGTTTTGACTGACAAGTTCCCATTATGTCAATTTTTCGGCCACAAGACATGTGAACCAAACAGCCATCAGCATGTTACGCATATGAAGATGTTTATGCCCACTACTATTGTTAGCATCTTTGAACCGTTACGCAGGCGTAGTTGACATCTTTACCGCTGATAGACACCACAGCATGGACGAGAGAACTAGACGAGAGGTGGACCCTCGTCTAAATACTCCAAACACTGTGGAGCCGCAGTTTAACGATAGAGAAGTAGATCGTTACGTTAATTACTATCAAAAACATTTGCATTCCAATTCGCCAAATAAAACACCTGAAGTGACACAAACTACGAACCCAAGTACTTTAGAAAGACAGCTTAATGCGGTGTTGAAGCTACAACAACAGCAACAACGGCAGCTAGAGGAGCTAAAAAGACAACAAATACAACTGCAGAATAGCTCAATCAATCAGAGTTTGAATGTCACAAATAGTTCAAAATCACCAGTAAAAGTTTCGATGGATTCAAGTAACGTTTCGATGCGAATGAGTTTAAACGACATGCGAAGCGAAGAACGAGAAAACATACTAAAGATGCTCGCCAGTGCGAGTAAAACAGATTTACTATTCACAAAAGGGAATAGTGGCGAAATTCAAGTTACGTATAAACTAGGATCCGATGTGCACAGTGAAAAGAGTAGTACAAAACCTAGCCCAGCTGACATGTTGAAATCGCTCTCGATGAGTTCCTCAAAAGATTCAAAAAACGCTTCAGTAAATGCATCACAGAATTTATCTGCAACCAGTGGAAATGTGAGAACGATAGATTGGCTGTTGCGAATCATAGATGATATTTATAACAATCGATACTCGGTAAGAAAATTATTTAATCTAACTGTGAAAGTGCTTCTTGCAAGAGATAACATCTCCAGACGGAACTTTAGAAACATTTTCTTCTTTTGTATTCAACCATTTATCGAAAAAGTTTGGATTAGATCGAATAGTCAAACAAGCTACTCATGATTTACTTGAAGCTGTAAAAGCACATCGATTTGTGAACAAACAGGTGGAGCTATTTGGACTGTTTCTTACCCCATACTATACGTCAGTAGATTTGATGTTCTTTCTTGAAGCAAGAGCGCTGGTATTATGATTACACAAATCTAACACATAGGCAATTAATGAAGCTGTCCAAGGAGAGAAAATACCCTTCATAAATAAGAAAAAGAAGAAAAAAGTTGGGATATCCCCGCAATACATACCATCTTCACGAATAACATACATTACAAAGAAAATTCTTGCCGATCAACCAAGAGGACTCATCGAAAATGTGATGACCGAGTTAAAACAGTTACTTGCGCGAAAAGAAGCAAAACGGCAGAAACAACGAAAACTTCCGTACCAGACAGCAGAAGTCAAACTCGAACTGTACGAATATTTGATCAAAGTTTTGCTCCACTACAAATCTTTTCGGTCGTCAAAAGATGGAAACACGTACTATTTCTTTACTTTATTACCAGAGGAAGTTCCTCCTCATACTCGCATGCATACAACACTACATCAGTTTGTTATTCTTAGAGAAAAGAATATCTTTAGTGAGAACCTAAGAAAACAAAGAATTAAGCGACATAGACTACGTTTGAGGTACGAAAAATCATTAGACTCTAACACTCGTAGTAAGCTGCAATCTTTGCGAAATCTCGATACAAGTATTTTATCTTACGATGATGAAGAGTCATACGTTAATAGAACACAGATACCTAGTCATTCTGCGTTGATGGATACATTCCTTCATGATTTAACGAGTTTACCAACACCAGCACTCTCACAAACACAAAATCTACAAAAAGTCGCCGAAGAAAATCAACAAGCGGAAGAAGCCAGTTTTATCAAAGAACAAGATCAATCAGAAAATATGGAATCATCAAATAACAAACTGATAGAAGCGTTGAGTAAAATACCACTAGGAGAAATACTCGATCATCTAGGAACAGAAAATGATTTCGATGCACAGTTCAAAGATGAGAAAGAACGAATCGTATCACCAAAATATAATCAAGCATCATTAGAATCGTCACTTTCTGAAATAGGAGAAAATGAGGTTTCCCAAGATGAAAAGAAAATACTTTCTCAAATCGATACACTATATGCGAAGCTACGACAATCACGAGGAGTGAAAAAACCAGATCGTCGCGTAACGTTCCGTCGTCAAGATGAAATTATCGAAATGGATGAACCAGTACCATTAGCACGACTTAACGTACTACGAGAAGATTTAGAAGAACAAATGGATAAAAGTAGTGAAATATCAGAATCTGATTTTGAAGATAGTTTCTCCTATGCGGAATCACCAGCCAAACAAGGTAGAATAATTGACATTCCAATACGACAAGCAGAACGACCACCATCGAATAACACGAGTGCACAATTGGAAGATGAAGTGAGAAATATGCAACTCGAACTGCGAAATTTGATGAAATCTGTTACAAAAGAGAAACAAGTTTCACCAAAGAATACAACGAATCGACATCATCAAGCGAATATCCAAGAAGTTAGAATGGATATTATGCGGAAAAATGAAGCAAAAAGTTCCTCAGATTTGAAATCAGAGTTACTTACTGCTACGGAGCAAATTCGACAACTTCAAGCGTTAAAGGAACGAATAGATAAGCAATTAAGTAAGAGCACGTTAGATGATAGTCAAATGTCGATTCCAACGAGTGCTATTGAAGAACAACAAGACCAAAGCTATGTGGAGCAACAATCAGTAGATTATTCGAACTATGGTGAGGAAGAAGAGGTAGAAGAAACATATGAAACGAAAAGAAGAGTAGTGTATGAACATACAAATGATCAAGTCGAGGAGGAGCAGTACGATGAGGAAGAGTCGATAGAAGAGGAGGAAGAAGTATACGAGAATATTCGGAATCAAGAACGTGCGTTAAATCGTATGAATGCTAGTTGGCAACAGGAAGAGGAAGAACAATCGATACCTTCTCGATCTTCACCTCCACGTACTGATCGTTCGTTACAAAGTGACAATGATTCCGAATTAGATTTTGGATCAGGTCTCTACTATGAACCTGTTCGTTCTAAAACGAAAATACAAACAATAACATCTGATGTTGTTGAAATTCCAAAACTAAAATTTGAATTTTTGAACGAATAAAGTAGAATGAAATAATTTATTTCGTGAGGACATTTCGTTCATAGCTCGTGCAAGAGTCTGACTCAACTGCATCAAATGAAATAGTCTTCGCGGTTTAACTTGTCAGCTTTCGTGCAAACAAATGCAACGCGTGAGCGTTCTCATATTATGTGTGTTGTGTTGTTTTGCAAGCTGTGATGGTATTCCATTCACAAAGCTTGGCGTGCCAATTATTGTCGGACCTTTGGAACGAGGCACGTGGACATTATTTACTATTTCGATTCAAGAGCATCAGTTATACCAAATGAAAACTTCAGATTATTTGTACTTTGGTTTAACCCCGTTTTTTGGAGATGCAGACATGTTTATTTCAACAACCCGTGCGCCGAACACTACAGCATGCGACCACTGTATCATTAACTCAACAAACCCGTTCGAAGAGATAGTACGATTATCTAGGAACAGTGAAAACTGGCCATCAACAGATCTGTTTTACGTTGGCATCTATTGTGAAACACAATCTGAATTCTCGTTCAACTCTTGGACAACACAAACAAATGGCACGTTGGTTGATAGTGAACCTCAAGTAGGTGCAGGTGATGGCATAAGTCGCGAGCGATACGTGGCTATACGCTACTACGAGTACACGCTTCTCGAAGATGAAAGTTTTACCATCTCTGCATCCTCACATGATAATGGCAGATTTTTCATGTGGGTTACTACACTTGCAGACCGAAGACCAGCTTCTGATGCATACATGTGGAGTACAAGAGATGGACTAGACAGAAATTCAATACGTATTTCCAAAGCAAATAGAAACTTTATTGGCAGAGGTGGCAAGTATTACATTGGTGTTGAAGTGTATGATAGACCATTTGTAGCATACACTATTTTTGCGACTGTGGATTCGCGCTACACACGCCTAATAAGTGGTTCTCCACTCGCTGGTCAAACAGCAGAAACAGACGCTAGTTATTTTCAATTTGATGTCACTGAAGAGTTTGCAAATCGCGAGGTTACATTCAACGTTACTCCAGTTTGGTATACCAATAACAACAACCCCAACTTGTACATTACTCGAGATATCACTTTCGAATCTCCAGGACCTTACAATTGTGAATGGTGCGTAGTAAACCAAACACTCATCATTCAAAACGCAACTGCAAGTCGATACTATATTGGAGTAATGGGAAACTCTTATACTCATTTCAGAATATTCGCGACAACAGATCAACATAGTTTGGAAATTAATTCAAATAGGACACAAATTACAAGTTTTGTAGCAGCAGGACAATGGGCTTACTATAACTTTTACCATACACAACCACATGAAGGCCTCACTATTGCGCTATTTCCAACGACTGTGAACGCTACCGTCAACAGTACAGTTGTGTTGTATGATTCCAGGATAATGCCAAACCCTACTGTACTCAAATATGATAACATGGGACAAGATAATGGCCACGGAGGACTTGTTATTACTCACGGTCCTGCAGAGTTGGTCAAACCTTCTTGGTATTACATTGCTGTTCAAGGTATACAAGACACAAACTTTACAATCACAGCCTACTCCAACGCAACCTACTTTCATCTTCAAACTAATATTACTTCACGCACTCAAACAGCACCTCCTAAAACTTGGAGATATTTCATTTATGATCTCTCTGATGAAGATCTTGCTAGTAACGCAGTGATTACAGTCAATGTAAAAGCAATGAGCTATAGACACTATGGTATGATATATGCAAGTGTGGATGAGGCATTACCAAATGATAAACAATACTCTTGGAATGCAAAAATAGATGTATGGACAATTGAACGACGTACATTGGATATTAACACGTTTGATCCTCGAATTGATGCCAATCATAGTAGAATCTACATTGGTGTTTTGATCACAAGAGCAGAAGGCCAACAAACGGAGACAGTACCATTTGAAATAGTTGTAACAAGAAAAGAGAGTCCAATACCAGAGCGAGCTACATTAGTCACACAACTCGGAACTCCTTACATTTCACAGCCAGTGATAGGTGCAAGGTGGATACACTATGCAGTTTCTATGCGACTACTACACGTTGATGCCATAGATGCCAAAGACAACTTGTATTTTTCTCTGTTGCCATATGCAGGTGATGCTGAACTATTTGTATCTGCAAATAGATTCATAGCACAGATACCATGTGATGATTGTATATACTCGTCACGATCGTTTTCCGATAAAGTTGTTCAACTCGAGAATTGGCAATCTAGTTACTGGGGTGATACTCTGTACGTGAGTGCATACGTACACTCACAAGTACAAGTTGCGTTCAAAGCGTATACTACATATACAAATCAAACGTTAATCGATGGATTGCCAACAATAGGAAGTACTGGAACAAATAGAAAGTATCTACTCTACGAGTACGTGCTACCAGAATCAGTCGACTTTACTATATCCTTAACGGTAAACACTTCATCATACGCTGGTAACGTTTATGTCACAACAAATGAGAATAGAACTCCAATGTGGACATGCTATGAAGTTAGTACTTGTAACATTAACATTCTCACAAGTGATCCCAATTACCAAGGAGCAGGCACAAAATACTATATCGGAGCAAGAGAATATAACGGTAACACTTTCACACTTGTTGCATACATGAATACTACCTATGCCCAAATTGTTGGAAACATCGGAACCTCACAAGTAACGTCAATACATGTTCCACGATATTTTATGTACAATGTAACTAGTGAGCACAGACCTATCACGTTCACATTGACTGCCATTAGTGGTGATCCAAATATATTTATCACAAGAAATATTTCGGAAACAAAACCAGGACCAAACAATTGGGAATGGAGTAGCAATGCCACCGGAGGTGCTACTCTACTTATTAGCAATACTACTGCTGGTCCATACTACATTGCTGTGTATGGAGCAGATACAACACTCTCCACGTTCCAACTTTCGGTAAAGTCACAAAGAGTACCAATAACGCTAGTAAAGAATGTACCAGTATCCGATGCATTAACAACAGGAGAGTACGCGCTCTATGAATTCTACACTCAATACCCAGCTGCAGAGGATACTCTGCTCCTAGCAGCACCCATTGGAAATGGTAGTGTGGAACTATACATATATGATTGGTCTCGTTATCCAAACGAAGCTAGGTACCTCAGAAAAGGTGTCACAAACGGCACATCAAGTTACATTCTCTACTCTGCAGAGACAACTGGACCAAACTCTAGAACATATTATCTATCTGTGAAAGCAAATCAAGACACACGCCTCACTATGACTGCTGTTGTAACCATGCCCATTTCTCAACTTGTACATGGAACAACCATTTCTGATGTGTATGTATACACATCAAAATCTCGGTATTTCTACTATGATATAGAACCAAATGATTTGATGTATCCTACAACAATTCAAGTTTCAATATCATTCGAAGAGGGGTATTTCTCATTGTATGCAGACACAAATGCTTACCAATGTAGTTCAAATAGTAAATGGTCTGCATCTAACAAGAAAACGCTATCTATAAGCGTTAGTGATCCTAAAGTTGGCAAGAGTAGACGATTATATTGGTGCGTTTCGTATCATGGAACGTATTCATGGAGTAGAACAGTATTTGAAATCTTGTTGAATAGAACGACGTTAGCACCGCCTACCACTACTGCTGAACCAACAACGACAGTTGCGCCGACGACAACAGATGCGCCAACAACTACCACAACAACAGTACCTACTACAACAACGCAAGAACCAACTACGACCTCAGGATCACCACCAACTACTACGCAGGAACCTACTACACCACCAACTACAACTACTACTACAGCAGCTCCAACAACAGAGGCTGCAACCACTACAACACAATCACCTACTACTTTGACTACGAGTGCACCAACTACTCCCACTATACAACCATCAATCCCGCCAACAGTAGCACCAATACACACCTGCACTGCTCCAGGAGATGATGAACCATGTGCAGGCCACGGTATTTGCATATTCAACAAATGCAAATGTAACATTGGATACACTGGCTACTATTGTCACAAACATTCCTGTCAAAACAATTGCAATGGTAATGGCACATGTGTTGGTCCAGAAACATGTTTATGTAAAGGATATACATTTGGTAAAGAGTGTGAGAAGGTAGGTGGACAATTAGATGACATACAAGCGTTATTTACAGGAAAGCCAACGATCACTGAAGACGATACTGAGATCCTATTTACTGGAACAGGATTTACAAATACGTACCATGCACTACAGTGTACTTTTGAAGAGAAAATCAAGTATATCGTATCTGCTACATTGAAGAGTGATAGACAAGTAGCGTGTCCAATTCTTCAAACGGATTATGTGGGACAAGTTTCTATAATTTTGTCGTACAATTCTAATTCTGTTGTGTTTAGTGGGAAATTCACCAAAGTGAAACGAGAGAAGCAAGACTATTTGGTGATCGTCATTGGCATTGCTGCAGTAGTTGGTCTAGTACTGCTAATTGTTGGCGTAATCAGTGGATACATCATCTATACAAGACGAAAGGGATCATACGCTATACTAGTGGATGAAAAGACAAACGAAAGTCCCTTCTCGGCGCCTGAAGTTGGAGACGAGAACCTATGACAATTAAAATAATTTATTGTTTGAGAACAAGTGTTGACTCCTTGTTACGTTCGATGCTTTCTCCTGAGAATAACATTGGATTGTACTCTCCATGTAAGAACTTGTCCGAAAAGTCATTATAGTGAGAAGAAGCCATGTTTCCAGATTGTCCAGGAGCAAAGATGCTCACAGCTTCCGATGTTTTGCCAAGATTGACCAACATACGGAATGATGCGTTCATTTTCACAACATATGACTTTCCATCTGGGTATTGCGCATTCATGTTTGGTGTGTTAACACTTCCACCAACTGGGTGTGGTCCACGATTGAATTCTGGAATAAGTTGACCCATTGCATGATTAAATGGTAATTGATGGAAGTTTCCATACTTGTACAAGTTGATTTCTTCTTCAACAGTAATGTTTCTTTCCTTGTTCAAGATTCTATCCAAATATCCACCATTTAGAATAACTTCATGTGGATCTTGGTGAGCTTGTTTCAACTTGAGAACAGTTCGTAACGATTTGATTGTTTCAACCATAGCAGTATACAAATCTTTTTTGACAAAAAGTTCTGGAATTTTGGTCAACTTGTGAATCGTATGAACTTCATGCCCAAAATATTCATTCACGGAGAACAATGCAGGATTCAATCCACAACCTTTAACACGTTGCCAAAGCGATTCTTCCAAACCTAACCTGTTCATTAAAATCTTGAACAACTGGTCAACGTAGACAACATAAATTCCTGCTCTTACGCTATCTTTATCCAACTCTCCATTAAATTCGCTTACTTCTCTCAAACATTGTACAACGTGATCATGAGTAACATTTTCTTTCAATGGAGCAATTTTCTCCAATTCGCCAAGATTCGATTTGA
>JAESGV010001263.1_pt1 | contig 10660 bp, 12 predicted proteins | sample 9269781 | NCBI WGS metagenome assembly JAESGV01 (sample SAMN15741586, study PRJNA653496) | algae metagenome | isolation source: Tildeniella torsiva UHER 1998/13D and co-occurring heterotrophs from... | place: Slovakia: Slovak Paradise National Park, Hrabusice, Kosice Region | collected 2000-01-01
TGTATCTACAGTTGATACTTGTTTGTATGACTTGTTTCCCATGATCGATAGCGCACAAATATAGTGTTTGTTATCACATGCTACTTTTGCCAAATCGTACGGTGTACATGCAGTAGGTGTAGCGCCGTATCCAACCAATGACTGCATCATTGCAAAATCGCCAACTTCTGCAGCCATAACTAGTGCTGTTTTACCGTGCTCTTCACTCGTTTTTTCGTTCATCAACTCGTTCATGTCGGTAATCTTTTTCTTCAATAGTTTCATACATACTTCAAACAATCGCATGTTTGGATGAGCTTGTACAAGTTGATGTACAAAAGTTGGTGTTTCTGGTAAGCCAACATCTCTTTTTAACACTGTTGTTTCAGTGGCATGTTCCAAAAAGAACTGAAACATTGGTGTAGTGTGTAATCGTGATCGTAGCATGTACTGCAGTACTGTAGTAGATTCCTTGTTTGATACGGGTAAGTTCGCTATTGCAATGAGCACTTCTTTGTATTGCTTGATGTACTTGTCTTTGTTCATTTCTGCATTACGGCACATGATCATAATAGGTGTAACCCCATCATCGTCAGGTACTTGATACTCGCTGATCTCGTCCATATAGATCGCTCTTTCCTTTGTCGAATAATTGACGTGGTAATAAGTCCTGTTCTTGGACACTCTCAAAGTACGTTTATCAAACCCAAACGCCTCCAATGTGTCAGATATTACACCATCGGCAATTACTTGTTCAACAAATGATGTATTGTGTTCAGAGTAGTACGGGTTACAACCACAACGGATTAACTCGTTAACAACTTCTGGATTGGTCAAGTATCGTCGAGCTTCAACGTACTCAAATGGTATTTTACCTTGTCCATTCTTTGCATTTGGATCTATGCCAACTTTTTCAATGAGAAACGTGAATAACTGTGCTGATGATGTCTCCATGCTGTACTCTATGACACAGCTATGCAACAAAGTGTGTTGTTGATCCCAGAAACGCAACGATTGTAACCACTCGTTACCACACTTGGATTGAAACGTCTAATCAGTTAGCTTATAGAATGATCTTACTTGTAGTATTCTATAGAGTGATTCAGATTCATCTCTTCTCGAATGGTTTATGTACGTTTCAATGCAATTTGCATAAGTCGTCTCATCTTTTGGTGTGCTCTCTACAATGTACTTTACCACTCTATCTAGATGATTTTTACTTGCTTTCACGATTAAAAGCTCGTCATCTTGTGAAACATCCAATGCTAGTCCACGTTTGTGGAACACTGTTAACACAGGAGCGTGACCGTTTCTTACTATCAAAAATTGAGGTTTGAAGTCGTGTACGTATCCATCTTCAGTTTTATCACTCAGTGTCAACTCGCCTTTGGCATCTCCAATAGTAAGTAACTGAGGATACTTGGTTACAATTTGATCTACATATGCGGCAAAGACATTTTGATCTCTCTCTGCTACTTCTTCTTTTTTCAACATTGCAATTAATGGATTTGTAGTGTTAGGTGCGAGTAACGGTACACCTAACTTGATGAAATACTCCATTAGACTATGGTTTCTTTTCGAAATGGCATACGCAAGTAGTGTCAACTTGATGGTACGCGTCCTGTAAGCACCGAATTGGTTTACACTGTATTCCATGGATGTAGGTACATTAAAATCAATACGCAAAGCGTTTGGTAAATCAGGATCTGTTAGTCGATCGAGCAACGCGATAGTCTCTTTTTCTTTACCAGAGAGTGCAATATCATTTGTCGTAGGCAAGGGTATTTGTAACTGTTCATTATTCTTTGCTTGGCGTATTAACTCCTGCCACAGGTACTAGTGACATTGTTAGTTATACTTTTTAGACTTACATTGAATAACTTTGGCTTGCGATCGCGTATGGCAGCGCTCATACTGTTGTCATGCTCACCTTTGAGCAGTAGTCGAAGAAGAAATCCTCTTCTTCTCCATCTTCTCATCCAAGCAGCTAAGCTTTGCTCGGTAGCGTCTTTTAGTCCCTTTGGTGACGCTTTAAATGTCTCACCAACGGCTGTGCGGATAGCATCCAAGTCATCATTCAATGGAAACTCGCAATTAATTAACGAAACATGTTCTGATTTCTTTTTCTTGAATGAAGAATTTCGTGTGTCAAAGGAATCAAAGTCAAAGGACGGATCCACTAAGAAACGAATATTTGTCAAATCGGATTTCTCAAAGTCGATATTCTCAAAAACGAAAGACTTGTAAGGCTTGAGTCTATCCAGAATGTACCGAATTATGTTATTTCCACTCTTATGTTCCTAACAGGTTAGATACTAAGTAACTGTACGTGGTATGGAGTGCCAATTATAATAATTTTTTCGAGTTTGGAAAAGTGTTTTGCACCAGTCTGTAATGAATTCAAAACTGTATTGTTATAGTAGCCGTCGTATTCTACCGTCTTGTTGTTAGCATTGGAGAAATACTTACTAACGACGTTATGTTCGGAAATGCAGCGTCCACAATGCTCGCGTCAAAGTGGTCTGCATACAATATGCCATCGTTCAACGGAGAGACGATTTTCTCGCTAGTAAAGCTGCCATTGTCTACCAAGCTCCACCGATTCATAGTGTCAATATGCGTAACGTTAGGCTACCATGGTAAGTATTATTGCATGTGCAATTCGTACGAAAATGTTTGCTCGTAATTCCTGATGCCATTGTCTTGATACTCGTAACAGAGTAAAATAGTACGGATATGGATCTATGAACGCGAGTACATACTGAAACACTTCCTGGGGCATATAGAAGCTCTCTCTGCCTAGACATCTAAACTCGAAGAATCCATCATTATCGTACTCTGTTGGTTTGCTTGGGGCAAGTTTAATAACCTGGCGTTGTCGCTTTGGTGGCATTTTTTGTTTGACACTTGACGATTTTATCCGAACAATGCAAAGTTTCGCAGACAATGATGGCGATAGAGTCTATCGTGCTTGTGCATATGCTAGTCTTGTAAGAAACGATTGTAACACTTTCAGATGCACTTTGCTGATGTAGCTTTCGTTGGGATAACAGGCACTTGTTTTCGTAACTACACAGCATTTACAAAACGCATACAGCAGCGTAGCAGCCATGATGTTTTCACTAATGGTTTCGCTTACGGTTGGGGCAAATGCATGGACAATATGTGGTTTAGAACGAATGGTTTTGGCTGCCTACATTCTTTCTTAGAAAATCAGTCAGTAATTTTCGTAGCACTTGGTGGTTCACATTCCCTCATTTTAACAGGTTAAACATCCTATTTTTAACGTTCATAGAATGTGGACAATTATATTCGCTAGGAGGCAACATACATGGTCAATTGGGAATAGGTAGTTGGGGAAGCGCTATAACAACTCCTGCACTTGTAAAAGGCACTAGATTTTCGCAGATTGCCTGCAAGGGCGTTAATCACAGCATGGCTCTTTCATGTAAGACATGTTACGTTTTAATTTATTATCAGATGATGGATCTATCTATTTGTGGGGATGCAACGACACATCACAATTAGGTAGTGGCATGAAATCAAAAAAATCAAAAAGTATTCCCACACGTATACAATACAATGGAGATCTACCAAAATGTATTGTCACAGGCGGTAAAGAATGTACTGGATTTTGCTTTGTTGTTACACGTATGATTCATAATCGTCTTAACTTGTTAGATTCTGGCACTACATACAGTTGGGGTAACAATGACCATGGAGAACTCGGTATAGGTGATAGAAAGCAACGAGCAGCACCACAAAGAGTTACATCACTCACCGATATTACAGCAATAGCATGTGGCGTAACACATTCGATATCGTTAGACAGTAAAGTTATAAATTACTAACGCAATAGAAAATGGTCACCTGTACGCATGGGGTAGTGGAATCTTATTGCCAACTCGTATAACTTGTTCAGAGCCCAGTATACAAATTAAATCAATCGAATGTGGTGCCAAGAACAGTTACTTTGTCTCTGATCAAGGCCACTTGTATGCAATGAAATTAGGAGATAACAAATTTCAAATGATTGAGCAAGATGTACAGTCAGTTAGCGCTTTTAAGAATACAATCATACTGAAACGTAATATTTGAAACGTTTAATAATGATTAGGTTCTGGGGAAGTAATATTCTGTGGACAAGTCAGTGGAATAGAGGAAAGCTTTAGCAAGGTTGGCAATAATAGATGGCGATTACGACATGGATTGAAGGGAGTGTTTTGTGCAGCTGGAAACAACCAATTTTGTGTTTTGTCTACTTGTAAGATAGTACGAAACAAGCTGATAGAGATTGGAGTGGTAGAGAAGTTAATCGTGATAGTTTCAATAGCTCTCTTTTGCGTGATTGTCATGTGGTTAATACAGTAGTACTAAGCATCAGACTTTTGTTCAACAAATCGTTAGAGTCAAGCTATGTTTTATTCTTCAAAGCGCGTAATTGCATACGACAGTGGTACCACACCAACTCCCACCCATGAAAAACGCAAAACTTATACATTGAATCCAGCTCTTTTGCACTCCCACGCGTTGGAACAACCCACATGTGCTTATCATCGCGAAATACAAATCGATTTAGATTCAATATGAGTAAACCTGCATTAATCTTTTCGTATTCTTCGCTACTGTACTTGTTGGCCGAGAATGATTCGCAGTCTTTTTCTTTCTCGTATAATAGCGCCATGTGAACGAACTTGTTGTAGTAGATTGTTGTATTTACATCGCCTTCGTATTCTGTACATGTCTTAACAAAACTTTGAACAGGTTCATATATACTTGCATTATTTTTCTTGCATGGAGCAGATTTTTTCTTACACGACTTAATTGCTTGTTCAAATTGTGACGTGAGTCTCATAGTTTGTTTTTGTTGAAATCAAGTGCAGAGGCATAATTTCTAGCCTACATCATGACTCACTTCATGTCTTATCACTGCTTGGCATTGTACTGTTTCTTGTTTTGGAAAAGGACTACGCCTGCACATCACAGCGGAAGCAATATTTATTTTTCATAAACCATCACAGCAAAGTTGTACCCACCTGCTGCACCAATGTCTACGATTTCTTTATCTTTTAGCAGATCGAATTCCTCAACCATATCATCATCACAGCATACACCAGTAGGTACAAACAATTTTCCAGAATCTACACAATGTTAGCACAGTTACAAGCTTACCACTCAATGCCAAGAACGTATTAACTCCTGATACAATTTTAACAATGAAATTATTTTCTGTGCCTCGAACTAATCTATAATCTCCAGATATTACATTACTTCCTCCAGTTCCAGCAACATAAATCTTTCCATCTTTGGTAAGCAATGTTCCATAACAGCCATTGGCAGCCATAAGTGCTCGATGCTGCATTCCTGGAACTTCTCTTGGTTCATGCAAATGCTGATTAGTTACACCAACACCACCTCTACCATCATTGTTAAATCCTAACGAATATAGTTTGCCGTTGGTTTTAATGAAAGAACTATGGAATCCACCACAAAACACATCTTTGACATCATCTGTGATGCACATGAGATCTTCAGAGGTTGTTGACTTCCCTATTTGACCTGCGTAACAATTTTTACCAAGTGCGTAGAGTTTACCGTCGTTGAAGAGTACCATAAGAAAATCATTAAATCCAACACCTCCAATGTCAACTTTTTTGATATCGTGGTGACTGTATCCGTGTGGAAGTGGCACTATCGTTGCTTTTTTTTCACTAATGGTCAACAGTTGAAAATGGCAAACCTGTATTTGTCTATAATACTACGAACTCTAAAGAGTCCAGTGTCTGCGAGTACCAACATGGAAGATGTGCAATTTGTGGCTGCTATGCTCTTGATTTTTAGATGCGGTAAGATTTGAACTGTTTCGTTCGAATGATCGAATTTGCATCTAAGACCCTGTGCATACAGTTTTCTATCGTCTATTTGTCACAATAAAAACAAAAATAATACCAGTTAAATAAAATCCTACTCCAGGTTCGTTTGCGCCCACTGCCTGTATGATATTCTTTCCATTTAATTCCGGCAGTCTAATCACTTCTTTATCTTGTGTTATTACGTACACTGCGTTTGATATTCGCTTTTTTCTTCGAAAAGGTAGCATTTTAAAAAGTCGTTCGGCATCAACAGCGTCGCAACCAATGATGACAACATCAGAATAAAAGGTTTGCATTCGTTTGTAAATAATTTAATACTGTTCAATAATAAAGGCTTCTTCTGGTAGACGCTTCTGTTTAGAACAGCTACCAGATACCCAATTCTTGTCCAAAACTTTGTACCGTTTCTCACTTAAATACTTTTGTCCTCTTTCGTCACTTGCTACAATTACATGAGTTGTCACACCATTCTCGCACTTTTCGTCTACATCACCATCAAATGCAATAATTTGTCGTTTCAACATTCTTCTATCTTTGTCACTCATCTTTGTATCAATAAAGATACGTAACCCTGAGAATAAATCTTTCAACTTGCGATTGTCATTAGGACCAACAACAGCACGCTCTACTCGTTCACTTCTTTGTTTACTTACTGTTTCCTCCTCTTCTTCAGTATCTTGTGACTTGTCTTGTGACGCTCTAATCGATAAATATTGAATATAGTTAGTATAGGTATCACGTGTCTTGTTCAATTCAGAAATAATCTCATCCTTGTTATCATCTACTGCTTTTCTCAAGATTTGTCGAATGGCTTTTGGTGCACCAATATCAAATTCCCAATTTGCGAAAAAGTCATGTGGTTGATCATTTTGAACGTATGATACAGCCTTGTTGAACACTTCTGTGATAAATCCAACGAACCCACCACTTGGTAGTTCATCAGAAGTAGTACTATGATACTTTAACAATCTTTCGATTTCGTTTCTATCTGACTCTTCCATAGGTGGTGCTTTTGGACGAACAGGTGACTTTTTTGGAGTTGGTGGTTTTTTCTTTTCTGCTATGGCACGTTCTAAACTCTTTTCTTGTTGTTTTGGTGCATCAGGTGACGCAGGAATGGGTGAAATATCAACATCATCCAAATCGGCAAAACCTTTGGTAATTGTTTTTGTTTTCTCTTTTGGTTTTGGCTTTGGTGCTTCATCTTCCGAATCAGAATCAAGAATTCCGTAGACATCCTTAAAATCTCTTTTCGCGCTTCTCGATTTTGTTCTTCGTTTTCCATCACTGCCACGAGCCTATTTTGTTAACCATTAAAAATCTTTCATACTCGTTTTAGATCTGGTTCATCAGGTTCGTAATCGTCATCAGGTAAACGTTGTTCTTCTGGATCGTATCCATCTTCAACATCTCCACCTTCTGTATCATCACTCTTATCATCTGGGAAAGGATCTTCTTCCTCTGATTCATCATCGTCTATGAAACTATCACGAGCACGTTTTGTTCCACGACGAACAACGAGTGAATAATCAGATTCGTCAAGTCGTTGTTTTGCATCGTGACATGCTTTGACCCAATCTCTATTCACGATTTGTGCTTTTTTGTCTTTTGCAACCTCTTGCATTTTTGGAGTGTTTAAAGCGACTGCTACACAATGTGTTGCTTCTTTACACCATTGTGGTCTGTATTGCGCACCCATCTAGAATGTTAAATAAATGTTTGATTCGAACTTTTAGTGCAGTTTCACGAATGATTGCTCGTTCTGGATTTTCTATTCCTGAAATGACCAAAGTAACACCTTGCAATAGTTCTTTGTATGGAACATCTTTGGCTGGTTTCTTCTTTTCGACTTTGGTTTCCTCTTCCTTCTTTTCTTTCTTTTTCTCTTTTTTATCACTCTTTTGACTATCTTTTTGACTTGATTCTTTTTTTGTTGATTTTACTGGTGGTTCTTCATCTTCTGAAGAAAAATCAAGAGATACAAACTTGGATGTTGGCATTTTTGGTTTCTTGTCTTCTTGTGAAGATTTTGTACTCTTTTTTGGTGATGGTGCTGGCATGTTATCGTTTTGTGAAGAAGATGCTGATTGTGATCGTATTTCTCCTCGTCGTTCTTTGCGATTCATTTCTAGTTCTACGTCTTTCGAGTCTTCATCCAACGAACGGTCCATTTCGTCGTTATCTAAGAGTGGCACGTCTAGAGTGGCACCCTTAAGTTCGAACTCTGCTCCACTACTGCCAATAATCGTTAAATTCAATAACCCGAGTTTGATCATTGGGTTAAAAGGATTTTCGAGTAAAATAGCGATTCTATTCCACTTGCGTTGCGCATGTTTCCAACTTAATTGCTTTTCGAACGAGAATTTCTCTTCTTTTCTTTGGTCAGAACTGATTTGTGAACTTGTTCGAAGTGTTTGCATCGGTAAAAACTCTGTAAAATCGCTTTCGTCATATTTATCAACATTGTTCGCGACTTTGGCTTCAATAAATGCAGCACAGTGGTTGCGTCCTTGTATTTGTTTGATTGTACAGGGTTCATCCAACGCCAATAATACAAACGCTTTTTTAACAGGTTCGTTTGTTATCCACTGTTGCGAACGAACAAGACCTTTCGCGTCGCCACTCGATGCTTGACGTACGGTGTACGGTATGTCTGACATCTTTCGTTGTCAAAATTGGCTTCCCGCAAATAATAGCCAACCTATTCCGCGTCAAAGTTGAACGTAGCATTACAAACTTTCTACATTATTCAACATGAGCAAGAGGTCACAAAGCGCAAGCTCGAAAGAGCCTCGAGTCATGGTACATAACGCAGACGTTTACACAGACTACCTTAAGATGCTCAATCTAAACGCCGACGATTTCGATAAGTATACTGGAAAGACGAGTCCATCAACACCAACAGAAGAAACAAAACCGCTACAAACTTCTGAGAATTTAACACAAGCCGAAATTAAAAAGAAGAGAAAAGAGATGGAACAAGAACAGTATTTTGAAAAAGTTAAGAAGCTGTCCGAAAAAGCAGCTAAGCAACGACAAGAAAAGAAAGAAGCAGAATTCGTAGAAAATTATAACAATTTAATAGAGGAGCGGACAGGCTTCATCCAAGATATTGCGCATACACTACAAATATATGACGAGAGTGACGAACGAAAGAAACAGCAACTATATGACCAATGGTGTAATACCGTCTACAATCCAATACAAGATCAGATACAAACTAAACTCGCGAACGTTACGACAGCCGACATAGAGAAGAGGAGACGAAGCGAGTTTGAAAAATACTTGGAGCAAGTAAATCGAAAAGAAAAACACAATGGAGGAGTATTCAGAGATATAATTATCGAAAACGATTACGACCCTCTGCACTACAACAAAAATCATACTGTAAAGTACGCAAGTGTGAAGAAAGATCCAATCAAGAAGAGTTTAACATCTCACAAATCAGAGCTTGATGAACCTGAGAAGAGTGTTCCTCTTGGAAAACAAGACATGCTTCAGCCAACAATGTGGAGTAAACAAAACGATATCAATAGAATCTTTAATGATAAGCGACCTGAGCAGCTCGTAAAGAATGCTCAGCTGAAAGCCAAATCAGATTTGACATTCAATCACTACAAGCCACCGACAGGTTTTGACCTGGTCAAGAAAGAGCTTCCTAAAGGGAAGAAAACATATGATAATTCAAAGAAAGAAGCCAAAGGGTTCGCTGAGCTAACCAATGGTGTGTAAAAATACAATTTTAAACTAGCCTGTCTTGTAATATTCGATGAAACCTGCTACTAAGAAGAAGATATCAACAACTTTAGCTCCCACAAAAGCGAAAGAAAACAAAGAGGAGAAAGAGCCAATTGATGAAGATAAGGAAATACTATTGCGAGAAGTAGAAGAAAAGCTACGAGAACTTGAGGCTGTTCGCAGCGACATTGAAGCATCGCGCAAGAAGCCAATTGCAGCTCGTATTAGCAGCAGCCTCATAGCGAGAAGATGTTTGGATGTGACCGATCCTAAAAATGTTAACCACGACGAGTTGTATGTTGACTTTGCACAGCTAATATCTAAGAGCAGAAAAGTTGATAAATCTTACTCAATTAAAGCTGGATAGAGAAAACTTAGCAGTCATCGAAAATTTGGATTGCTATGACAAGCTAACTCATATCTACCTTCAACATGTATGCTGACGTTACTGCGCTAACAAGTAGAATCAAATTACTGAAGTCTCAGACCAGTTTGAATTTATGCCGAGTTTGAAATTCTTGGCGCTCTTTGGGAATAGAATAAGAAGCATCGGAAAAGAACTAGTCAATTGCTCGAATTTAGAGTATTTAGATGTTTCAGACAACTTGATAGAAAGTATAGACTGGGAATCTCTTCCTAAATCACTACAGATACTAAATATCCAAGGCAATCCTGTAGCATCTAAAATATCCGTAGAAGAGATTAATAAGCAGCTACCAAAGCTTATAGTGTTCAATGACACAAACTTAGGAAAAGCTGAGGAAGTCCAAAAAGAAGACTTAGAACCTGAAACAGCAACAAAGCTGGCTCAATCTGTATCGAAAGAAGAGTTTGCCAATTTACGACCATTGTCAAGATCTGAACGACCATCTACAAACTCGTCTAATTCTGTACCTATATTCGACAAAGAGAAGCTTGACAGAGAATACCTCGCTTTAGTATCTAAAATAGAAAACGAAGATTTGGATGACAACGTGGATACTGAGAAAGCCGAAGAACAAATGTTATCTGCTCGCGATCACAACAATGCTATTTATGAAGAAATGCAATTCTCAAGCAAAACATGGCAA
>JAESGV010001264.1_pt1 | contig 10659 bp, 12 predicted proteins | sample 9269781 | NCBI WGS metagenome assembly JAESGV01 (sample SAMN15741586, study PRJNA653496) | algae metagenome | isolation source: Tildeniella torsiva UHER 1998/13D and co-occurring heterotrophs from... | place: Slovakia: Slovak Paradise National Park, Hrabusice, Kosice Region | collected 2000-01-01
GGCGGTGTTCCAACTAATCTGTACTCCCCAGCACCAACAGGACTTTTCACAAATCGTGATGGTGTTTGATTATTTGGTGAATTGACAAGTGGAATATGCCGTGTTGGATGTATCGCAAATAATGGACTGGGTTGGTGCGTTGCTTCTCGGTTTTTGTTTGGAATATTCATTGTTAGGTTCCTGAATGGACCTCCTTGCTTCATGAGCAATTCTTGTCTAGCCTCTGGTCCTTGAGACATGTTATTGTTGTTTCAAAATGCTAAGCAAAATTAAATAACTGGTTTGCGTCAGAAAAAGCGATTCAATTTTTATTTTTGCTTTCCCATACATGGCAGTTTATTAATATAGTATGTTCTTTACAACTTTTCGAATTCCTATTTTTATTTTCGTTGCTTGTGCTGCTACACTTTTACTTCTTTTTGTTTGGTTGGTTGCCGTTGAGAGTAATTTTCATGTATATTTAATATGGTTTGTGTCTTTGTTTCGAATTCTTACTTGCCTGCGAACGTTCTGGTGGCGTGTTCGCGTCCCTACGAGCAGGAATCGGCTCCTGTAGTTGTTTCAGTTTTCTTTGTATGGCCTCTATTTTATCTTCTTTCGTTACAGCCGGTTTTTCTGGTGCTACGACTTTCTTTTGCGTCGTGGGTACCGCTATTTTGACTTTTAAAACACGGTCCATAGCTGTTTTCCCATTCATATTTTGTACTGCGCGTTCTGCATCTTCGCTCTCTTCGTACGTCAAGAACATGTAACCTCGTGGTTCCCCTTCTTTTGTGAACAGGAATTGAAAGTTCTTAACTTTTCCGAAAGGCTGAAATAGTTTTAAAATATGTATCTCGCGCATACGTTTGTCCATATTTCCAATATATATGGTATTATTGTTATTTTTGTGTCTTGGTGTTGAGGGTAGCGTATCAGTGTTGGACATGGCAGTTTATTGCTTGTCAACCAGTTTTATAAAAATTATTTTGTTTTTTAATGAACTTCTAGCCGTTACACAAGTTCAGAAGCTCCGTGTCAAAGACTGCAGAGTACCAAACGCGAAGTTTGACGGTATTAGTTCGTCTGTATTAGATACTGGCTCGCCACGTTGCAATAGTTCTCCTTTGAATTCCTTGTTTTCGTCCCAAGTTCGGTATTTAATCAACTTGGAAAACTTTTGAAGTTCATACAAACATTAGGAATGAGGGCTTTCTTCAATACTTTCCTAAAACCAAAAGCGCAGAAGATACCAACTACAAATGCACCGCTAGTACCAGAACCAGTAGTTAATCAAACTAATGCGAAGAGCAAGGCTCCAGAATTAATATATACAGCTTCATTAACAAATCTGTCCAACGAGGATGCGTACAATATACGCACCAAATGTAATGCAGAACCATGTTCGCTAGTATTCAAACAACACATGAACGCACTACTAGCATCTGGCGACAACCATGATGTTACGTTGACGTTTGGCGAAAAAATGATACCAGCACACAGAAAAATCTTAGCAGCCCGTTCTGAATATTTCAAAACGATGTTCGAAGGCAAGATGGCAGAGTCCCATCAACAAAACATAAATATCGAAGAGGAACAGGAATGTGAGCCAATGCGCGCACTTTTGCAATACTTTTACTGCGACTACATTGACCTTTCCAAGTACAACATGTTGGAACTGTAAGTATTTGCTCATGCTACTAACTCGTTTAGACTACATGTAGCGACAAAGTACGCACCAGAAAATGAACGACTATTGCAGATACTTGTTCACAATATCTTCACAACATTATTGCAAGAAGCAACTATTGGCCAGGTTTACACCTACGCCAAAGAAAACGAAATCAGTGCGTTGGTAAATACGTGCGGGAGGTACATCTATCTCAATAGCGTGCCACAAGAGGAATACTACAAGATTAGATCAGAGGGAACATACAATTATCTCCAAGATAGATTTAATCACAACATCGTAAGTAAAACATAACCAACTAACCATCTACTTTTGAGATGATTGCATACTATACCGTATCAAATGCTGATAATACTGGTTCCTTGAAAATTGCTAAGAGTAGACCAAGAGTCAAGAAACTAGAAGATGACTCTGAACCTTTACCTAAAAAAGTCTCATTTAAAGGTGTTAACGTTGTATGTTTCAACTACAACGATGAACAAAGTTTTATCGAAGCAATTGACCATGTAGAAGGAGTGTCCGATCGAGTAACGCTGTAAGTAGGGTTAATATTTGCTAATTGTACTAGTTTGTTAGTTGGAATGTACTCTGATATGATACCACAGGACAAGATGGAGCAAGTGCAACAAATGGCCACAGGTTATGGCTGTAACCTTGTTAATGTCTGTGTTGGTGATGTTATGGATAAAATAATAGATTGTATCATGGAGGTGAGTAAAAGAGTGGAGGAGCATATTAAAATACAGGAAAGATTAAGGCGTCATGAGAATATGCCCACGAAGAAATAAATAACTCCTTGCGTGGTTATCCGCGGTACGTTTGTTTCCAGAAGCGAATTGACATGAAAGGGCCGAAGCAAAGACACAGCACACAAATCACATGAACTCGACCAATAGTACTCTCAACTACACAGACTCTGCGTTCAATGTATACATGAGTTACATTACATTTTGTGGGTGGACTTTAATGTTCTTTATTAACGTACTCATGACTATCATCCGGAGAAATCATCAGCCTGTGAAAGCGAGATTTGTACCTGTAGTAGTAATACATCAGTTTCTTATGTGGGTAGGAGTCGTACTACCGACAGTTAGAATTGTTGTTGGCAGAATTTCATACCCGTGCATGATTTATACGTTCTCGTACTGTTTCGCGTTAGGTATTTTTCTCCCACATATTGTTCGCTGTTACAGATTAATTGTCATATTTAAACTGAGCGCTGCAAAGGTGAATAATGCAAGTGAGAACTCGGCGCGAACACAAAAGCTGATAAGTTTCTTCTCGCGTGCTATCTCACCACCAGTGCTCATAGCGTTCGTGCTGATTATGGTCGCATTCCAAGTCGCAATGTGGTTGTTCATCTCTGGTTTGCAATCTATCACACAACCAGAGTTTTTCTCTTTTAACAAGGGTTGTGGTCTAGGTGGTTTGTTGTACTTTATACTCGCACTAGGTGGTATATACGCCGTCGTTGACTTTATTTTGATCTGCTTCCTAATAAGGGGAGTACGAGATGCATATGGTATTCGCTATGAGGTGTTCGTTGCTTCAGCTGTATACACTTTAGCATTGATCATATTCGGAGTGCTATATCTGATTCCATATTGGCAGAACGTCATAGAGATACAATTTGCAGAAGGCTGGTTCTTGATCACAGCGTTGATGGTTGATAGTATCTTGTCGTGTACACTACCATGGATGCTATCGTTCAGGAGACGAGTTATCAACGAAACGACACACAATGATATCGAGATGACTCTAGCGAATGAAAAGTATCGCGCTATTCTCAAAAAGTACGCCGTAGAGTCGTTCTGTCCTGAAAGTATTTGTAAGTAGTTCTCTGTATTCTAACAGTAGTATGTTGGGAGGATATTCAACAGTTCAAAACACTTAGTACTTATTCCGATCAAACAACATTCTTGAAACTCATGATAGAAAAGTACATGATGCCTAACTCACCTGTAGAACTAAACTTGCCCGGAGATCTACAGTCGTACGTTACCAAGTTGAAAGACATTGCACAGAAGGAAGACTACCTATATGAGAAAGACCTTCTTGATCGGCTAGAAACTCACTGCGTAACAGGTACAATCTTTAATTGATCACTGACCATATGTAGACATCACTGATGTTTTCGCTAGATTCAAAACAACGTCCAATTGGCAGAAAATAGAGAAAGAGCATAAACAGATCCAACAAGAGAACGAGATGATGAAGAAGACAGGTATAGAGTAAACTAGGAAACGAATTGTTTATACTTTTCTTGGTTGGTAATGTGTTCTCTTTATCGATGTAACTGAATCGTTAGTAATTCACCATAGAGTCACTGTATGTTCGTGGTGCTTTAACCCTGTCGTCAAACTCTCGCTACTAGACCTTTTAGAATACCGTCAATGTGTTCAGATTGAATAGTAAGATCTATCTAATTACATCCGGCTAGTTTGTATGTTACAAACGCATACCTTTTCTTAACGTCATCTATGTCCTGTGCAAGTTGAACAGCTTAAACATGACATGCTTTACCAATAGAGCACGAAAATAACATCATGACAAACCTTGTCATCGGGCACTCTTCTAAAGACAGTGCATTGTTGAACTTTTCCATAAATAATGTTACATTCCGTCATCTACAATTAATACGCCACATAACCGCTTACCAATATACTAATATTCACAATATTTCTTCCGTCAACGTCCATTTTTGTTATTCCAATAGTGTTTTTTGAATCAATTCCTAATTTCTTATTCGCATTACTTCCCCACGCATACACAGATCCGTTATCTTCGATTGCAAAATTTGTTTGATCTTTCACAAAGATTTGCCGAATGATTTTGTCATTGAAAAAGGTTACTTTTGTCGGCACACAAACAGAACCTGACATGTTACCTAGCGCTAATGTGTGATTGCTACCCCATGTTAACACTTGAAAAGAACGCGTAAGTGCGCAAGTGTGAAACGTAGCAGCGTGAACGTCGATAAAAATATCGTTATAAACGACTTCTGTAGGAATAGCAATGTCGGTCTTGTTTGGATTGCCGCATCTACCATCTCGGTTGTATCCTATTCGTTTATAAGTGATAAAAGCAAACTTACCCCATGCGTAGAGTTTACCACTCGCAAGTAGCATCGAATGCCATCCACCTAATGAAAACTTTTTTCTATTTGGTATGTTGGTAAGTGATTGTACAAGCTTGGGTTCAGTCGATGATACATCACAACATTGGTGGAATTGTGTTCGTTCTCCCCACATGTACACGCTTCCATCGTCTGTTTCGCACAAGTAGAATTCATTTCCAATATCAATGTAGGTTACTTTCTTGTTGTCTGGAACTGGAATTTGTGTGGTTACACGTGAGCCTATAAATGCAAAGATGTCGCCTGCGTCGGTTAGGACCATTTTGTTGCTGTTAAAGCCATCTGAACTCCCACCAACTATTTGCTTAATTTTTACAGTTAAGATGCAATATCCATTATTGTGATAGGTGTTGCCATCTGCTGCCACATAATACTTGTCTACAACCCCAATACTTGGATTTAGGGGTGGGTATTCGGTGTCTGAAGTTAAAACGAAGATGGATCCGTACCAGATGGTTCAGCACGCAGAGTAAATACTCTAGTCGATGGTTCATTGTACATTAGTTTTGAGCTTTTGCTTGTAACCGTGAGTCAACTGAGTTAAAAAACAAAAGTCTTCATCACAATGGGAGGTCACGCAAAACCATCACCAGCAGGAAAATCTAAGTTCTTCATGCCATCAGGTCCAAACAAATTCATTGGTGGAAACGCACGCGTTCTATTCCTCTCAGTTATTGCATACGGCTTCGTAACTATGGGTTTAATGGGAGACTCACACGGACACGGACATGACGACCATGCTCACGCAAAGAGTACGACTCTGCGAAATATTTCTAACCTTTACAGAACATTAATTACGGGAGTTTTTTGTACTCGAACGGGATATAAAAGTTGTACAATTATTTTTCACGACATGCATTTAATGGTACAAAAATTTACTTTTACAGGGTGGGAGTGTATTTTCTTAACCATTCAATAGTCTTTGGATCATCTTGCAACAATGGTTCCAATCTGGAGCGTACGCTTGCATTGTACTCGTTTGCCCAATCTACTTCTTCTTGTACGAGTAAATCTTTGGTAATAAAACTTGTTTGAATTGGAGATACAGTTACACTCTCAAATGTCAAGTAATCACGATTGTTAAACCTGTACTTGGTATTTGCCACTTTGACAAGCATAACATTCTCAATTCTTATTCCAAAATTGCCATTTTCATAGTAACCTGGTTCATTAGTTACTGTCATGTTTGGTAAAATAGCAAATTGATCATTAGAAACCATTCTTGTACCGATACTATGTGGACCCTCATGTACGCATAAGAAATGACCAACACCGTGTCCAGTACCATGATTATAATCTAAACCAACTTTCCATAACGCAGTGCGAGCAATAACATCCATTCTATATCCAGTTACACTTTGAGGAAACACAGTCTTCTCTAACGCGATATGGCCCTTGAGTACACGTGTGAAACACTCTTTTTCATGAGCAGTTGGTTCACCATAGTGCAAAGTACGAGTAACATCTGTTGTACCATCCAAATACTGAGCACCAGAGTCCAATAAGAACACTTCGTTTCTTGACAACTTTCTAGTGGTTTCTGGGTTCGCGTGGTAGTGAATAATCGCTCCATTGGGACCAGATCCTGCAATAGTGTCAAAACTTGGGCTAATGAAATGTTCTTGTTCTTTTCTCAAACGTAGCGCTTCGTGTTCTACATCTACTTCTGTGATTCCTTGATCAATATTATCTTCAATCCATCGGAAGAGTTTGACTAACGCTACACCATCACGGATATGACAGTCGCGGAATCCTTGACACTCTGCATCTGATTTGATGCTTTTTGCGATTCTTACTGGTGATGTATCTTCAACGATGTGTTCATCTGTTTCGCGTGAAATGGCTTGGAAAACGGCCATGTTACATGAAGATGGATCTATCCAAACGTTGCCTTCTAGGTTGGATATTCCACTTATGAATGACGTGTATGGCTGAACTTTAACGTTTGCTTGTTCTAAATGAGAAGCAACTTGATTGTCGAAACGGGAAGAATCAACAAATACGGTTGCGTCGTCCATAGAAACGAGTACGTAAGAAAAGAATAATGGATTGTGTGAAATATCACTACCACGAAGGTTCAATAGCCACGCGATCTCATCCAACGCTGTTAATATTAAATATCGACAGTCTTTCTTTTCCAACTCTTTGCGAATGATAGTCAACTTTTCTGTAGTGCTTCTGCCAGTGAATTTTTCGTCCAAAACAAATACTTTGTTATTTGGTATGGCTGGTTGGTCATCCCAGATTTTATCCACCAAGTTTTCTGTCACCGAGATCAACTCTGGTGCATTCTTTTTTTGTTTGGATATGAGGTTGGAAATACTTCTGTACTCATTTATCGAGTATAACGAGGGATCGTAGCCGACTTTTCGGATCGTTGCTGCATTGAGCGCGATAAATTCGTGTAAAGGCTTGTCTGTTCCGGTCTTCATCAGTTGCCAATAATTGTTATCCAACTGCTGTTCCGCCTGTAGGAAATATCTTCCATCAGTCCACATGAACGCTTTTTTATCGAACGATTTTGCCGAAGCATCTTCTGACAGTACCAGTGCGGTACCTGCAGAACCGTTAAATTGTGTCAAAAATTCTCTTCTGGCGTCACGACGCGCCACGTACTCACTCTGATGAGCGTCTGCTGTTGGGACAATGTACGCAGTTATATTGTGCTTGGACATCAGATCGCGCAAGCGCTTCAACTTCGTGAGAGCAGACATGTGTTTGTTTTGAAAAACTGGATCAACTGAGCTAAGAAAAACGTTTATTTCTGCTGGCAGATAATACAACAATAAGACAAACAGCACTGAAAAATAAACTACAATACGTTACTGTTATCATAGCTGCCATAGCAACATCCCTCTAAACTTTTAGCTAATAAATGGCAACTTACCAATGACGAGTCAAATTCCACATACAGTGATGTATCTGGCGTATCGTGATAGTCTGCGACGTCATAAAGTGACGCATAGGACAATAAAACCGGATTCCCTTTTCCTGTTTTAAAATTTGTCCAAGCAATTGCCGGACGTGTATCGCGATTGAAAATAGATTGCAATCCTTTTCTGAGTGCAACACCATCCAGTTGTATTGGTATATTCTGTGCCCTGGAAATGTCGTTGATCTTGTCGGTTACGTAGATGCGTTTCATAAAAGCAGGTTTACTTTTTACAAACTTCAATGAGAACACATAAGCAAAACAAAACTGTATCGACGTTTCTAAGGGCTAAGTCAAAAATGGCATCCCACTCGTGTGGTTCTGAATGGAGGAATGAATTTTTAATCTCGACCTAAAATTAGTAACAGATTAAGATAGTAGGTGTACCTGTACTGAGGGAAAGCAAACAAAAGCTGATTTTGTAATTTTATCATGGTACTGGGCATGGTAAAATAGTTGTGTCAATTTAGCCTCTCTTCCATCTGCAGATTCAAAGTGACTAGGAATAGTAGCTCTACCAAGTAACGATTGTACTCCCAACTTTATAGCGATACAATCCATATCTGCATATACCGTAATGCATCTGGCCCGATCTAGCTTGGATAAATTGTCAGTTATAAAAACATCTCTTCCACATTTTATTTTTCGCTTAGGTACCTTTAGTAAAGCATATAGATATTCTTCAGTGCAAATCTCGTCGTTTGTCACAAATAATACATCTCCGAAGCGCATTATTGATCGTTCCGACTTATAAGTGTTGTAAACAAAACAAGCAAACAGAAATTGAAGATGGGTGTACAAGGGCTCAACGAACTGATATCCAAGAGTTGCAAACCAGAACGCATCAATTTGACAAAGCTCGCATCAACAACACGTACATACACGCATCCTCCTAACATTCAGAAAATCCAGTTTATTTGTTAATTGACGGTAGTTGTTTCATCTTTCAACTTATCAGTCGCAGTGGTATCGATTGTACAAACGGTGGTGACTATGAAGACTTTGCCATCTATTTGGCACAATTCTTACACGCATTTCGTGCTAGTAATATTCACTTGACAATCGTTCTCGACGGATGCGATCCAGAGAAAAAAGATTCTACTGCCAAATCACGCATGTTAAAAAAACAATCCGAGAATAGAAAGTTTTTTTCACATCAACCATTATCGCACATGAAACAAAGACCAAAACCACCAGCAATGATGATGGAACTTTTTCGAAGCGTATCACGTGCTTTTTCTAATATCGAAATCGTACAATCACCGTTTGAGGGAGATCCATTTACTGCAAAACTTGCGCAAGAGCTGATGACTGACGGAACGCTCAAATACGCTGGTGTGATGACTAATGATTCTGATTTTATGGTATACGAGTCTGCAGGATTTGTTGGTCAACAACAGTTGACAGTACAATGGAACAAAGAGCTAAACGCACATCAAGTGTTCATCTCGAGAATCACACCAGAAATGGTCGCCAAGGTACTAGGATTACCACACAAATGCGTACGTAACTAGAATTGTACTAACATTTAGATGATACCAGTCGTAGCATGTTTAGCAGGAAACGACTACTTACCGTTCTCAAAAATGGAACGATTTCACGCAAAGTTGCTGAAACAGTACGGTAGTACAGTATCTGTTCCCACTACCAGCACGCAACCAGCTGAAACAGAAGAAACACAAACGGAACAATTAGAAGAATCTTCGTACGAGATTATCCCTAGTATAGATCACATTCTACACGTCATCTCTCGCTACGTTTCCGATCACTTTGGAAACGCAACTGTAATCAGCGCTGCAGATGCAACAGTACTATTCAAAAAAGTATTCCAAAAACAAGAAAAAATGAATCTTTGTGCAGAGATTTATTGCGAGTACGTCGTTCGTGAACAAGATCCATCTCATGTTCATTTCAATTACGAATCTTTATTACAACGATATATTCCATTTAATTTGCGATCGCCACTTGGACAAGATTTACAATACCAAAATTCATTAATTGACAATGCTTTGCGATTATTCAAAAGACATGAACTTGCAAGTGAGCTAGCAAGTATTTCTATTTTGAAAAAGTGGAAGTTGTCTGTAGTTACGGAAGACCCATCGGTGAATAGTGTACATGAGCTATGGAAACCACTACGAACACGATTTTATTTGTATTTGTTCTTCCATGATCAAACGAATCCATTGTACCAACCAAGCATCACGTTTGAAGAAGTGTTGTTACGTCATGGAAACTACGTCACCGATCGTTTCACATTAACTAGCGAACAATACCAAAAAACGTTCCCTGGTGTTCCAAAAACAGTCGCTCTCGACAATCGTATTGAAATACTACGTATGTTTGGTGTAAGCGACGCAAAACAAGTGTTGGTATTTGAAAAGTTTATGCAACAAGCCAAACAAGAAGGAAAAATTCCTGGGGATGTTGATGCACATATAATTATTGTACTAGTGTTGAACATGATGTTTAGATTGCAACCAGAAGAAGATTTACCAATTGAGAATTGGGAGTATTGTTGCTTGTTAGCGTCGTTGTGTAATAGACCTTTTATCGATGAGAAGAGTCCATGTTCAGTGTTGGCAAATAACCCAGGACAGTTCCGTTTCCAATCTAAATACTATAGCGAGAGAAATGGTGATGTTATGAATCGATACTTGCATGCAAACTATTACCACATCGTTGCAAGGTTCTTCACAGGTTTGAAACTCTTTTCGTTCATCAATCAATGGTTTGATTGTCCATTTTCACGAGAATCTGTATGTAACGCAGTACTAATGTACAGTGGAAGTCGCTTCGCATCATACTACTTGCAAGCATACCAATTTGAAAAGCACAAATTTAATATTCATTTCTATTTGCGCCAAGCACCAAAAATACAAACGTATGAGACACTTGTAGATGCAATGGAACTCATTAAAG
>JAESGV010001265.1_pt1 | contig 10658 bp, 8 predicted proteins | sample 9269781 | NCBI WGS metagenome assembly JAESGV01 (sample SAMN15741586, study PRJNA653496) | algae metagenome | isolation source: Tildeniella torsiva UHER 1998/13D and co-occurring heterotrophs from... | place: Slovakia: Slovak Paradise National Park, Hrabusice, Kosice Region | collected 2000-01-01
CGATGCAAACGAGTACGAGCATAATTGCACCGAGTGCGTGTCCATAGAATATGAGTTCTGTTGCTGTTCTATTATCATTCTTCAATATTTTTTCTTGAATGTTACTCGTTATTGCATCTCCCATTAGTGCACACGTCAACATGATAATACCAGTGATTTCAGCAAACGACAATCCCCAATCGATTGATGTACTGTTATGATTGGCCATAAACAATAGGACTAGTCCACCTACTAGTAACAGACTGGCACTGTAGTCCATCATGTTGTACGTTCTCTTGATAATAAAACTACCCATTATCATTGCAAACAATAATTTGCTACTTTTGAACAATATTTTCGTAGGAAAATTCAAATAACTCAAACTCTTTTGCGGTTAAAAATGAAACAACGCATACCTGATTACCTAGTCCTACACCCACTACCATCAGGGCTGCCAATAAACAGTACCATAAAAACCAATTATTATTTGGTTGTGCTTCTATTACCGTTGGTGATTGTTTTCGATGCCTATGCTCTCGTTGATGAATAATATAAATATGAAAGCCAGAGTAGATCGAATAAACTGTAAACTGGAACAGCGTAAAGAAAAAACCAAAATCGAAGCCTTCGTAATGTACAAACAAGAACTCCTATGATTTTGTTAATATTAAAAATAATACTGTACTTGAGCGATCCCACTCAACATATAAAAAGATATCGCTCCTACTGCGCATATAATAAGCTGTACATGTTTTGGTAACCGTTTGATATCGAACCCAAACAGTAAAACTTTATCTGCAACGATTGTGTGGGGTTCATGTATAGCGATACCTACATGTGACGTATCAGGCGTTACTGATAACCCAGTGTCATGCATAGAAGCGATACGAACTATTCTGTTCGTGTCTAATGTTGGGTTAAGCATTAGTTAGCAAGATTTATTACAATTTCTTAATCTTCATAATATAATTTAATAAATATAACCCTTTACAGTTAATTAATTTGCTATATACATTTATTACAAAAAACATTTTAAATAAAATATTATTAATACTTTAAAGATAAATACTTTATAAAATATTTATATTTAATAATTAAAACAAATTTTTATTATTTTTATAAAACTAAAGACAAATATACTTTTATTTAATAAAATTAAGCTTTTTAAAAAATATCTTTACTGTCAATCCTTGTCTGAGTGCAACTTTCCAGGTTCGCCGTTAATAAATTAAGAACGAATATTGATTAACTTCAAGAGACAGTTGCTTAATATGATTAGCTAAAATTATTTATTCTTTTTTTATGTTTGATTGCATACTAATCTTGTACTGGTGTATTCTGAAATTAAAAGCTTTTACTTACAGAAAACGGAGAAGTTGCAGTCAGACAAAGTTACACTCAGACGAGGATTAACAGTACATATTTTAGTTATTTAAAAATAACAATAATATAATAATCTTTTAATATAATGTAATATTTTTTATATTTAAAAATATAATAAGTAACTACTTTTATAATAATAAATTCTAAAAAACTTAAAATCTGAAATTAAAACAATAATAAGATTTATAATAATAAGATTTATAATAATAAGCTTATTAAGTTTATATTTATAATTATAAAATTATTATATATCTATATATATTTTAATATTAAGGTTTTTTTTAATTATTAAAAGTGTACTTTATTAGATCTTTTTCAATTCATTATAAACAAGCAGTAGATCTTTTTCAATAGTAGTTTATAAACTAAATAAACTAAACTGCACCACACGTTTTCTATAATAAACTGCATGCAAACAAACTGCACTTACAATATAATGGCGCCAATAACAAGCGAAAGAAACGAAGTCACATCACATTAGAAGGTTGCTCTTCGTTATCTTAAAACTTATTTGGTCAAGAATTTTATGCGTTCTTTATGTTCATAATTAGATAATTTAAATGTAAATAATTAGAGCAATCCTAATAAAGATACATGCATATCTGTGCAGTTAATTATTGAGAACTTCAAATGCAATTTACTTTGAAATAGACTAAGTACACTAAGCTGCACATTTGTTTATAACTGAAAAATATGTAATTATGTATATATAATTTCCTTTGAGATAAATGACACATATAAAGATCTTTTTTAATTATAAACAAAAGTGCAGTTTAATGAATTTAGTTTATTTCAAAATAAACTTCATTTTAAGTTTTCAATAATAAACTGCACCCATATGCACATGTCTTTATTAGTACTGTTTCAAGTATGTGCATAGTATATATCCAAATATGGACTAAATGAACGCTTATAGATAATCTCTTTCTCCATTTTAGGGTTAAGATAACGGAGAGCGACCTCCTGATGTGATGTGACTTCGTTTCTTTCGCTTGTTAATGGCGTTAGGTTGACCATCTTGTTGTAAGTGCAGATTGTTTGCGTGCGGTTTATTATTGAAAACATGTTGCGCAATTTAGTTTATTTAGTTTATAAACCTACTATTGAAAAAGATCTATAGTTAGTAAAAGATCTATAATAACAATATACTAAAGTGTAACTTAGCGTATTAAGTTTATTTCAAAGTGAACTACACTTAAAGTTTTCAATATTAAACTGCACAGATATACGTATGTCATTATTATGACTGCATATATAAATACATAATACATATCCTAAAATGTATAAAAAAGCATACATCACTAACTCATACCCAGGGTTAGGAAAATAGAGAGGGACCTTCTAATGTGTTATAACTTCGTTTTCTTGCTTGTTTACGACGCTAAGTTGATCAGTTTGTTGAAAGTTTAGTTAGTTTGCGTGTAGTTTAATTAATTTATTTTTTTACTTACCATTGAAAAAGAATTAAATTATTTAATGTACTTATACTCACATATCTTTTAAATATTAATTCGTTTGTTCACCAAAGTTGTCTAAAAGACGCCTATGGATCTTTTTCAATTATAAACAAAAATGCAACTTGGTGCGTTTAGTTTATTTTGAAATTAACTGCACTTAAAGTTTTCAATAATAAACTGCACACATATGCACATGTCTTTATTAGGACTGCTCTATATATGTACATTTAATGTATCCTAAAATGTACAAGATGAACGCATATAAGTCTAGTGCTTACCAAATAAGGGTTAAAATAACGGAGAGAGACCCTCTGATGTAATGTGACTTCGGTTTTTTCGCTTGTTTTTGGCGTTAGGTTGACCATTTTGTTGTAAGTGCAATTTGTTTGCGTGCAGTTTATTATTGAAAACATGCGGTGCAGTTTAGTTTATTTAGTTTATAAACTTACTATTGAAAAAGATCTTATATATGATTTCAATATTAACTGCACGCACATTAAAGTAGTCAACCTGACATGTAAAACAAGCTAAAAAAACAAAGTTACATCATATCAGAGGGTCGCTTTCCGTTATTCTAACCTTAATTAAAATAAGTTTTCTATTTATATCTAGATCTTTTTCAATTATAGACAAAAGTGCGGTTAAATATATTTAGTTTATCTCAAAATAAATTACACTTGAAGTTTTTAATAATAAACTGCACTTATATGCACATGACTTTATTAGTACTGTTTTGAGGATGTACATGTAACATATCCAAATATAGACAAAATAAACGCATATAATTGTACTTTTTACCCAAATTGGGCTTAAAATAATAGAGAGCGAAATTTTGGTATAATGAGACTTTGTTTTTTTTACTTGCTTTTGGTGTTAAGTTGATTATTTTGTTGTAAGTGCAGTTTGTTTATGTGTAGTTTATTATTAAAAATGTGTGGCGCAGTTTAGTTTATTTAATTTATAAATTTACTATTAAAAAAGATTTTTTGTTCTTCTTGTTCTTTTTTAGATAAGATAAACACACATATTTAAAGTAGTCTTAATAAAGACATGTGCATATCTATGTAATTTACTATTAAAAACTTAAAATATAATTTACTTTAAAATAAATTAAATACATTAAACTAGATTTTACTTAATTATAAACAAAAATGCAACTTAATGCATTTAGTTTATATTGAAATAAATTACACTTTAAGTTTTCAATAATAAATTGCATTGATATGTACATGTTTTTATTAATACCTTTTTGTTCATATACATATAATTTGCTTAAAAAAAAGGATATTCACCACTTTAATTAAATTTTTGTTTGCCATTATAAGGTAATAGATAATAAAGAGCAACCTTTTGATATGATTTTACTTTATTTTTTTTGCTTGTTTTTAGCGTTAAGTTAACTATTTTGTTGTAAATGTAGTTTGTTTGCGTGTAGTTTATTATTAAAAACATATAATACAGTTTAATTTATTTAATTTATAAACTTAATATTGAAAAAGATCTATTGCACTTTTTATTATAATTTAAAAAAATCTTTGAATATTCTACTTAAAATTCTATTTGTCAAACTTAAGACATAAAAGAAAGTAATACTTAAATATAATTTGATTTTATTTTATTCGCTTGTGTTTTCAAATTAATAAGTTTATTTGTGTATTTTTAAAAGTGTGGCGAAATTTAATTTATAATCCAAGTATTAAAAGGTTTTTTTTGATAATAGGTCTATAAATAAAAAAACTAAACTGCATCACACTTTTTTAATTAAAACTGTACTCAAATAAAATGCACTTACAGCATAATGGTTAACTTAATGCTAATAACAAGCAAAAAAAAGAAGTTACATCATATTTAAAAGTTACTCTCCGTTATCTATTTTTTTATTAAGGCAAACAGAATATTAAATGGAGGGGAGAATCTTTTTTCAAACAAATAAAATGTACATAGACAAAAAGGTATTAATAAAATTATCTTCATATTAGTGCAATCAATTATTAAAAACCTCAAATGTAATTTATTTTTATATAAATTGCATATACTAAAAATGCATTTTCATATTTAATGTATTTAGTTCATCTTAAAATAAATTGTACTTAAAATCTTTAATAGATCTTTTTAAATTATAAACCTTTTAATGTGATGTAACTTTGTTTTTTTTGCTTGTTTTTAATATTAAGTTAATTATTTTGTTGTAAGTGCAGTTTATTTGCATGTAGTTTATTATTAAAAACATGTAATATAGTTTAATTTATTTAGTTTATAAATCTACTATTAAAAAAAATTTAATGCATTTAAAGTTTTTAATAATAAGCTGCATAGATATGTATATATCTTTATTAAAAGTGCTTTAAATATGTTTATTTTACTTATTTAATAATAAACAAATACCATAAATATAAATATATTGCTTATTAAGATTAATATAATAGAGAGCAACTCTTTAATTAATGCAACTTTGTTTTTTTGCTTGTTTTTAATATGAAGTTAACCAATTTATTGTAAGTACAGTTTATTTATATGCAGTTTATTATTGAAAATATGTGGTGCAGTTTAAATTATTTAGTTTATAAACCTATTATTGAAAAAAATTTAAAGCAACTTTATATTATAAAGTGACTTTGATTTTTTTGCTTGTTTTAGTGTTAAATTAACCATTTTATTATATACATAGTGTTCTTAAAATTATTTATATTGGAAAAAGTTAAATGTAGTGGTATAACTCAACAATAAATCAGAATATTTAATTTTAATTATATGTACTTTATATTAATTTTAACTTTTCTTAGCTTTGTAGATTTCTAAAAACTTGTTATGCTTTTATATAGGACCAGTAGCATACCTTTATTTGATTTTATACCTATTTGTGTTATTAAATATAAATAAAATGCAATATAATACTTAGAGAATATAATGGCTGAAGATAGTATATCTATTATGATAAACTTTTTAATTTTATATGTAATAAATAATTATATTTAATAGGCTACAACTTACCTTTTTGACATATAAAACAGTTTATATATAATAATATGTATGCTGTTAGACTAAATTTCTTTTTACTTTTTGAATGAAAGAGTTACTTTTAAATGTTGAAAAACTAATCGTTTTTCATAATAATTAAAAGATCTTTTTTAATAATAAGTTTATGAATTAAATAAATTAAATTGTATTACATGTTTTAATAGTAAACTACAGGCAAACAACCTGCACTTACTCAATAAAATGGTCAACTAAATGCCAGAAACATGCAAAAAAATGAAGTTATATCATATTTAAAGGTTGCTCTCTGTTATTATAACTTTAATTTGAGAAAGCATAACATTGATATATATTTTTTAATAAGTTAATTATTTTAAATATCTCAGTGGTTTATTATTAAAAATTTAAAAGGCAATATATTTTAAAATAAACTACTTTATTTTAAAAGATATCTTTTTTGTTGTAAGAAAATATTTTAAAAGTTATAAAAGTAATATATAATAGTTTAATATTAATAAATATTAATAGATATTAATAAATAGGGTCTATTGACCCTATTTAACTATATAAAAAAATAAAAATGACATTTTATTAAAAAAAAGTCTTAATAATTGTTATTTTGATAAATATCATATAAAACATTTAAGGTATATACTTTTTAGTTTTTGACTTTTAAATATAGTAAATCATGTTTAAGGGGGTAATGCACTTCAAGACTAATGATACTATGTAATAGTACCTTTAAAATAAAGCAACTTTAGTCCTTACAGTAGGGTCTGATTGTTTGTCACTATGGAGCTAGCCTTATACAAAGTTGACCATTTGAATATTTAGTGATTCAAACAGTCTGAAGATTTTATGTTCAAATACACTTGTATAAATAGACACCACTAGCAAAAATTATTGAAAAAGGATGGTTAGGTACCGTGCTGTGTTTTTCAAGAATAATACAATATTTTGCTGACAAAAACTGAACTTCATGGTGAAAAAAATTAGTGCTGAACAATACCTATCCATTGAATATATGTGCATGTGTTAATAATATATATTGGCAGGATGGTTGACCAATGCTTTAAAAAAATTTAATAATTGGTCAACTAAGATACAAATATTAATGATTATGAGCTGCGAGTTTATGTACAGACTTCAAGTTGTATTTGACACGTAAAATATAGTTTTTGTGTTTAGATATATAAAATAGAGTGCGCTTTTAATACTTTCTTAATTCTTACAACTATAACTTGTATGACACTTTGCTGAACACTTTGAACCATTTTTCCGGCATCCACACTTGTTGTTTACACATCCACCCTTTTCTGCACATTTACAGTACCCTTTCCATGTTTTTTGCTTCTTTTTTTCTGGTTCTTTTTCAAAATGTTCCTCTAAGTTTCTCTTTCTCTTATCTTCTGTGGAAGAAGCATATGCTGTTACTCTTTGTGATGAACTATAAATGGCTTTTATCTCTAATCTTTATTGAACTTGGTACCTTCTTCCTTCTGGTGATAGTTGTTTCTGTTGTTTGTTTTCTCTTGCCTTTTGTGACTGAATGAGTATCTGTTCACCACCAACAGACAAATCTAGTTTCAAACTAGATAATAGATCCCTCAAATATCTATAATTACCTTAATTTTATCAAAATATGACACTGTTGATATGTGCATCATACACTTTTGAATAATCAATAGTTTTCTCTGCTATAATTAACATCATTCAATATAAACTTTCATTTAATCCAGTATTTCAATCTCCTACATACTGTCTTCCAATCTTTGATATTTTGGTGCAAATCTGAAGTAATAATTCATACTTTGCTTCAGATTCCATAATTGAAATACAACCAATATGAGAGCATTGACCAATACAGTTGTCATGTCAATTTGCCTTGTGTTCTGGCTAGTTTAGCCACAAGTCTTTCCATTTGTTTGCAGCTTAATTAAAATCTTGATGTTGTTAATATATCTCTTTGCACTTGCTTTTAACAAATGACCAATATCGAGCAGCAGATGCATCAATACCACAATCAAGTGTTTTAATAGCCTTGACAAAGTTTTTTTTCCCATAACCACCATCATTGACTTCTTGTACTAGTAGTTTTTGAGTACTGTTTAGTTGCTGCATGATCTTGTTTGCTTTACTATCCTTATCATGTACATACACTAAAAGACGCAATGGTAGGCCATAAAATTGATATTCAGTTGTTTCAAGGTCAATAAGGATGCGATTTACCCATTGTTTTAGTGCTATTGCCTCTATGTTACTACTAGTATCAACAACTTGTTTCAGATCTCTTGCATAGGTTTGTTTTTTGGATACATGGATAACATCTAGAATATAATGTTTGTTGGTACATTTAAAGATGGTAAATGTACTTTCTAAAGAATGAAATCCTTTAAATGCATATCAAGCATCAAATGCACAGTTTATATACCAACAATCATACATATACATGTATATTTTTAATAAGACTGCATTACCTACATCTTGGATTGTTAGAAAGTATCTTGTAGCCAAATTAATAAAACCAGACCAAATCTCATCACAAACAGCCTTGCACTTCTCGAACAACTCCTTATCAGTCAATTTGTTAACAATTAAAGCTATGTCTTTAACACCAGCAGTAATGATAGTATGTTTAAACAATGGTTTTACATCAGTGATAGCATGTTGGCGCTTATATTGTAGATAGGTTTGACTGTTAGAAAATGCTGCAACTTTTTCAAGTTTATTGATTGTATACCTCTTTTTAGATTCAAAGGTATCACTATGAAACATATTGGTGAAATTACAGTGCTTACAAGTGTATTTTATTTGAATAATAACACCATGGTAAGAAGTTTTATCAATTTCTATACCTTGAGTGGACCTACACTTAATGCAAGACTGATTAACAATCAATAAGTTAATATTGTCAATATTAACAACAGCTCTAAGCCATTTGAGTGTGTTTGATGATGTTGGTGATTCAACTAGCTTCAAATTGTCTGTTGTTGTTTGAATAACAACAGGTGAAGTTTTTTGAATAATACTATGCTTTAAATGCTTGTTACGCACTTTATTCACATAATTAAGCTGTTTTGGAGGTAGTAAACTACCTTTATCTTTTAATTGTACAACTTTATAACAATTTATACAAACAACACCTTTTGTCACATCAATTTGAGGATAAAGCAAGGTATAATTTGCAGTAATTATAGTGTTGTGTCCACGTATATCTTTCTTTCTCTTGGTTGTGTGGCAAACACAACATACTGATGAGATAGATTTGTTTGACATTAACGTGTTATAAAAAAATTAAAAATAGTTTTTGTTTTTTTTTTAAGTTGTTTCAAAAAGTGCAGCTTAGTTACAACAGTGTAATATAGTCCAACTAACTACTTACAGGTATTTATACTTGAATTACCATGTTTAAAGTATATATTTTTATAAATAATAAAAATATTTTCAGAATTTATAAAAAAATATTTTTTGTTTTCAAATAAGTAATATTTTGCATATACTATTAAAATACTATTTAAATAAGCATATTTTAAATTTTTATGTAAAACCTATTTTTATAAAAATAATTATTATATGTTTTGTAATAGTTAACTTTAAAAAAATATATACTTCACTTAATCATTTATTTTGATGTTTTTAATCTTTTAGTACATTAAATATTATGTATCACTGTTAAGATGTATTTTTTGTTGTTATTAAATAATTGATCTAATCTTAAAAATATTTTACTAATATGTTTATTATTCTTTAATTATACATTCTTATGATGCAAAAAAAGAGATTTTTCTTAGTTTAACTATCTTATACTATGCATTATGATATGATCTTTATTTTCTTACTATTGACTACGTTAACTAAAAATAGTTCAAGTAAAAATCTGAACAGAACAAGTTGTTTTTTAGCCAGATTTTTTCAGGTGGAAATTTTATTAAAAGTTAAATTTATCATTTTTAAGAGCCCCAACAATATAAAATATTTTAAAAGTTATAAAAGTAATATATAATAGTTTAATATTAATAGATATTAATAGATATTAATAAATAGGGTCTATTGACCCTATTTAACTATATAAAAAAATATTTTGCTCTAATAAGCAAAATATACACTTGTCTTTTATTATATATATTGTTATAAAATTTTGTTTTATATTAGACAAATATTTATTTTTCTAATTTAACAGTTACTAGTTTTAATACTGACAATATATCTTTGTTATCTATCTTTTTTCCTTGCAAGTCAAACTCATTAATATATATGTTTTTAAAATACTTTTTTGTATCATCTTCAATGTACATTTGACTGCTTCCTATGCAATGTATAAACTGACGTTCATATATACCATCATGGACAATATCGCCCAACTCATTCTTGATGTAACATATAACCTCTGGTCCTGTTCTATCCCTATCAACATGAATGTCTGGCCATACTAATTGATACAAGTTCTCTCCTATCTGAACACATAGTCACATTAATGAAACATTTTGACATTTGCGAATGATTCTGCTCAGAGTAAAACTTTACTATTAACAAAAACACATATTCAAATAAATTTAATTATGCAACCTTTACAGAAGCATAAATCTTTCTAACAAAGATCAAACTTGCCAAGAATCCAACAGTTCCTGTTAATATGAAAAAGATGTATGACACGATGGCCATATATCCAAAGTACAAAATACTCATACTGACGCTGTCTACTACCAAACTAGTGTAATAGTAGAATCCACTGTACAAGAACAAGTACAATGCAGAGCTACCAGCACTCAAGAATGATCTCCATTGCCAACGGTAATCTTCGTTACATAGTTGGAAGTAGGTTAGTACTACTGTAATTTCGGCACATGTTAACACTAGAATATC
>JAESGV010001266.1_pt1 | contig 10656 bp, 5 predicted proteins | sample 9269781 | NCBI WGS metagenome assembly JAESGV01 (sample SAMN15741586, study PRJNA653496) | algae metagenome | isolation source: Tildeniella torsiva UHER 1998/13D and co-occurring heterotrophs from... | place: Slovakia: Slovak Paradise National Park, Hrabusice, Kosice Region | collected 2000-01-01
CTTCTTGTTGATGACGTTGGAATAGAGCATATCCTAACGAAGATTCAAATAGTAAGAATGTGGGCATGATTTCACACTACGATACTTCAAAGAAAATTTGTTTGTGTGAAATTGAATCTTGGTTGACCGAACTTTACAACTAAACAATGTGGTACTGTTTCGAAATTTTTATGGTTTGTACTAATGTCATGTTAAAAGTCGATACTTTGTGTCATTAGCGTTAGCGTTCGAATTGAAGTTGTGATGTATTTAATTATGTGACATATTCTTTTTGGTTGTCGATGCGATAGAACTGTGACATGCTTCGTTTCAGCCAGTAAATTCGGCAACTCATTTCGCTAGGACTTCGTTTTTTTTCATTCATATTAGAAAAATGCACTTTTGAATACCCAACTCGCACCGTAACCAGCTACACCACAAAGAAGATACTGGCGTAGGGGTATCGGGAGAAACATGTTTTCTCCGACCTCGTCGGCAATACTTCTCTATCCCGCAGCTATTGAAAAAGCGATCTTCCGGACAAGTGAAAGCAACAAACACAAACAAACAAAGAACATGAGTGAACAAGCTCAAATCGTACGCAAGGACATACTACCACAACCAGAAAACCCACTCGTACCACTCCAACGAGTTAATGTAACCGGGCAAGCTGTTGAGACAGAATCTAGCGAGCAAAACAAACCTAATCTGTTCTCACCAAAAACCATAAGAGGTGTAACTTTCAAGAACCGTATCGGCGTTAGTCCAATGTGTCAGTACTCGTCTTTTGACGGCTTTGCAAGTGATTTTCATCTAACTCACTTGGGCTCTTTCGCTTTCCACGGCTCTGGTCTTGTCATCATGGAAGCCACTGCTGTTGCTCCACAAGGAAGAATTTCACCACAAGACAATGGTATCTGGAAAGACGAACACATACCAAATCTCAAACGTATTACTGAAGTTATCAAATTTGCAGGTGCCGTACCTGGAATTCAAATTGCTCACGCAGGTAGAAAGGCATCTACTTATGCACTATTCCATCCCAAAGTAGACGAACCAGCACCAGTCGAAGAAGGTGGTTGGGACGATATTTTGGCTCCATCTGCAATCCCATTCAAAGAGGGTGCACGTGTACCCAAAGAGATCACAGTAGAAGAAATCAAGCAAACAACTCAACAATTTGTTGATGCAGCCATTCGTGCTAACAAGGCTGGATTCCAAGTAGTAGAACTACACTTTGCTCATGGGTACTTGGCTAGTAGTTTCTTGTCACCTCACACTAACAGACGTACTGATAACTATGGTGGCTCATTCGAGAATCGAATTCGATTCGCATTGGAGACTGCTGAAGCTGTACGTAAGGTATGGCCACAGGAATACCCACTCTTTGTTCGAATAAGTGCTGCCGACTATATTGATCCAGTGCACGCTGACAATGGTCAATGGACAGTACATGATTCAGTTGAACTTGCAAAACGACTAAAAGCTGTTGGCGTTGATGTCATAGACTGCTCGTCAGGAGGTAACTCACCTTTCTACAAGACACCTGCCCGTGGTGAAGGATATCAAATACCACTAGCAGAACAAGTTAAAGCTGAAGCTGAAATAGATACAGCAGGTGTTGGATCTATCTATACACCAAGCTATGCTAATAGCATAGTACAAGAAGGCAAAGTAGACTTTGTACTATTGGGTAGGCAGTTACTTGATGAGCCATCATGGCCAACAAGAGCAGGCGACGAGCTTGGTTACTCAGTTAGCAGACTAGATCAATACAAGTACGGCAAGTACAAGAAGGTTCCACTGTTTAGAACTGATTAAAATATTATATCTTTACGATTATTCTAATTTCTTGGAGCTCGATCATTCATGATCGCTTTGATAAAGAATCTACCCCAAAAGACAAATTTCTTGTTGAGTACTTGGCATTTTATCCAACTTTCCAAATACAGATAATTTGAAAATCAAACATGCAACATGCACACGATATCGACTCCTATGCAAGAAGACCGTCGGCAGAGATCTTGTACAAAGGCAACAACTCCGCAGTTATTCGAATATTTTCAGAAAAGTACAACAGTGTCGTGGTCAAGAAAAAACATTTAGATGAATACCCATCACTCCGTGAGTCGAATAAATTCATGAAAGAAGTCAGAATGGGGCAAAAGTTAGCCCACTCAGAATATATTATCAAATACTATGCTAAAGAGGGAACTGGCAGAGACGAAACAATAGTTATGGAAGACTTTGCTGCAGTTTCGATTGAAACAGCAATATCAAAATACGTACGTTGTAATATTTTAGTCTCACACCGTGTGTAGGGAGCATTTTCGTTGGACACATTCTTAAATCTAGCGTTAAAAATACTCGACGCTGTTTCATGGGTTCACCAACACAAACTATTCCACGGCTCACTCTCCACACAACACATATTATGGAACGAACAAACAAACACTGTTAAGTTGATAGATTTTGGACTATGTTCCGATCTAGTCAAAGATAATATAGGACTGGCCCAACAACTTGACCATGGGAGCATAGTTTTCAAGTCACCGGAACAAACAGGGCGTATGAATCGCGAAGTTGATTATAGAACCGATTTATACTCATTAGGTACGTACACAAACACTTGTACTAACAGTAAGGTGTTGTATTTTATACGATGTTAACTGGCCAACTACCGTTCCAGGAGACGTTTTCACTAGATTTGATTTATGCGATAATAGCAAGACCACCACCGCCAATATCACATTTCATACCAGATATACCAAAAGAGCTATCAGAAATCATAATGCACCTGTTAGAAAAGAATGTAGAGAATCGATACCAAAGTATATTTGGTGTACAAAGAGATTTACAACAATTTATGAGTGATCCAACCAAATTTAAACTCGGAAAGTAAGAATAACATTCATCTCTAATTTCTAGATTTGACATTTGTTCCACTTTACATATTTCACAAAAGCTTTACGGACGCAGCAAAGAACTTGGAGTTTTACTGAGTTCGTTTGAGAAGGTCGCCACTGGTGCTGTACCTTGTGTAATTGTACTAGTTGGTGGGTTTAGTGGCGTAGGAAAAACAGCTTTGATTAGTACGTTCAAGTGAAAACGACTAACTTGATCAGATGAGGTTCATAAACCACTAGTTCGGAGGCATGGATACTTTGTGAGTGGAAAGTTTGATCAGTTCAAACGAAGCAACGTCCCATACTCTTCGTTCATTAGTGCTTTTCAACAACTTGTAACAACCATACTTACTGAATCCGCAGAAAGTATACAGTACTGGAAAGACAAGTTAACGATAGTGTTAGAAGGACGTGGACAGATCATAGTTGATGTTATCCCGGAACTAGCAATCATAATAGGTCCACAGTCACAGGTACCTACACTGGGAGCAGAGGAACACGCAACGCGATTCAAGAACACTTTTTTATCGTTTGTGAACGTTTTTGCACAGAAAGAGCACCCATTGACTATATTTTTGGATGATTTGCAGTGTAAGACAAACTCGAACTAATCTAATACAAATAGGGGCGGACTACTCTACACTGTCACTATTAGAGATGTTGATTACATCCAAGACTAGTTATCTTCTAGTATTCGGAGCCTATCGTGACAACGAAGTTACACAAGATCATGAACTAGTATCTACGATGGAGCGAATAGAACGCAAACATTGTCCTGTAGATAGAATTTCATTGAAACCATTAGATCCAAATAGTATTCTATCTCTCGTCAGTGATACACTAGGAAGAAAAGACGAACAAGTACAAGACTTGGCGCGAATTATACACAAGAAAACTGATGGAAATCCATTCTATATGATCACGTTTCTGAAAAGTCTAGTTGACGATGATTTGATCTCGTTTGACTTTGAGAATGGAAAATGGGAGTTTAATACGCAAAAAATTGAGATCAACTCACAAACCACTGAAAATGTTATAGACATGATGACAAGTCAGTTGCAAAAGTTGAGTTTGAGTACACAAACAGCACTTAGTTTGGCATCATGCCTGGGAAATCAATTTGACTACGACCTACTGCAGTTGATATACAATACAATTGAAAACAAGCAGGGTAACGAGTGTGCTGAAGCTCTTTGGCCTGTTATTCGAGAAGGTTTGTTGATACAGGTTGGGCAGCGACCACATGAGAACAAATGGTTGAATCGTGAAGATTTGGATGCAACGTTGATTGATAAGAATAGATTACAGTTTTTGCATGATCGCGTACAACAAGCAGCGTATGAACTTGTCGCTCCTGAGCAACAAGAGATTATTCATATATCTATTGGTCGTTTGTTACTACGGACGCTTACCAAAGATGAAATAGACGACCAACTGTTTGACATTATTTCGCATTTTCGTATTGCGAAGAATCTATTAAATGCAAAAGAAGAGTGCTTCAAGTTGGCTAATTATTGCATACGTGCGACGCAAAAAGCACAACTCTCGAATGCAAATCATCTGGGAGTAGGCCATGCTCAATTTGGAATTGATTTGCTCACCCAGTCATGTGATACAACTATGTGGGTGGATGACGGAATATACTCAGTCACGCTAAGCTTGTATAAAGAGTTATGTACATGCCTGTATATGACAGAAAGATACGCCGAAGCATCAGAGTTGTATCCATACATAGAAAAGCGAACAAAGAGTCTTCTCGACACTATTGACGTTCAGAGTATAAAGGCAAAACAGTTTGAAGTTCAAGGAAAGAACCTCGAAACGGTAGAGATAATCGCTAGTTTATTGCGAATGTTAGGTATAGACTTGCCCTATGGAAACAAGGAAAAAGCAAAGCAAGTCCTCATAGAAGCTTTTAAAGAAGTAGAAATCAACTTGCAAGGCAGAGAGATCCATGATCTCATCAACTCACCGCAGATGACTGATAGAAAATATATACTCGCCATGAAATTACTAAACACTGCTCATCCATCGAGTTTTGTCATGGGAGAGATGGAGGTTTATACTCTCATTAGTGTGACGATGGTGAACCTCTCTATCAAGTACGGTAACAGTGAAATGAGTCCAGTAGGTTTCGGCTACTATGGACTGTGCAGCAGTGATCACACTAAGAATTATCATGCTGCATTCGAGTTTGCAAAGTTGTCCGTAGAACTCGCGAATCGAACAAATTCTACATGGAAAGGACGTGTGCTGTTGTACTACGCTGCTGGACCTAGTTGCTATTTTAGAAGCTTCAAGAACTGTTTAGAAACGCTCAGGCATGCTCTTGAGAAGTCATTTGAATATTGTGACTACGCAAACGTGATCTATACATATGAATACCTTCCTATTGTACACTCACAGTTTGACGACCTCAACAATGTCTTTAACACGCATCAGATATGTTCAAATTACTTGGAAAAGAACAATGACTTCTTTTATAATGTAACACGTCTATCGTGCACATGGTTAGAGTATTTATGGACTCCGGAAGCTTCAATGTCACTAGTGAAAAGTCTAGTCAAGCATCACAACCCGACGATTGTACCTACGGCAGAGACGCCGATGCATTTTTCTGTTTATCACATCGGAAAACTATTTACAGCATTTTTCAAGAGAGAAAAGCATAATTTTGTCCATCTTGCGGATGAATGCGACAAGTATTTACTATCAGGACTACAACATTTGATCTTTGTACCAATAGCGTTATTCTTCATCGCTGCGACATATCTATGCGCTACCTTTCACAGTACAGAGGAGAAAGCACGATGTGTAAAACGAGCCGAAGAAATTATGTCACAATTTGAAATATGGGCAAGTTGGAATCCAGAAAATTTCAAGCATAGATATCTAATTCTACTCGCACAGCATCATGCCGTTCATGGTAGAGTTATGGCTGCAGCGAGAACATTTGAACAAGCGGCTACATGCGCCAGTATTTACTCCGTACCACTGATACAAGCAATAGCGTACGAGTTAGCAGCAGAAATGTGGAGTGAGGCTGGCTACAAAAACGCAGAGTATAGAGATTGTGTAGCCAGTGCCTTTTATTGCTACAACTCTGCAGGTGCTGTAGGTAAAGTAGATGCGTTCAAGCGTACCTATGGAAATCGAATGTTGCCACAGATCAACGTATCTCTACCACGTGTTGTGATATCACTAGGAGAGTACCTATCCCAAAAGTCAGAAGTCAAATCAATGGAAGAATCTTTTGATGTTATGGCAGTGACTATGGCTACCAAAGCAATGTCTGGAGAATTATCTTTAGAACAATTTTTGTCAAGAATGATGCGTATTACTATACAATATGCAGGAGCAACACGCGGTGTATACATCCAGAAGAATGACAGAGGAGACAGCGATGAACTTACTGTTGTCGCAGAGGGAAGTGTTGACAACATACAAGTAGACGTTTTACGAATAATACCTCTGCAAGAGTATGAAGCTGTTCCTAAAAGCTTGGTGAACTATGTCATGCGTGTCAAAGAATCAGTAGTCATAGGTACTTCGTCACCACAAACCCACTTCTTCAAAGAGTTTAGCCAAAGTGGAAAAAGTGCATTGTGTTTCCCAGTCATTCGCAATGGAGAGTGCAAAGGTGTTTTGTACTTGGAAAACAACACTACAGACGATGCGTTCAGTGGTCAACACGCAGAGATTATGCAACTTTTGACTGGTCATATTTCAATGTCTCTAGAGAATGCGCGTTTAGCAACAGTACTAGAAAGTGAAAGACGTCTTAAGACAACCACGTTACAGTTAGAACAAGCGAAGAAACGATTAGAAGAATTCATTGACATTCTATGTCACGAATTGAGAAATCCATTGAACGTAATATGCGTAAGTACTCAGAAAAATCTAACAATACAGGGAAACAATGAGTTCTTTTCTGATATTGTTTTGAAGATGATTGACGATTTTAACCTTCGTGATATCATAGAGTTCAAAAAGCTACTACACTCCACAGAAATGGCCTACGAACAGTTAAAAGAAATCATCGATACTGTACTCACTGTGAGTATGCTAGAAAACAAGAGCGTTACACTACAAAACGAAGTGTTCGATCCTCGAAATATAGTTAGTCAAGTTGCAGATATGTTCTTAGAAAAAGCAGTCGACAAAAATATAACGCTCGATCAAGACATCCAGTTGAGTGAAAAAACTCTATGTGTTGGTGATCCAACACGATTGCAAGAAGTATTAATTAATCTCGTTTCTAACGCAATCAAATTTACTGGAAACGATGGAGGCCACGTGACTGTTTCATGCCACGAACACGAGTTCTTGGAAAACAAAGTGACTCTATATTTTAGCGTCGAAGATACTGGATGTGGACTAAGTTCAAAAGATATAGAAAGAATTTTATCACCAAATGCGTCTTCATCGTCATGTAGGTTAGGATTGAGAATATGTAAAGAGTTGTGCGAACTAATGGGAGGCTCTCTACAAATTGAATCGACTTTAGGACAGGGTGCGTTGTTCTCGTTCAAACTTGTATTAGCACTCGGAAAGCAAGAGAAGCAAACCACGCCTGTAAATTCACCTGGTCTAGAGAATGCACCAAGAAGAATCCTGGTAGCCGATGACAACAACATTAATCAAAAGATTTTATGTCGTCTGTTGGGTAAGAGGGGTTATGTTTGCGATGTTGCATCAAATGGATTAGAAGCTTTACAAATGATATCTATCGCTTCGTATGATGTAGTTTTAATGGACATTGAAATGCCTATTCTGTCAGGAATAGATGCTGTAAAACGTGTAAGAGATATGGAATCGGAGCGACAGGTGAAAAATCACTTACCTATTATTGGAGTTAGCGCTCACAGCAGAGGAGAGTACATATCAAAGGTTCTAGAGGCTGGCATGAACGGGTACGTAACCAAGCCCTATATGTCATCAGAGATATATTCTACAGTTGAAAAGTTGTTAAAAAAATAACAAATCTAATCGAATTTTAAATGTACCTTTTGTTGGGTTAAGCGCGCAAATATGTAAGTCTTGACAAATATTAAAATCCCACCTAGTGTGCTATCGGCTGTTATCTTCACGAAGCTATCTCAAAAACTGTTCTCCTAAAATCACTCAAATAACCGGTTGACTGCTCTGCGTATCCAACTTGTCACCATCACTTAGTCCCATGTCAGTCAATAATTCGAAAACACTTGGACACACTGAGTCTAGTGACGACAGTTCCTCTCGGCAACAACAGCAGATTAATACAGGGACTATGTCAATTCAGCAACGAATTCAACAGTTGGGGTTGAACAAGGACGGTGCACCTTCTACTGGCACGCCTTCACAAAATAAATTGCCACAACCCCCACAAAAATATGGTACTAGAAAGTCGGGTCCACAAGAGCAAACAAACACGACAACAAATACAAATGGATTTTCACAAAAAACTCTTCGTCCTACTACGCCCATTAATACGGGAAGTCCTAATGGATTAAAAAAGACAGAACCAATAGTGGAGAAAAAACCACCAACGATAACACCAAGAAACGAACAACCCGTTGAGAAAAAAACACCACCACCTGTTGCACCAAGAAACGAACCGGTAGTGGATAAAAAATCATCACCACCAACTGTTACACCAAGAAACGAAGTGGATAAGAAAAATATTGTCTCAAAAAGTTCGGGAGGACCACCTCCTCTACCATCAACTGCAAACAGAACATCAGTTGCAAAAGAGGGCACTACAGATAGAGTTTCGCCGCATACAACTCCTCGCGTATCATCTCCAACAGGAGCAAACAACATATCACAACTACAACAACACTTGGTTGATGCACCAGAAGTGACAACACCGTATGACTCTTCTGTGAAAACTCCTGTTGATAACGTGGAACCATTAACAGACTTATTAGCAAATGCTAATTCTAGAAAGACACTACCACCGCCACCTTCAAAATTCGCGAATAAAGGCGGTGCGACAAACGCTTCGACGGGAACGTTAAAGTCTGCTCCTCCACCACCATCAAGAACAAAATCACAAATTCCAAAAGAAGGTACAGAATCACCATCAGAACCAGTCGCAGAAGCACCAAAGAAAGGTGTATTTGTCGAGTACAAACCACCAGCAGAAGTTGCCCCTAAGACGGAGAATGTCGCGAAAATAATTTCCGAAGAAGAGATGAAGCAAAAGCAAGAATTCAACGAACGATACAAATCACTGACACAACAAGAAATACAAGCAGCGATTACTATTCAAAAGAACTATCGTGGATTCAAAGCCAGAAAAGTAGTCAAGAAAAAGAGTATGATTATTGCATGATACTAACAGTAATAGAAAACAACTTGTACACGCGTAGAAGAAACATGATGGAAATCTTATCCACAGAAGAGACCTATGTTAAATGTCTGCAAGGACTTTTGGAGGTCTATTTGAAACCACTAAAAAAGATGGCAACGGAACCAAATCCATGCATCTCTGCTCGTGACGTTTCGATCATCTTCTCCGATATTGAAGTTATTACCAATGTCGCAGAAGCTTTTTATGAGAAATTGAAAGAAAGAATCGATAATCCAGACTTTAGCGATCAAACAAAGATTAGTGATGTGTTCATGAACATGGCTCCATACTTTAAGACTTACTCTCGTTACTGTAACAACTACGACAAGTCGATTACTCAACTTAAAAAGAATAGAGAAAATGAAACCTTTAAGAATTTGATTGCTGTAAGTAACTGTTGCAAATGACTAACTTGTACAAAGGGTATGGATAGAGATACCAGAACAACCAAGTTGGGACTTCCATCGTACTTGATTCTTCCCATCCAACGTATTCCTCGTTACCAATTGTTACTTCGTGATTTAATCAACCACACTGATCCTTCACACGGTGACTATGCTGATTTACAATCTGCAGAGGAAAAGATTCGTCAAGTAGCCGTTCATTTGAACTCTGCCATGAAGATTATCGACGCAACAAACGAGTTGCTACGTGTTCAACAAGCGTTCATTACAGACTTTAATTTTATCGAACCATACCGTCGTTTCAAGAAGGAAGGAGCATTGGATGAATTTTTGAACCAAGATTTGAGCCAAAGACAACCTGTTTATGTACACTTGTTCAATGACATGATTGTACTATCGAAACCAAGAGGAGACAAATTTGAAATCAAATCAAAGGTCATGCTCGCTGGAGCAACTCTATTGGATTACATTGTTGGTGGAGAAGAGAATGAAAACGAGAAATTTGTGTTCCAACTCAAAGCACCACAACAAACCCTCTACTTTAAAGCAGCATCAGAGACTGAAAAGGCTGCGTGGATGGAAGCCATTGACTCGATTCTAGTAGAAGCAAAGAAAGCCAACCAAAGCAGTTCACAAATCATTGTCAACCAAGTTACAACTGATGATGCTTCAACTACACTCAACATTGCCATTAATTCGGAATCTCAAAACTTTGAACTCTCACCAGAAGAGTGTGTACAAAAACTCAAGGAAGGCGCAACCATGCTCAAGTATTGCCGTAATGCACGTCCTCATTTCAGAAAAATTATTCTATCTCAAGATGAAGAGTTCTTAATGTGGGGTTCACCAAACAAATCTTCACACGAGTCAGTTGTAGCTTTGAAAGAAGTCAAAAAGATTGTCACTGGTCAAAAGACTGCCATGTTCCAACGTTACAGAAATCCCGATTTGGAGAATTTGTCATTCTCTCTATTATACAAGAACCGTACATTGGATCTTTGCTGCAAAGACAAGCGTGAATATGATACATGGG
>JAESGV010001267.1_pt1 | contig 10651 bp, 13 predicted proteins | sample 9269781 | NCBI WGS metagenome assembly JAESGV01 (sample SAMN15741586, study PRJNA653496) | algae metagenome | isolation source: Tildeniella torsiva UHER 1998/13D and co-occurring heterotrophs from... | place: Slovakia: Slovak Paradise National Park, Hrabusice, Kosice Region | collected 2000-01-01
GCATCCAGTGAACGTGTTAGAAAAAGCAAAAAAAACAATAGAGCTTATGATAAAAATGAAGGTAAGCCAAACAATGTTTTAGAGTTCTCACACTTACAGATTCGCGCGTCACCCAAAGATGAAGTCGGAATACTTTTAGTTGGATCAAAAGAATCGAAAAACGCACTAAACGATGACGACGAAGACCAATACCAAAACATTTCCGTTCTCAACCCAATAGAAACAGTTAATTTGGACATGTTCCGTCATATCACTGGTGTTAGCATCGACCGTGATGGAGGAAGTCCAAACGCAGATTTAATAGATGGTTTAGTAGTAGCCATGGGCATGATAAAAGACAAAACAGGAACACGAAAGTACAAGAGACGTATTTTCATCGTTTCTGATACAGCCACAAAGTTAGATACTTCAGATTTAGGTCCCATACTCACACCTGCAAAGAAGATGGGTCTAAGTGTCAACTTTATTGGTATCGACTTTACCAAAAAATACTTTGACGAGGATTATGATCACAGTGCAGAGAAGAAAACACCAAAACAAAAGAATGAACTATTTTGGCACAAAGTATGTGCAGATACATCAGGAACAGTCGTACAGTTAGACGATGCCATCGCACAACTTTCAAGTTTCCGTTCCAAGAAAGTTTTAGAACGAACAACCTATCGTGGTGTTTTGGAAATAACTCCATACCTAAAGATTCCAGTATGGGTGTACAAAAAGACAGAAAAGACAACTGCCATACCAAAAGGTGGTTCTAGATTATCCAAGATTGCTCTAAAATCAGCAGAACCAACAGAATCAAAAGTTCAAATACAAAGAACATTTTACTCATTGGACGATCCTGATGAAGAAGTTCCAGAAGAGAAACGCGTCAAGGCGTTCCGATATGGAAAGAATTATGTACCATTCAATCAAGTCGATGAGAACATGTTACAGTACAAGGCAGAGAAAGGTGTTCAACTACTTGGTTTCACTGATGAGAGAAACGTTCCTCGTCACCACTTTATGGGAGAGACATACTCGTTCTATGCCAAACCTGACGACGAGCGTGCATACAAGGCTCTTTCCGCATTCGTAAGAGCACTTGCTGAACTCGAAAAAGTTGCCATCATTCGTTTCGTTATGCGTGAAGGTGCTGCTGAACCAAAGATGGGTCTATTGTATCCTTCTATCTCACCAGACCTCGACTTTTTCTACTTCAACACTCTACCATTCGCTGAAGATGTTCGTACCTATCCATTCCCATCTTTTGAACGTTTGAACACAAACGAGCAACAATTACAAGCTGCAGAAGATTTGATCCGATCAATGGACTTGATGAGTGCAGAAGAGGAAGATGGTGCACCTGTAGAATCGCTCAAACCAGCACATACTCATCATCCAATCGTTCAACACTTTTACGATTGTTTGCATGAACGAGCACTTCACCCAGAAGACAAACTACCAGAAGTTGATCCAAATATCCTCAAGCATTGCTACCCAGAGAAGAGTGAAGATTCATTCTACGCAACAGTTGTACAAAGAAGCGCTGAACAATTTGCTCAATTCAAACAAGCTTTCCCATTGAAGAAGGAAGAAGAATCCTCTACAAGAGTAACGGGCAAGAAACGCTACTGGTTTGCTGTCAACGATGGTAGTCAAATTTCATTGGCTTCTTACGAGAACGCCAGCAACGCCGCTGTTCTTGAAGAAGAAACAGAAAACTTGGAACGTGCTGCCAAGAGAATGAAGGGTGATATCGAAGATCGTATCTCACGCATGAATGAAGACGAGCTTCGTGCTTTGGCGAACAATAAGGGTGGTCAAGATTTGGGAGCGCTACTCGGTGACAAAGCAGACTCTATTGGTACAACTGATCCAGTTCGTGACTTTAACGATATGATGAATCGCAGAGATGTTGATTTGGTTGACAAAGCAATTGAAGAGATGCAATCAGTCGCATTTAAATTATTACGTGATTCAATTGCCGATCAATACTATGAAAAGGCATTGGCATGTGTACAGGCGTTACGTAAGGGATGTATAAAAGAAGATGAAGTTGAGAAATTCAACAACTTTATGAAGCGTGTAAAGTCACAATTCTCTTCAGGAAAGAGAAAAGACTTTTGGGAACAATTCATAGTCAGCAAGAATGTATCGTTGATTACTAGCGAAGAAGGTGATACTGATGTTAGTGTAGAAGACGCAAAGAACTTTTTGAAAGAAGAGGTTGCACAAGATGTCATGCAAGAAGATGCACCAGAAGAAACTCAAGAAGATGATGACATGTTCGCTCAATTGGAGTAAAATATTTATTTGAAAGTGTTTGTACATTTGTATGGAATTATTCCTTGACATATTCCCCATTGTGATTCTGCAGCACCGAATTGATTCTTCCATGGTTCTTTGTATGCACCGAATGTTATCGCAGGAAGTTTTGCAGTTCGGAATCTATTGATTACATCTTGTACAACTAGTTTTTGATTTGCTACGCTACCAACACCACAACCAACTGTGCCACCAGAGCTATCCAGTTAGTAAAGAGAATACTACTTACGGCCATCCAAATTCTGTCATTAGTAGAGGTCTATTGTATAATGATTTAGTGTGCAGGAATCGTACATAAGTTTGATATCCTGCTGCACTCGCTGCAGTACATCCTCTTGGATTATCATACCCTATCAATTAGATTTTTCCTAATGCTTACATGGATATATGTTAACACCAAGCCAATCCAAACTATTTGAAACTTCATACCACTTGGAGTTCCATGTTGGTAACGCATCATTACTACCAATAGGAATTGTTGTCTTGGAATTTCTCACCATATTAACACAGTTAAGAACTTCGTTGGCGGCTGTCACTGATTTCCCCCATCTATATCCCATTTCAGAACCGCAGCTGACTCCAATCACAGTTGTAGGATATGTTTTGATTGTGGATATTGCTTGATTTATCTGGACATTGTTTGCGCTCCTCACATTAGTTAACCAAACAATTCCTAAAACTTTGAGACCCAGCTGCCTGGCAATTTCTGTCCAAGGAGAATTTAGTGAGTACAACATTAAACATTTGTATTTTGTATTTTGAGCTATGTTTGTCATCAAGCTTTTAACCAGCGAAATTGGAATGTTCTGTCCTGCCGTGTAACCAGTAACATATGGTGAAAATGCGATGCATCCAGTATGAGTAGATGATGGTGTTGTCCAATTTTGCAAGTTGTTGAGAGCTGCCACAGTAGTCCCACATGAGCATGCTTCAATGATCACAACGATTGCCAATGCGAGTAATAACTTCATGTTCAAATAATTTTCATGCTCCAGTGATCAACTGATAACGGTGGACAAGAAAGGCTCGAGAAAATGAAGCGCAATAGCAAGGTATACAAGTTCATTTAGGCGCATCTATTAATGCTCCTGTTAGTATATTATAATTTCTTCCTTTTGTTTGGTTTTCAACAATGTTCTCTAATCGTTTAACATTTCTATTATTTCCTCCTGATCCATCCATCGCTTGTCGTACTTGTCTACTACCAGCCATTTTATCACTAATTTCATTCCTAGTCAAACTTTGGAAAATTTTACTTCCACCATTATATTTCTTTTCATCGGGCGATGTTTCGGCCAACGCTTCAAAATTTAATGTGCCTTTTCCAGCGTCAGATTGTAACATATTGGATAAAAATTCTCTTCTTTGCTCAGCCATTGTTTGATTTCTATCATGTAGTTGGTATACATAATCACTTTTGTCTTGGTACACATCTTGCGGATCATCTAACGATTCTCCTCCAAGTATTCCTGATCGGTACTGATTATTCATTAATGTTTTTAATCGAGTATCTTTTGCTAATGCGGCGCGTTTCTCTTTTTTCCATCGTTGTTCCATTACATCTTGTTCCAACTCTTTTCTTCTTTCTGATGGTAATAGTAAATATTCTCTTCCGTTTCTTAATCTTTTAATTTTATCTTTATCGATTTCTTTTATGACCGGCGCTAATACTTCATGATTTGTAAACTTTTCTTCTTGCTCCATTATGTAGATTTTTTCTCGTTTTCTACCGGTATCTTGTTGCGTTGGTTGTGATTCGTTTTTCATGTGCTGTAATACAACGGGATCTACTTTTGTTTCCCATAGTTCAGTTGTCGACCGTTTATACGATGGTTTGTTGAACATGTCATATTGCGTAACACTTGGTACGTTTTCGATTAACGAAGAATCTGCCATATCGTACAGCCTATGCGCTAAATGTTGTTCGGCATGTTCTCTTCCAAGATTAGTTTTCTGCCATGTTACTATTTCTGGTTGTTGAACACTCTTTTCCGTCACTTTGAAACAATTCATTTCATCTCGCGCGGCTGGGTTCGAAAATTCTGGTAGCTGAGCCGATAACGCAATTAACGAGTTTAATCGATTATCATTTTGAGCAGTTGTTACTCTGTTTCCGCTATCGAATATCGGAACTCCTGTAGAATTCTTTTGTGGTGAATTTGTTGCGTATAGTTTCTTTATAGACGAATTTCCATTCCGCGTAATGTGTAGGTTTTTACTTTGAGTAACTTGGCTGATTGCAGGTGCTGGTGACCGTGAAATAAACTTGTCTAGAGCTACAGGGTTTGGACCAGACCCGCTCTTCATTTTGTAAAATGCAACTACAGCTCGATCAACTGAATCATGACATACAACATATGGTAACCGTTCCATCATCTAATGCTCTGTGATTTTTCTCGAGTTGTCTTTATCTACACTGTGTTACACAACATGACCCTTAATAACGTGTTTCTAACCTCGTTAGTACAACGCACCCAAAAGCGCGTCATTAGGTGTAAAATACACTGTCGCATAGATTGCAGTTGCACATACGACAAAATTATGTTTGTGTTGTCTGATTTCTTGTAAACCAAGCAAACTTGACATGACTGAACCAAACACAGGGCGCTTTGCAACCACAAACCTTGGTGTTGGAGACGACTCGCTAATAGAGAGCACGTTTGCACCAAACTCAAAAGTTCTCATCAAAGAGCACCAGGTAGATTTCGAAACTCTAACGGGATTCGAAGCCGAAAACAAGTACACTTTGCAGAGCAATGTTAACGCCCTTACAGATACTCTATATCATTCGAGAATGGATACAAAGCTGTGGCACTTGAAGAATCAACTTTTATGCATAGATGGTGCCTAGGTTCTTCACGACCGTTTAAACTACACATCGTTTTCAAAGTATGACCGCTCTTTTATTTGACCATAACTATTAGGACAACAAAGTAGCGTTTATGCGACTAGAACGACCTTATCGTTGGATTTTTGACGAAATATTCGTTTGGGATCCTATCAAAGAGGAATGCATAGGTAACATACGATTCAAAATATCAATAGTCTCTCGCGAGTTCAAAGTCTTCAACCAATCAGGAGTAATGCTATTTCTACTAACCAGTACACGTTGTCAAAGCTTTACATTTTACATTCACAACGCAGTTGGCACGCGAGTAGGAGAGATCAAAAAACAATCAAGAAGACATGGTAGTCACCTTGATGCTGATATCGGCATCACATTTCCACACAATTCTTCTCCTTCTCAAAAAGCTCTTCTTGTTGGTGCCGCTTTTCTCATCGACTATATTTACTTTGAGGATAGACCAGATGAGGACAAACCCTCGTATCTGAGCTAATCAGGAATCACGCTTTACCGTAGACCATTTTCTCTTGTAAAAAACAATGGGAGCAGTACTACAAAAGTATAGCGCACCTAGAGATTCTTACGATGTCGTACAAGTGTTGGAACCAATAGAACAGGTAGAGATACGAACTGGACCACCACAATTACCAAGAGTTGGAAAATCAAATGTAAATTCTCAAATACAAGAACTATTTGAACATGTACTGGAAGCGTTTGATATTAAAAGTCAGAAAAATGCTTTTATGGACGTTAAAGCGCTAATGGCACAATTTAATAATGACTTGGAAGTGGAAAAGATATCTTTGAAGCTTACCAAACATGTATTCGATCATTACGACACGAATCATAATGGTTACTTGGAGTTGGCAGAGATAGAACCATTTTGTACGGATTTATTATGTTTGTTTGGCGAAAAGGCAGATAGAGAAAGAATATTGAACATGGAAAAAGAATTACTAAAGTGTGTATCAAAGGGTGAAAACGGATTAACGTTTGTGAACTTTTGGTCGAGTGAAGTGTTGAAAGGGAAAATAGTATGTTTCGATTAATTGACTAACAATCTAGTTGGGAGGAGTATCAGAACCATTTCCTCGTAGGAACTCAACTACAGAGCGAACACTTGAAAAGAAAGAGTTATCCAACTCTGGTCGCGCGTTTGCAGTACAATTACTAAAGTCAGCAAAATTGAAGCAAGATTTCAAACCAGTATTTGAATTTTTTGGTGTCCAAGAAAGTGGAAACTTGTTAGCGGATATCACCGTTCTACATCAAGTATTTGTAAAAGAAACAGACGATGATGAAGTTGAAATGTCGAAAACACAAGCAAAACGAATATCTAGATTTGAAAAGTTATTACTACAACGACTACTACGGTACGTATTCGAGTTCTATGATAAGGACAACTCAGGACAAATCGAAAAACATGAACTGTATTACGTGATGAAAGATATCATCACTGTCATGCCACCGCAGTACTACATTGATGAGTTATCAGAAAATGCAGATGCAGTCCATAAAATAACAATGCGAGTTATGGATGAGTTTTTGGAAGAAGCAGATGAAAATGAAGATAATATGATATCGTACGAGGAGCTATCGCATCACTTGCCAATGATATTTAGAAGAATGATAGCGAGTTCATAAATGTACATTTTTACTTTGCTTCTTCGATAGGTTCCATGATTCTTATTAAATGATCAATCTACTTGGTCAGCACGATGCAATAAAACCTACCAAATCGCTTCTCGTACAAATGCCAATGAGCTCTTTGGTACCTTTTCTCAAAACGGGAACTGCACCGACATCTGCAACGCGCATAAGTTTTGCAGCTTCGATAATAGTTGCATCATCGTCTACAGTGATAACAGACTTGGCCATTACTTGGTCTACAGTATGTTCTCGAAGTTTCGACACTACAGTCAGTAATATTGAAATAACGTACTCATGTCGTCGAATGATTCCTCAAAGGTTTTTCTTTTTTCGTCGTTTTGTCCAACAAGTAATAGTGGAGATTCAACAGCCAATCTAAGGTCACGATCGGTAATAATTCCAAGAAGGTTGCCGCTATTAACATATTCTAATGTCGAATCGGCTTTGTCGGAACCTTCTTCGACAACTGGCAAATGATGAACTCCAGAATTAAACATGTACTCGAAAGCTTTTGTGTTATTAACAATTGCCTATCTTACCAGAGTCGAGTTTTTGTTTAGGGTACAACACGAATAGTTTTGTAGTACCGTGTTTCGTGATAACGAGATCCTTTAACAAGCGTAATGAACTCATATGATTTGGAGATCTTTTCGAAGAGTTATTTTTAAATTTTCAGTTTACTGATTGTAACCTAGGTCTTTCCTGCTGAGTTTCCTCTCTTCTTTATCGTTAGTGTTGATTTTTTCCTTGGCACAGGTTTTGGTTCGGGTGTTTTCTCTACTACATTGAAAAATCCTGTTATTTGTTGTTGCTTTGGTCCTTTTTCTGGAGATGGCGTTTTTGGAGCTTTCTTCACGTTATTATCTACCAAATATGCTTCTACTTCTTTTCTATTATTTTTCGTATCATTAGTTTCCACAATTGCATTTTGTCTCAATATAGGAGCCACTTCCTGGAACAAATCTGCTAAATGCTTATCTGCTGCGTATGTTTCATGTACATGTATCTCTTTCGGCCAACCTAGTTTAACTAGTTTATCCAGTGCATTTCCTTGTGTATAAAATACCATATCTTGTGTACTTTGTTCCAAACCAATTAACGCTTCTAACGTCGCTTGAGTACCCTCTGGCTACATATTGTCAGAATAAACTTGTAACTTACTGGTCGCTCTTTGCCTAGTGCTTTGACCCATGCCTTTCCAAACTCGAACGCTATCGCATTTGCTACAAATACAGGTACAGCATTACCCACATGTCGCTGAGCATCTTTTGCTGTATCTAAAAACTCGAATGAGTCTGGAAACCCTTGCAATCTCGCTCTTTCTCTCACCGTTAACGGTCTGTTTGCGTATGGATGAATTGCTTGTCCAAGATATGGATCAGGTTGCGTTGCTGTAAAACGTTAGTATCAGTAAACATAACATACTTATTGTTCCTACGATACCTTCCCAACAGAGTCGTCTAAAGAAGTTTTCTTGTGTTCTGCTACCTACGGTGCCTTTTCCTATAGTTTGCCACTCTGCCGGTGGAAGAAAATCCAACGCTTTTGCACCTGATTCTCTTGGTAGTTTTTCTATTTTCAATTTGGTTTTGTTACTACAGTTCACCGCTTGATGCATAGTTACATATTGGTTCTTACTCATAGCTGGTGTTTTTCGTAATGAATCTTGATACATGTTCATGGGTTCTGTTGCATAGTTCTATTCATGTTAGTAACAATAATCAAAATTACCAAATCTTTTTCAAGTGTATTATTGTCATTGACAGGTAAATCCGAAAGAAAATCTCTCAAATTTAGTGGTGGTAATGGTGCACCTATATTTAGTCCTGGTTGAGCTACTAGAAATCGTCTACTCTCTTTGATCGTAGCAGTGTTTCTCTGGTATGCATATTGTGGTCTAGGAAACTTGGGTAACTTTCTTCCTCCATCACATGCCCATACAAATACTCTCGCTCTCATTTGTGGAAGTCCAAACTGTGTAGCGTTCAACTCTCCCATGTGTACGTTATAGTTGATGTCATTAAAGAACTTGTTGATCACTAGTGGTGCTTTTGATGATAACATGTTTGGTACATTCTCTATGAGGACATATTTTGGTTTCAAAAAGTCTACAAGTGCTAAAAACACTGTCAAGTATCGATTCTTTTCTGTAGTTAGGTCCTTGGTGCTGTTTCTTGCCAATGGTGAGAAGCCTTGACATGGTGGTCCACCTATGAGTATATCAACAGTCTTGGGTCCTGGATAATGCGCAAATGTCTTTTCTACAAAATGTCCTACATCTCCTAGATCGGCAAAATCTTCATCGTTACACCATCGTTTGTTCTTGACATAGAACTGAAAACGATGGGATGCGTTAGGATGTGTGCGAACTTTTGTTATGATTTCTTTTGGTTCGTCTGTTTTCTTAAGGGGAATGTACGTCTTGCGTAGTTTGTCGACAACTTTTAACATGCGTAAGAATTGCTCAACATCCTGGTTAAAAACTTTACATGTTGGAAAATTCTTTTGAAAAGTTCGTGCTGCTGCTTCGTGAATATCTACCGCATATGCAATGTGACATCCTATTGTGTTAATAACTCTCGAACATGCTTACCACGTTGATGAAATCCTAAGCTTAGTCCACCTGTTCCACAAAAAGCGTCTAAAACTACCGGTACCTTGTCTGGAGGGTACTGATACACTTGATCCTGTAGAAATCTAGCTACTGGTGTCCAATTATCGAAAGTTTCCCGCAAGTAATCACTTTGTATATTCCTCATTATACCCGTGATTTTATCGTACGTGTATCTACATGTCAATAATGTTAAAAAGTCATACCGACAGTAGAATATTCCTCGTCTACCTCGAAACACCGAAAATTGTTCTGTATTGTTGAGGAAGAGTACGTGACAAAGCTCTTCTATGTTTTGCATGTCGACTATCACTTTGAATCGTTGCTTATCTATGTTATGCTCAAGGTACACTTCTTTATCATCGTATGTCATCCTGTTATTCATGTTCTGGACGATGTCTGCGTGTCTGTAGAACGGATGTACCGTTACAAACGCACCAGAAGCTAATGTTGTAAATCTTAAATTTAACAAACGAACCTTTCTTAAAAATCTCTACTACTCGGCCTATTTGGTACACTTTGCTCGGTTGCGAGTCCTCTAAATACATTATAGTCTGTTTTAACGTGATTTCTTTCTTTCCCCACTGTGCTGCTCTATAGAATTCGATTTCGTCAAGAATACTCTGCAACATAAGTCTTAAGAGTCGCGCGCTAACCTTTTGCTTTTTTGTATCAATCATGCGACCAATAAATGATATTTTCTTTTGTTTCTTTCGCCAAATAGTTGCATCTGCGTTTGTTTTCGAGATTTCATCAACATCGATGTCAATTTTCGTATAATCCCACTCTGGTGCTGATATTGTGATATCCTCGAATTCTTTAGGTAGCCCTTTCTATATAATTAAGGATAAGTTGGTTTTGTACGTCAATGTCTGGGACAAGAAACCCTTCGTAGTCTGCTTCTTCAAGTTCACTCAATTCCTCACCATCGCAGAGTTTCGCGACCTTTGTTGGAGGCGAAGTCTTGGTGCTGCCCCTCCTCTTCATGTTAACTTGTAAAAGAAGCTCAAAACAAAACAAAAGGTTTATTTGCGATCCTTACACCAATTCCGCTCATGCAGTGCGGCGTAAGTTGTTCCCTACTCAAGTCATACGCGTCTAGTCGTGGGCAGGACATATCGTGTTCTTCGTGGGGGTTGGAGTTTTTGAGTGGCCTACGGCGTTTTTTTGGTGATGAAAGGGGTTCCTCACCAAGGAAGGTATCAAGTCGAGTCATTATTTGTTTGAAATTTCGCTTG
>JAESGV010001268.1_pt1 | contig 10649 bp, 12 predicted proteins | sample 9269781 | NCBI WGS metagenome assembly JAESGV01 (sample SAMN15741586, study PRJNA653496) | algae metagenome | isolation source: Tildeniella torsiva UHER 1998/13D and co-occurring heterotrophs from... | place: Slovakia: Slovak Paradise National Park, Hrabusice, Kosice Region | collected 2000-01-01
CACAAACGTATTATCGAAATTATGCGATACAAAACTTTTGGTCATTCAGAAACGAACAAAATCCTTCTCGAGTGAACGAAATAGTAGAAAAATCACGCGAAAATGTACATTGGGTTTGCAAAAAATATAATATTCCAACAAATTAGTATTTATTCATCAACAGTGTCTGCAGTTTCAATCTTTTCGACATCTGGTTCACTTCCGTTCTCACCCTCTGTATTTTGTTCGACAACATTTTCCCATGTGGTTGTTACACTATTTCTATCAACTTCCAACAAGTAGTTGCTCGTTTGTCCTCCCTTGCTCACGCTTACTGCAATTTCAACTGGTGACTCAACGTCATCTGTTGTTGGTTTTTCAACCTTGACGTTTGTATCACGTGCTCTTCTTAAAAACTCTTCGCGTCTCTCCTCCAATGGATCATGATCCAAAACACCAACTGTATCGAACTGACAATTGATCTTGAATTCTTTTGAATACTTTTTCGTGTCGCGATGGATGCCATCGATATCTGTTTTGATCAATGTTACGCCTTCGAGGTCGTTCACGAAACGTGTGTTAATCCAAAAGTGGAATAGTTCAACTGTATTGACCTGACCCTTTTTGAATACGTGTATTAAGACATCTCCTTGAACTTCTAGTGGTTTTCCATCGTATTTAAATGCGACATCAATCGAGTTTGAGTTTTTGATCATTTCGTTCTCGTTAGATTGGTATAGTACGTTATGTTCAAAATCCGTGAGACGAATAATTACTGATGCGCTTGTTTCGTAGTTTTGTAGAGTTATCTTTTTCAATATGACTTTTCTAATGGGGTTTTTGTGATTTAAATATTCGTAGAAGTAGTGAACGTATCTTCTTTGTGACGGAATAGTGACACCTAGTTTTGTTAAAAAATAATCAAAGCAATACCTTGGTCATCTTTTGTTCGTTTGTTTCCGTAATATTTTAGACTTTCTTCTGCAGAGTATTTACCAGTATATGTCAAATAACTACATATCATAACACCTGTGCGGCCTTTTCCTGCTTTGCAATGAATAACAGCGACATTGTTTGGACTTTGTTCTATCCATTGGTGAACATCTACGCAAAACTATTTTGTGAGTACAGGTTTAACAACGCACTGCCATGATAATTTCGAATTTGGGAGCATTGTGATCGTCAAATGGATATCTTGCCACGCGGCCCTCAAAAGCTTCATCTTCATAGTCTCTTTCACTACACAAATTATAAACTTTGAATGCTTTTCCCTATTAGTGTAAGGTTGGCTGCGCCTAGAAACGTACATGTTTTTGCTCTAAGAATCTAATAACTTTGTCGCGTGGATTACGATAAATGGCCTCAACACTGATAGAAGGGAAGCCCATGGCAATAATTTTATCGGTAACGTAAGTGAGGTCCAAGTCAAAACCATCTTCTTGTGTTCGTCTCTTGTTTTTAGAGACTATTTGACGTAGAAGCGACATGATGAGTAAGTGTTTGCGATTTGTGACGGCTCTCGTCACTGTCAGAACTTACAATTATTATCTTCCAAGTCACCATTCATGAATAAACGTTTCATAAAAATACAGTTTATAATCTAGTCATTGTCATTGTCGTGCCTGGGTTGTTTATACACGCGTTTAACCTTGACTCTGAGTAATTCTCTTCAAAATCTCTTAGTACTAAAATTATTTAAAATTTGTAGCTGTTGACTTACGCTTATGCAGTTGTTTGTCGCTGTTGGCAACATACTCTCTATATCCTTGATCTTTTAGCAAAACAAGCAAATCCCCAAAGTCAAAATCGTGAATACTACGTTTTGATTTTGTGTGCTGTTGCTGCCGTAAAAAGAACTTTTGTGCATGTGATTGCACTTGCTTGGGTGACTTACCCTGGATAATATGTGATATATTTTTCCAGTTTCCTCGGCCATACACAAATACACCTACTAGAAATCGGACATGTTCATCTTTTGTCCAACCTCTACGCAACCTTTTGTTACCACCTGAAGCAGGAGAGTTTGGTGTGGTGGGTGTGTCGAATTCATCTTCGGATGAAGATGAATCGGTTCGTGCTGTTGTCGTAACAGACTGCGCAGTGGCCATAAAAGATGACATCTGAGAGAAAGGGAAGCTTGCATATTAGAGCGCACTTTTGTGAATCATACCTGTAAGATGCCATATTGCTTATATTGTACTCCTCATTTAATTCTTCATCATTTACCAGTGCAGAGAGTGAAATGCTTGTTCTGTGGCTACTGTTCATCACAACTAACATGGATAGTGTTCTTGTTGGATTCGTTCTCACGTTGCTTGTCAGGCTATTATTCTAAACACAATTTGATTCCTATCACGAATCAAACACGGAATCACGTTAAGGTAGGAGGACTCCGAATATTTCTAGTTTAAGGGGTAAGATAATTGATTGCAAGCACAAAACGATAAAGATGTCGTAAGTTCGGCAACTTCGCAAGTACAATGAAACGACACAATTTGTGAACATTCCACCCTATTTGACAAGCGGCATGTCATCGGCCATGGGAGATGTGATGACAGCAACCGACAAGGCACCAAAAATTGCGAAGAGGACCATACCTCTACCTTGAAAGGCGTACCTTGTAATTTGCTTTGCATAGTAAAGAACTCCCACCCATGTTTATTTTTTCATTTCTGGTCCAACCTCTGCACGACAGCAGCTTTTGGCATGGTGATAAGCAAGTTTCCTGTTACTTTGGATCGTTGTGCAGTTGCTTTGTCTGGGTTAACATCGTGGTCTAAGCGCAACTGCAGAACTTTTCCTCTAATTGTTACTCTTAAATACGTAGGCTGTAAATCTACGTTTATATACGCTTGAGACATGTATTTGCCAGCTGGAATATCGCAAGTATAGAAATCATCTGTTTCAACAAATTTAAAGTCCCATTTCCCTTCATTCTTTTGCATAACCTTCCCATACTTTTCAATTTCTTCATCAGGTGTAAGATTTGACCTTGTATGAGCGCTCTCAGCGATTCTATCAATTTCTCCGATTCCATTAGGATCTACTGTCCGATCTGTACCTTCACGTTTTTTAGCTATAGATTCAGCCGCTGCTTTTCTAGATTCAGGATCGTTTCCGTACAATTTCTCGCCATTCTCTTCAGCATCCTTGCTAGCTTCCTTTTCTTGTTCCAGTTCTTTTAGTAAGCGCTTTTGCCGTTTCACCATTTTCACTTTTAAATCATCAATGTTTTCTGCAGCGAGAATTCGCTCAGCTTTTGTTATTTGTTCGCTATCTAAATACATCAACTGCGGTAACACTCCAATCACGAATAATTTGTATCCTTTTAGTCGTGTGATGGGATTACCTATCAAAACAAGTTCCCTCAAATTATAATTTGCTTTTAGATTCTCTACACTAAAGATATCAGTTACATAGTTTACAGTCAAATCCAATTTTGTTAACATCTCCAAGGCTTCTAGATTTTCGATTCTTGTGATACTATTCACAGCCAAATTCAAGTACCGAAGATCTTTCAAGTGATGTAGATTCTCAATCTTTTCAATCAAATTATTCTGCAAGAACAATTGTTGCAGTTGTCGACACTGTTCATGCAATATAGGCTCAATTTTAGGTAGCTCAAATTGATGTAGCGTAATTTCTTTCAGATCGGATAAACATCCATCATTGTGTTCGGAACGTCTTCGAAGTAGCTCTTCGTTCATTTTTTCACAAGTTTTTGGCGCTCAAATTAATTTACAAGTGTCTTTTTACTCAGTATCTCATAGTCGAATCCTGATTTACCAGTCTTGGAAGGGGAGAAGGAGTCTATAATGTAGGAGCATTTCTTCAAGTAGAAATTCATTGCAATTTCGTTATGAGTGAACACTGTGAGCATAACGTGTGACATTCCAACATTCTTTGCAGTTTGTTCCATGAGTGACATTAGAAAGTGGCCTATTCCATAGTATTGGTACTCTTTGATTACTTGTAGCTCGTACAAGTACAGTACTGGTCGTTTATCTTCGATGTCGAACATAAACGCAGTGAATCCAACTATTTTGTCGTTATCAAAGCACACTATGAACCTCATTTTCGTTTCAAAAATTTCTTCTTTTTTCTTTTGTGCATCCCATGGTAGTCGTTTCGATTTTTGATAGTGTGCTTTCATATTTTCTTCGATAATGTTAAAAATAATTTTCTGTTGGTCGTTCGATAGTTTAGGCGCATTATTAACCTTTGTGCAGTTCGCGTGATAGTAAGAGCATGTTATTTCTGAATTTTGTTCTGTCTTTTGAGATTTGAATTTCGTTCCTAATTCTGGAAACTTTGTGAACATGTTTTCAATCTACAAATGTTACATGTTGGTTTTTACACCATACCAACGTAGCTTTGCGTGTCTTCTGACTGTTGGACATTGTCGTTTTACAAGTGTTTGGTCAATCGTGTTCCCGCGTTTCCATTGACCGTTACTCAGCATAGTTGCACGAAATCAATTTCCAACGTTGCAAAAAGTTTTTCAACAACACATCAACATGTCCACTCAAGACAAACCACTAAGCGCACAACATTGGTCCAACAAGCGTTCAGCACCAATCGACCGTTCGAAACGCGTAGCACCAGGAGGCGAGCTCTCATCCGCTAACATCAGAGCCGGCACCAGAGAACGTCCTGATCACGATTACAGATTACTCAATCGCCAACCACAACTATACGACCAAGAGAATTTGATCGACAGACCATGGCAAGAATCCACCACTGACGAACATGTAAAATCAAAGAACGTTTTGGAAAAGCGCGCAAAGATTACTACTATCACTAACAAAATGGGAGACCTCTCATTGAAGAAGGAAAAGAAAAAGAAAGAACCAAAAGAAGAACAAGTTGAGGAAAAGGCCACTGATATTCCAATGAGAACACGCAAATCAAATGGAAGCTCACGCAGAAGATCACTTAAAGCCGAAAGCAACCTCAAACCAGAAATCGTTGATCGCATCAAGGATCTTGGTGGATCAATCGTCCCAAGTTATGGCGATATGGAATACCAACACTCATTAGGACACGCAATTACCGTACAACCATGGCTTCAAACTTTATTGAACATCAAGTGGCCAGAGAATGGTCAAGTACTATCAAGTGAAGAACACAACGTCTTTGGCATTAAATGGGGACAATTTGCCCTACCAAAGTCAGAAACTGAAGGCAAGTCTGCTCTTCGCAAGAAGGATGCCGTTCTCATTGGAGATGGTGAGGTCATTTTGGCTGTAAATCAAGACTCTGCTCTACAAGAAGATAAGGACGTACTTGTACAAATCATTGATGACCAAAACGACGAAGTTGAACAAGTCCTACTATCGGAACTCTTGGCCAAATTCGATTGGGAAGATGACCAAGAAGATGAAGAAGTAGCAGCATCGTACGAACTATAAGAAAGGTAGCTTGTAGCTTCAATTCTAAACAGTTTTTGCAACTTTACGTGGTTCTCTTAAACTTGTCTTTGTGCATTGCATCTCTTTCCAACTAACTGGTATCATTGGCGCTCCTGACATACTTGTAGCAAATACAACACCCAATTCGTTTCTTGCTGTTGATAGGTAGTAACTGCGTGAATCTCCCAAACTGATAACTGATGCGCGAACGACATCGCCAGGTCTAAACGATTCATATATAATAACTTTGTCGATTTCTGTTGCGCGTACGTCTTGTTGTCTTATTAGTCCTGGGAACGTTGTTTCTAAGGCTTTACCTTCCACGCATAATATATCTACTTTCGCGAATTGTGGAGTTGTTTTTATGATTTGTGCAAGAACGATGCTGTTTATCTGTGGTACGAGTGTTTCTTTGGTGTGTGGTGCGATAACTTCGACCAATTCTTTTTTATCTGTGTCTGTTGTGATTTTTATCGTTCCTGTAACACTCGCGTATATTCTATCGTCTCTGGTGTACGTGCCTTTGCCGCCAATTTGTGTTTCGGTATGACCTATTCTTGTTCCAGGAGTAGCAATCGCTTGGTCTTGCATTGTGTGAATTTCAAACTTTTCGTTGTAAAATATAACATTTAAGGCGATGCAATATTATTTTGCTCGTTCTTAACAATGGTAGCATTTGTAGTTCTCTGAGCATAAAATACGTAAGAATGACTAAAACTTGAACTGGTGGGACTCCTCAATTTGTTCATAAAAATTAAGCAGCAGAACAGATGGTGGCATTGAGTAGGCTCATGCAGTGATAGTCGGACAACAAATTTCGACTGAGTGGGAACACAGCTGGAGACCACTGCGCCTGATTCAATTTTATCCAACATCCCAACGTAACAGTACATAGAGGACGAGCTAACGCCTCTCGCGCATACTACTAGCAATGCTTCGCCAAGAATCATAGCCAGTGTAAATCAGACTTCCTTTGGGGGATAGTGCATGCATGAAGATTTTGAATACCCCCAGCTAGCCGTCGCCATGAACCATGGCATGCTGTACTAATGCGAACAATGTTTCATCTACGCACCCAGACCGACCTTCGGTCACCTGATGTATGTTACGTTGTTGTTCTGATATTCAAGTTAACAAAGCGCTCGAGGTTAGCAAACAAAAACAAATAGCTGATAATATGGGACTCAGCTCAATTTAGCTAAATTTAATTATACATCAAAAGCCAACCCAAGTAAAGCTAGATTTCACAATTACGGTTGGAACTATGAACAGAGTCATTTCGCCAAGCTATAACGCAATTTCTGTTGAAACAAAGCAGCTCGTTGAATCAGTTACTAGCGCGTGTGGAAATAGGATAGCTACGAATTTAAGTGATCAAATAATAGATTTATCCAACAAAACTGTCATCGATAACCGAAACTTTTTCGATGGTGTGATCATTAAGGTGAAAGCTGGCGAAGGTTTTGGATTGGCGTTGACAGACAAACACGATTTATATTATCTTTCGTTTGGGAGCAAATCCATCAACTCGTTTTTCTTGTGCAGCAACGTTTTAGATTTTTGGCCATTCTTAAATGTATTTTATTTAATGGTTCAAACATCTAACAGTGCAGTTTTTCATTTTGGAAACAGAAACGATTTCGAACAAGCAGTTAGAATAAAGCGAAATTATTCTGAAGATTTGCTCGATGACGGAAAACGAGACCATTTACAAGAATTATCGTTCATGCGTATGCCCAACGGCAAGTTCAAGCAGTTTTCATGCAGTAGTGATCATTTAGTATTCTTAATGAAGCAGAACAAAGAAACATCAGTTCAAACGTGTGGTTCTAATAGCTACTTTAAATGCGGACACCCTTCCCTAAAACCACTCGCACCTTACTTCAATGTTTCGAGATACAATCACATTTTGAACAAAATTAAGGCAATAACATGCACAACAAGATCCACGATCATACTTACAAAAAGTTTGGATAAAGTGTCGCAGCTATACATTCTTGGAGGCGAGACCAATTTTGCAGTTCGAAAGGTTGATTTGGTAGCTTCTGCTTACAAGTTATTCAGCTCAGATATGAGTGACGATGTGGTTGCAACTTGCAAGACAAGAGGAGCGTTACTGTTTCAGAACAGCGACTTCAAGAGGCAGGATATTGTGCTTCGTCAAAAGAAAGTAGAATCGATTTCATTCATGGGAAACATTATTTTTGGAAGAGGTCACGATATTGTCAACATGTTTACTGATCTATCAAAAGAAAGATTGAAAAGATGTTCTGACGTGGACATTTATGAATATCCTAATAATGAAGACCCAAAATTGAAAGAGAAACTCGTAGCAGATGTTGACGAATGGATTCCGCAGCTGCAAGTAATCATCAAAGAGGTTGACGAAGACAAAAACGAAGATGCCGCTGACGTCTTCTTTGATGAATCCAAGTTTACACCTCCACCTGCTCAAGAGATGGATCCACTCGATTTGGCATTACGTGAATACTCCTTAACGAGCTACGAGAAAAGATACGCAGAAGCACGTGTCATTGAATGCAATGGACGCGAAAATAAAAGAAGAAAATTAACTTAATCTTTTCTTGATGACAGCATTTTCCTGTTAGCTTCATTAAGGCTAATGGTATTATATTTGTGAGTTAATGTCCTCTTATTGAAGATATGGTCTCATCCAGGCAATGTAAAACGAATTGACGAACTGATGCTGGTATTGTATTGGCTCTTGCAGTGATAGTCGGACAACAAATTTCGACTGAGTGGGAACACAGCTGGAGACCACTGCGCCTGATTCAATTTTATCCAACATCCCAACGTAACAGTACATAGAGGACGAGCTAACGCCTCTCACGCATACACTAACTATTCATCGCCAAGAATAATAGCTAGTGTAAATCAGACTTCCTTTGGGGGATAGTGCTTGCAAGAGGATTTTGAATACCTGCAGCCAGCTGTCGCCACGAATCATGGCACACTACACTTTTGCGGACAATGTTTCATCTACGCACCCAGATCGACCTTCGATCACCTGATGTACGTTACGTTGTTGTTCGAGTACAAGATCAATAGCCGTGTTAACCAGTTTACTTGATAACAGTCAAAATACAGTTAGTAATGTGGGATAAATTAGCTCAAACCGGCTATCATTCAACTATTAGCATGATTTAAAGAGCTACCACAGCACGTCCCCGTGTTCATAGCTACTCTTTGTCAACTGAGATGTTTCTAGAACAGATTCTTGATTACAGTAAAGTAACGAGAAATCGAAACTCATGACACGATTCAAACTCATAACCGTAGCTTTGGTATTGCTAAGCGTTACTCTTGCAGACTCTCCTCCTCAAGGGTATGTCGCTGAGAACGCAATTTACGCTACGGCATTTGTCGATCCCAAAGGATTAAACAAGCTAGAAAAAGAGCACAAATATACTAGTAACATTACAGAAACAACAGAAAAAGAAAGAGGAGCGCTATGGAAAGTACTAAATCAAATTCACAACAGAACACAGGAATTAGTAAGACTAGCTGAAATAGCGTATCATCTACAACAAATCGAGGTCATGCGTGCTCAGATTAATCTTACAGTAAAAGGAGAAGAAATGAAAATTGCTGAACAACTCCGAAACAGAGGAGGACAACTATTGCAAAAAGCTGCTATAATTAAATCTCTATCTCAGGCAGAAGTTACTATAGAATCTCTAACTGGCCGTGGCTATCAGGTACCAGCTGATTCGTGTGACCAAATCTTGATGAAATTAGACCCAGCTTCAGAAAGTGGATTGTATTACATCAAAGACAAAAAGACAAATAGAGGAATGAAAGTGTTTTGTCAGATGGAACGTGATCATCATAACGGCGGGTTTTTAAGAGTAGCTCATAGAAACGGGAATCCTGCTTTGAAAACAGAATCCTCTATTCCATTCGACCAAGATTTCAACGTAGAAAAACTGGCGTATGACGAACAGCTAAAGACAAGACCTATTCACTATATGAATCTAGATAGATTTGACCATTACCGAGCGTTTGATGTTATGGCTAACGTTGGTGGCTCAGTCACTGTTGTTGCGAATTCTGCGACAACACCAAAAGCGTTGATTAGCGGATATCTTTTCCCAGACAACGTAGACGTAACAATATACCTAAGAGAGAACAAATTAGATTAAATTTTATTCCATTGCTCGTGTTGTAATGTTGTTGTCAGAAAAATAAATCGTAAAACAGAGATGTAAAAGAAAGTTCTATTTTATTTTGTAAAAACGTAACAAAGAAATAAAACATGTAGAACACGGTGGAGGTACCATGTGGTACCTCCACGACACTAAAACCGTAAAATGTAAATATCTTTTACGTTTACATTACATTTTTCATTTGTCAACTACAAACACAGAAAAACATGTTGAAGAATCCTCGCTCATCAGTCATTCGCGTTCTCTTAATTCACAGAAGTATATTTACGTGTAATACAAATCAGAAACCACTATATCCTACGCACTCGCCGACATCATTTATTAAAAAAACTGTGATCGCGGCAGGTGCCAGTTTGATTTCACTTGCGAACCCAGAAAGAGCAGATATGGTGGCAGCATTAGGAGAAACGACTGGAAACGTAGCATTATTGCGTATGAGAGAACAAATGCGGGAATCGGAAGAGGTATGACAAAGTTCGACACCAAATACTGAAAATATTAGGGAAGACGAATTCTAAAAGAAAGACCAATCATCAACGAAAAGCTACCAGGATCCAAATTCTCGTTCGACTACTTGTCTACGTTCCCTGCCGACACTTTGGGTGGAGCATACTACAAATTTATGTCAGAGCATGGGTATCGTGCAAGTGAACGACCAGAGGTCAAATTTGTGGATGATGAAGAACTAGCATACGTTATGACACGATACAGACAAGTGCATGACTTTTTCCACGTACTTAGTGAGCTACCTACCACAGTTACTGGAGAGCTTGGAGTGAAGTGGCTAGAATTGATACAGGTATCTAACAATGTTACGTTTGCTGACTATTTCGACAGACAGGATTACCTATGACAGCATTGAGCAGCACATTTGGCATTCTTACGCCCAGCCTAACAAATGCAGAACGAATTCAAGTCCTTACTAAATTAGCTCCATGGGCTGTCCGATGTGGTAGAAATTGTAGACCACTAATGACAATTTACTATGAAGATTACTTGAATGAGTCCATAGACGTTGCACGTTCCAAGTTTTTGTTTGAAAAGGCCCCCGTTTTGTAAATGCAGCTCAACT
>JAESGV010001269.1_pt1 | contig 10646 bp, 3 predicted proteins | sample 9269781 | NCBI WGS metagenome assembly JAESGV01 (sample SAMN15741586, study PRJNA653496) | algae metagenome | isolation source: Tildeniella torsiva UHER 1998/13D and co-occurring heterotrophs from... | place: Slovakia: Slovak Paradise National Park, Hrabusice, Kosice Region | collected 2000-01-01
TTGTGAAATTTCGTTGATGATTTCAAAATTGGCGCCAGTTGATAGTTCTTGGAGAGTAATAAATATTGAACCACACTCTTGTTTGCGAGATACAGTTATTTGCTTTTGGTTCAAAGTGACAGAACTAGTCAACTTGAGTCTGGCATCACCTGTTGTGTCGCAGAGAACTGGGCTGCTTGTCCACTCGATACCATCAATTTCCATTGCAAATTGAATTGTAGGGGAATCAACATTTAGCATAGGATAGTAGCTTGCAGTCGATTTAGAGGGCATTGTCCATACTTCTTGATCATTTGTCTGTCCAAATCTGACACCATATGGTAAATCATTTGTAACAACAAATTGTGGAGAAAGCATGACAATTTTTGTTCTTTCGCCGAAACAATCTCCAGGATCTCTAATGTGTACGCCAATAGCGTATCTTCTATCAGAAACACACGCAACAGTGGTTGTAGTGTCTGGTTGTTCATCAATTGAGAAAGATTCACTAACACCTCCGTTGAGATGGAGTGCGATTCTACGTGTCTTTTCAGTAAATGAGAATAGCGTTGCGTCAGTGCCAACGTGTGTCAGAGGGTACGCTTTGGTAAGCGCCTTTGAATGCACGTGAAGCTTTGACATAATCTTTTCTCTCTTTCGTACTTGTTCTATTGCTAATGGATGTTGTGTATGATTAACAATCCAATACTGCGTGTACAAAACTAATTCACGAGCTGACGTTTCCTCGCTAGTGTAGTCAAAGTGAATTGTTACTTGTTCTGTATCTCTTTCACATTCAATATGAGAAGACTCTTGTGCAGATGGCGAGTAGATGCATGCTGGTTTTTGACATACCCAATCGTTGGTGGTTCTATCAAGTGGTACAACCTTCATCCATAACCATGATTTTGCAGAGAAATGTGTAGCATAGAAACGTTCACCTGGTGTTATTATTATACCAGGTGATAACACTTTCTCACCTTCCATGAGGTCAATTCTTACAGGACAGAATAGTAAATTTCTTATTGAGAGTGGTGTTCTGAGTGTAATATCAATACTTGACATAGCAGATGCTACTGACATGTTCAATGAATATGGTAGCTTGCATGAGATTGTTTGAGAGGTAGTATGAGCTCCAATGTAACTAAGTAAGAAGGTTTGTGATGACTCGCTCCATGGTATGATATGTTTGTTGTCCACTAGCCGAACTCTAAGCATGCCTGGTGTTAAGCCAAATGGTATTCCAATTGATTCTCCTGGTTTGATTTCTCCAAGTGGATACATGGCATCATGCAAAGACACAGCAACTTCAACTGTTGTGTGGCTGCTGTTGATTACTTTGTATGCAGAACGAACAGTGATTTGTCTTCTTCCATCAGCAATCTCAACGTCAACTATCCCAATAGCATCTCCTATAGCGAATGGGTTGGTACCAAATCTATGCATATTGAATAGAACTGCTTGATCGCCAATTTGAATAATAGCATTTCGCTCTGGTAGTGATAGTACATCGTCAGCTTCATTCTCTACCCAATACAAGTCTTTGATGCTTGCCAGGTCAACTAACTCTGCGTTATTTCTGCCCTGTAGTTGAATACTAATTGGGTGACCAGAATAGTTTCTGACAAGGTATGGACTATGGCGAACTGATTGCCAATTATTTGCCTCTTCTTTGAATTCATTTTGCCAACTGTTCATTGTTTGAATAGCAGTAGTGATCATGGATCGCGACAATACAAAGTTGAGCGTCGACTGGTCACATGCAGTATTGGCAATGATTTGTTGGGAGTGTATCATACGTACAGTATCTTGCGATATTCCTGTAAAAGTATTTCTTACTTTCTCAACTGTTAACTCTTCCCAAATTGGCTCAACATTGTATATCAGTGAGAATTCGTAAGGTTCTGCAACAGGTTCCCAATCTGCAACCATAACATTGTAGAACTTTGCGGAAATAACTGCGGATGCGTTCACTTGTGCTTCATAAGTATTGTAAGGATTGACATCGGTGGCATCAGGATCTTGTTGGTACTTGTTCACAGTTAGCGTACAGCCTTTGAACATCAATTTCTCCATGATTCCACATATTAGTGGTCTATCAAATCCAAGTACGTCATCTACAACAAATGCGCTTAGTGTGTTAAGTTTGACGTCCATATTGTAGCGGGTTACTAACTGTAGCGATTCTTCGTCTACTTTTTGCCTGAGACGTTGTTGCTTCTCTTCTCTACTCTTCTTTTCGTATTCATTTTCTTTTGGTCTGTCATCTTTTGGAGCTTTTTCGCCTTTCTTTGGAATTCCCAAAGAGTTGTAGAATTGTGAAACCATTTTAATATCTTGGAATCCAATACGTAGTTTGATTGGATCTGTTACCAAACGTATAGTTCTAGTCAAAGTTCTTGCATCAAAAGGATGCTCAGGTGTTACCAATTCGGCAGCAATGCGTGCAGGGTGTAGAATAAACTTCTTTTGGTTTTGATAGCGATCCGCACTGTATGCCTGTAGTTGGTCAATGCCGAGTCTGTACACTTCTTGTCCCTCATCGTTTGTTTCTACTTGCAACGCAGCTGAAAACTCGAATTGTAACATTCTCGTTTCTAATGTTGTCGCATTGTTGACAATGGAGATTGTATGTCTTCCCAAGTCCCAGTTCATGTGCATACACATCATAGATGGAGTGGCCGCTGGATGTTCAGTTAATTTCTTTTCCTGCTCTCTTTGTTCCTTTTTGTTCTCCAAATTATGTTGCTCTGCGTGTTCATCATCGGGAATTTCTTCTTCTTTTTCTTTCATCTCGTCTGTGTTTCCACTGCGCTTTTCTTGCTTCATCTTGTGATACTCGAGAATCTTTAGTAACATTTGTCGGATTTGGGTATGTTTGACTTCCAATTCTGCATCTTGTTGCTTCATAACACCATTCTTTGCATCGAACTTTGAGTCTTGTCCCAAGAGAACTACATCGGTGAACTTGCCGTCGTACTTGAACATGGCGTTAATTAATTTGACAGAAACGCCATCTTCGACAATAAAACAAGTACCTTGAAGAGATATCTCGCGACCCATGCCATCGATTACAATCTCTTTTGCTCCTCCTATTATCATACGATTTGTGGGAGATAGTTTCAAGTCATGATACAATGAAGTATTCTTTCTTATGATTATATCTCCACGTTTAGGCAAGTAATGCTTTTGCAACTTTACTTCCTTGTCGATAGCACGAATATAGTCGCCCATTTGCTCGGCTAATTCCGAATTAACAACTAGTTTAAGATCAGAAACCTTGCAATGTGAATTTGCATCGTTTTGCTTGATATCAACATCTAATTGTAATAATTTGTCTTCGTGCGCGAGGGATAGGATTTGATTATTTGTTTCACTTGCGTTTCGTCTAACATCTAGTAACTCTATTTTTCCAATTTGCGCCTTCATTTGAGTTTCCGAGACAACTCTGTTCCTGATGTGACTTATATCCTCTAGCACAGGTTGTTGATCACTTGGACGAACGGCTTTTGCTTGTTGGTCAAAATCGATATCGATATCATGCACATTGAACTCTATCATATCTTCAAGTTTGAAACCTATGTGAGGAGCGTTGAATTTTGCTTCAATTTTCATGACCTCGTCTTTGATTCTGTCTTCTCGATCTACATGGATCATCATGATAGCAGGTTCTTCCATATGTTCAATCTTACCAGTATCAAAGTTCTTTTTGTTATACAACTCTTCGGGACTCGTGAAAATCCAACCTGAGGTAGCCCAATTTCTCGCTAATGTCGCGCCTTTTGAGACTAGTCTTAAGAACCAAGTCGAACCATGCTCAAGTTGACTATTTGCTTCCTTTTTCTTTTCTATTGCCAAAAGTTCTCTTAACTGTTGTCTTTCTGGCATATCAGCAGTGAACTTTTGCATGTCCAACTCTTCAAACTCGGAAACAGCAATATTGTTCTGCCATGCTGAAACAAGTCTCCTGTACTGTTTGTGTTTTAAGCAAATCTTAATTTCTGGAATATGTACGTCCATGGCAACTCTTCCGCTACTAATATCCTCTGGATCATACTCCTCTTCAGAAGTATGAGCCTTCATGAAATCACGCAATTCTTTTTCTTTAACCTTCTCGCCTGTTCTTTTAACATCACGAATTGATAATGCAACTTCTCTAGTTACGTCCCATCGAAGTTCAAGTTGATCCATGATTGGTTCGATATCAGGCTGATTGAGGTGGTGTCTGCCTTGATAGTCTTCTGTTGTGCCAATGAGAACTTCTGATATCTTCAATCGGTGAATCTCTTGTATGCGAACACGACTCTTCTTGGTAGATTCTGTTCGTAGTGTTACGTATCCAATCTTGCATGTTACCGTCTCAGTGTTTGCAAGACTTGCAGGAATTACGACCACCGATTTGGAAATTGAAATGTTCACATTTAAAAGTTGTGCTGCTCGCCTTGCCGACTCTTGCTCTGGTTTCATTGCTCTTTTATCTGCTTCCATGCATGACTCGTACAAAGGACTCTTGTATATCCACTTGTGTAGAAGGTCGACAGTTCCGCGCATCAAAACAAGATTAACTTCTTTGATCTTGGCGCTCAAATCTGCTACCCAGTAGGGTGCAATAGTTATGCCATCTTTTTCGTCAGACTTGTCAGCCTTACGTTTGTCGTCGCTATTTCTTTCCAAACTATCGGCGATGCGTTGCTCATACTTGAAGTCTATCAGTGACGTTTTTGAGCTAGATTTTAACACTTCTCTGAAAGGCGTAGGAACCTCTGACCTTAATTGAGTCGCACAAATATCACCGACTTGTCCTTCATATTGCGTTGTTCTGCCATTGTATCCATACGAAAATGAACTTCGTAAAAACGTTGCTAACATGATTGGTTTTCCAAAATCGAGCAAGTAGACATCACATAACTTCATACTTGCTGTTGTCTTGAATGTGAGACGGTCAGAAGTGAGTAACTCTTGAGGACCAGACACACCTTGATATGTTACAAAGAAAGCTGTTCTGCCGATGAGTTCTTGGAAGACATCTTTGATATCATGCCACATTTCTGCAAAGCACGATACTGTGATAGCGTCCAAATAGAGATGCAACTTTCTAAACGTCAAGTTACACATCATATCACACTTGCGATTAAAGAATTCACTCTCTTCATCAGCAAGATACAAGTACTCCATCGTAACAAACTCTTCACTATGTGTTCGAGAATACTCATCGATTTGTTCCAAACGAGTTTTGGCCAAATCGTATTGCCTGGATGTTGCAATGAGTGGATACTCGCCGTGTGTGTCTACAGTTCTATCGACCAAATCAAATCCTCTTAGTTTGACATCCATAGTCCAGTCAAATTGTCTTGAAATATAACCAATGACTAAACGTTCTGCATAGATATCAAAGAATGGTTGTTCCTTCTTCCACTCTTCAGTTTTCTTCAACCCACGATCCAATCGATGGTATGAGAATCCCAAATGGAAATGATTGAGTTGTAGCAGAACAAAACTCAGCACACGTTTTGTCTGTAATTCTTTGAGGTTCTTTGTATCTTCGTCGGTGTCCTCAAGTTCGGCAGTAGGTGCTTCCAACTTAAACAATGCATGTGTGATACACTGATCGTGGAATCTACGGCACCATTCGCGCAACAACTCCTTGTTGCCTTCGTATTCTTCTTGATTTCCACTCTGTTTATGCTCCTCGCGTAGAATATCTACAGGATCCTCGATCCTCTTTCTTTTGGTTAAATCTTCTTCTGCTGCTATTTCTTCTTCGCTCATATCTTGGTATCCATATCGCCAAACGTCAAAGTGTTCATGACTAAGATCTCTCTTACGAGCATCGATCTCTTCTTTCTCTTCTTCATCAGGTACTTCAAAGACAAAGTACGTCTTCACACCATGCTTGGCTGGAAGTACAATCTTGAATTGATTGTCTTTTAGCTCCTCTTGGTCTGTTTCCTCTTTGACAGTATGAGGAACATCCATTTCTACTGCTTCTTTTGCACCTGCTTTGATTCTCTTCTCTTTTAGTATTTTCATACGTCGGCGCAAGCCAAATCTCCAATCTCTGTCCATCAATTTTGGACCTTTGTGAACAACATCAATAGAAGCAACGGCTGTTTCTCGTTTGTGATCGCGATGCTCATAAAGTAGCAATTTTCCACCATCGTGCAATTCTGCCCAATATTCTTGTCTTTGTGGTTGTTGTTCAAAAATGATACCTTCTTCGACTTCTTTCTCGTCATGTAGTTTGGACGAACCTCCACGACCGGTGTCAGGAAGTTCGTCGTTATCTGGATCCATTGTCATTCTATGTAGCGTTGGACCATTGACGAGAATTAACCTTCCAGACATCGAAATGTGTTGATTTTCTGTTCCTATTGGATAATCGATAAAATCGATGATCGCATTGAACGTGTGGATTAATCGACGAATCTTTTCTGGTGAAAAATCTACTCGTAGTTTCTCCGCAAAACCTTCTATTCTTGAGATTGGTTGTTCTGTGGAGTGTACGAGTAAACACTGCGAGTACCGTGCCTTGAGACTTGTTTCGTGCACGATAATATTCTTTTGTGGGTTTTTGTCAACAATTTGGTTAATGGTTTTGCATTCAAACCACTCGTCAGAATTACACGTTATGACTTTCAGTTTTTTCGCACGAACGTTAAAGTATGTGTAGTAGTCTTCGTCAGTAATTTCGTCCAACTTGTGCAGACGCTCTTTGCTAGACTGTACCTCTTCACTCCTCACATCAAGAATTCCAAGATCGACTACCACTAATTCTGTATATTTGTCATTCCAACTTTCTGGAATGAGAATAGTGGGAGCATTGTACTTGAAGTGAACGTCAAAAATCCATTGATCTTCAAGAGCTTGTCGCAATTTATCAGCTGCCTTCTCACCAACATATGTCACTTGTCTTTTGATGAGTTGTTCGAGTGCTTTCAAGTTGATACTTGACGGGACAGCGAAGAATGATAAACAACGTTGCATAAAAGGCACATTGACGATCATTTCAGTTTGAGCCATGTGAATGCTAATGTACAAATCTCCATTGCTCTTAATCTCACTAACTCTGTTCGGATGAGTAGCAACACAAACTTTAACCAATGGTTTGCCTTTGTCGTTACGTCTTCTGATGATCTCCTTGAATTGAGTTCGCTTGTGGTAAGAATCAAGTAACAGCATGTCCTCAAGGGTAAAATCTGTTTTGACAGACAACTCATAAACATCAGTGGTTAATCTCATATCATCGAGTGTCAACTTTGTGATAGGAGCTCTCTTGTGCGTTCGCAATTCGATTTCAAACTGCTTTAGAGTTGCCCAGCCTTTACACAGTACGTACTCTTTGGGGAACTCTCGCTTGGCATCTTCTTTTTCTATATCTGCTTCTTTTTTAGTTTGTCCATCTTCTTCATCATCAGAACCTGATTGTTCAGACTTGCTTTCTTCAGACTCGTTTTCTTCAGACTCACTACTGGATCCATCGCTACCGCCAAACAATTCAGCTTCTGCTTTCTTTTCTTTTTCCAACTTTTCTTCGTCTCTTTGAGTCCACATAAACGTCTTATTTCTCTCTGTTTCAATGCCCATTTCTTTCTTTGCAATTTCACGATACATGACAATGGCTTCATATTCCAATTCTTTTTCGAGCGTTTCTAATCGACCTGCTCCAAATACATCCAACTTGGAAAGCCATGATGCTCCCAACTTTCGTTTATACAATGGAATGTATTCTTCACGTTTCTTTTTCAAATCTTCGACTTGTGACCACGTGAATTGTTTATCTTGGAGTTCTTGTTTTGTACAATTAATAAAATGAATCCACCACTTTTTGCGACATTTTTCGTCCTCTAGAGAACAATCTGGACGATCTTTTCGATACTTTTGTGTTAATATTTGATCAATGGCTTACTCGCTCGTATTTCCTAAACTCAGTAAAGTAGTCTGCAGTTTGTAGTAACTCATCCCATTGTCTTGCATCCATACCGATTTTGAGTCTGTCATAGTTTGCATCAACTGCGAATAAAGGACGGTCCAAGTCTGGGTTTTCTCTATCTTTCTGCCATTGTACTTCTGTATCTCCACTGAGTGGATCCAAAATATAATCATAGTCTTTTTCATTTTTGATCTTTTCCATGGTTTGCACAAGATCAAATATCTTTTTTCTAACATGTTAAATAATATCAATTCACACATACCGTTTTAGTAGGAGTCCAATCAAAGTTTGTTTTCTATTCAAGTTTCCATAGAACGCGAACCCATTTAAATTTAAGTTTTTCGAAAAAACGTGGTCCTCCGCTTCCAAATCCTCCAACACGAAAGAATCGAGTGTAATTCCAAATACCACTGGATGTCTTCTGTTGGATAGGTCCTCGTAGCGTATGTGTACGTTCTCGATACGTAACTGTAAGTTGCCTCCAAACGCTTCTGCTAATTTACCACTCCAAGTTTGATCTTGGTCAGTGTTGTTTCTCCATGAACTTCGGAGTGTCTCGAATTGTTCATGGTGTTCGAGTTTTTTCTTTTTAACATTGTAATTTACTGTTTCTTCCCGCTCGGGATCCCATGGAACGCACATGCGAGGTTGTAGTACTATATTTACATCTTTGATAGTTATTACGACTGGCGAAACGTTGAATGAGAGTAATTGTGTCCAAGGTATTTCCATTTCTATTCTTCCTATTCTACCGTCGAGTATCGATACTGGAATATCAAAGTAGTCAAGAGCACTTCGCTTCACTTTTAAGTCGTTCAATTCTACCTGACCTGTTTAAAATGTTAGTATCCAATCTAATTCAAACCATTCCAGAACGAAAGATCTGTATCAAAGTCTTCTACATAGTCACCGAGTAATCGGGACAGCACTGTACTCACTAATGAGTTCTGTATTCCATGTAACATCTTTTGTCTGTGTTTGAGATCGACAGCCTATTTTTATTTTCTCTTCTTATTTTACTACCAAGTAGCACTTCGTGGTGAATCAATTTTTATGAACTACACCTTAGAAAGACATAGAAATAACACGAATAGATGACGTTTGGAAAAACAATAAATAATTTAAATAAATATTAACAGATTATCGTCTTGGTTCTTCGCTTGAAACGGCGTGAGGAAGGTTTACGTGACGACCTGGTAGTGCCGACACGATATCCTCTTCATCTTCTCCACTTGAGTAACTAGTTTCCTCTTCTTTAGGTTTTGTTGGTTCTTCTACGCTGCAAAGGTCATAGGCCTCTATTGCAGGTAGTGCACCAATCTCGCTTAGTGTGAACAATTGTTCTTCAAACCTTCGTAGTTTGGACATACGCATGTACATTGGCAGTAGATGCAACTCTATAACTTCCATTTGTATGTCGTACAACGTTCCCATATCTAACTCTGGTGAACCCATTAGAGTTGGTATCTTAACGGGTAACGCATACGTTGAACCCTTAAATACATAGTACATATACTTGAGCAACTGCTTCCGTTGGAATGGTCTCAAAGCATTCTGATGGTTACGATAAGTATCAATGAGTCGCCACAACATGACAAACTCTCCGCCGTACTCGTACGACGCATATGTCTTTAGTAAATCTTGTGATAGTGTTCCCTTCAACACTTGGCTCAACCGGCTCAATTGGTTACGTTTGTCTGCGTCAACATTTCTTCTTAGCTTGCCTGTTGTATCAGTGGAGGTGAATCCATCATTGGCAGGTTGGTCATACTTGCTCGTCACGTATGACTCTAGTACTGGAAGACCCACCGAATTTCCCAACATTAGAGTTACATTAATGAGTGAGATGAACGGTGAGATCATGTTAACAGACAAGACTGCTTGTTTGGAAGGTCCTGATGTTATCATTCCAAAAATGTAACAAAATGAAACAAGTAATGATAGGCAGATGAATATGGCAGTATCCATTGCAAATTCTCTTGTGTATGCAATAACAGTGTTCGCACAGAACTGTCTCGCGTAACAAACTAGTCCGAGGTACACAATAGTAGAGATAGTTAGTGATGACATGACAATTGTTCCTACACTCTTGTGTTCAACACAACTCTCCGCTGAAGTGACCAAATCGTATCCTAGTATGAGTGCCGATGTGAACACGTACAGCATTGTGAAAAATGCTGATATGACAAGAGGCACAACTAACATGGGATATGTTAGGTACCACTTTGTATTGTATATTTTTTCCAATGTCTCCTCAACTGCATCTTCATCATGATAGTTGATAATGTAGTTTTCTGTCGTTTTGTGTTGTTTGACAGATTTTGCGAGTTCGGAGTATATCAGGTCCTGTATTTGTTTCTTTTTCGTTTCTATATTATTTGAAAAGATAATGTGCAACATCTAACGCGTTAGTGAATAATATCAAATAAACATACTCGGCATACTTTGCCCATAGAAAGATACAGTGTGGAGAAAATTATTGCTGCCACATGGAGCACACAAGGACAACTATTGTGGAAGAGAATCACTGTTATCCATAACAGTGAGCATATTGTGTCGCCTGCCAAAAGCCATACATTGCGGGCTTTCAACGGTTGCCGTTCATGATAGCGGTAAAGGTACGCCAGTAAGCCGACGCAACCACCAAACGCGAAGACTGCGAGAGTGTCTCGCAGCATCGTTGGCACAACTTCGTTTGGACGGATAAAAGCCCTTCTTGTGTAAGTCCCGTCGGCAC
>JAESGV010001270.1_pt1 | contig 10644 bp, 7 predicted proteins | sample 9269781 | NCBI WGS metagenome assembly JAESGV01 (sample SAMN15741586, study PRJNA653496) | algae metagenome | isolation source: Tildeniella torsiva UHER 1998/13D and co-occurring heterotrophs from... | place: Slovakia: Slovak Paradise National Park, Hrabusice, Kosice Region | collected 2000-01-01
CCAAAAACATATTTCCCTTCTTCTTGTCTTTGGTATCTCTAATAATTTCTGCTTTGGTGATCATAGATCGCATAGTAACAATAGTATCTTTCACAGCTACACAGACTTGACGACTAATTTCAATTGTTGACAAGTTGTTTCCTCGTATCTTCTCTCCGTATTGTGTAGGTACAACAAAGGGTACATCAATAGTACTAAGAGGTGGAATTGGTGCATAATCATCATGATGGAAATTGAAAGAAGAGCCACGCGCTAAACGTGATGATAGTAAAAACTTTTCAGTATCGTGTAATAGTGATATGATTTCTGGTTTAGTATCACTGGTCAATAGGATTACCTTTTGAACACGTTGTTCATCAGAGTAGTCAAAGTTTCGATCATAATCTATCAAACTACGAACATTGTGTAACCAAAAGTGTTCCAACTCATGAATCGTCTCCTTAAAATCTGGATAGAACGCCATTTGTGGATGATACGCTGGCATGTAACCAGCTAGCGTTGATTCGATTTTATGCTCACGATCATCATAGTGATGCACTAACGCCAATGCAGTAGCAATTACACGATTTGTAACCGATTCTGGAATCGTTCTAGGATCTGCGTTACCATGTGACAATCGATCTCTAATTTTTGGTCCACTTGTCCACACTAAAATATCATGTAACGCTAACATGATCGTGGTATCAATTTCATCGAACAATTTGTTTTTTCCAATTCCAAAATCAAGTTGTGAAGATACTAAATTGTCAAAAGTAATGTATACCATTTCTGTTTCAGCAGACATGACTCGTTCTGTTCGATTATTTAGAAATGCGTACATTCTTCGTAACGCGTGTTCTAGTAGTGGAAATACGAGTGATAAAGAGTAATAGTGTTCTCCTGATTGGTATAACCGAATGGATTCTTTCCATAAAGAGCGTTGACATACTGGTACGAAACAACTTGCGTCGATCATGTCACAAACTTGTTCATAGTTGATATCTACGACTGGGAATTCAGAGTCATAGTGTGACATGTTTGTAATTGGGAATCGTTTGCCTTCATTGTCAATGATTTCTATAACGCGTGGTAGTTCACCAATACTTGCTATGAGTATGATCATTAAGGACGCGTAGCATGGTTCAAACTCGTTGTCAGCAAAGAATCCATGCCATAATAAATTTCTAAAGTTCATTCCTTGTAGTGGACCACATACGAGTCGAATCATGAACATGGCATCTTCTCCGAGAACGTCACAAATTTCTTGTGTTAACAACATGGAATTGATTTTCATAGGTCTTGCCGATTTGGCTGTGCGAGTGAGGACTGCCATTAAATCGTTAATTGCGCGTTCGAAAAATGTGACTCCAACTGAAAAACAAAGTTGGTATCTCTTGGCACGGTACAGTGATATCAACTCAAGAAAGAGAGCATTCTCATGAGTTAAATGCTTTGTGATCTCTTCTGGAAGTTGTGGTAGTACGTGTACTTTCGGTAAGAGTGTTGCGTAGTGGTTGTATTTTTCTAAAATCGTGTCCACGTCAGAGTTGAAAAGTTTCATACAAAACGGATGGATATGTTGCACTAGATAAGAGCGTAAAATTTTGCTACCGCGTTTGAACTGAGGAATGTCTTCTGTGTGTTCTCCAGCCATTGTTTTTTTGCTGAATACAGTCCAATTTAAAGTGCCTTTTTCTGTGAGAGGTTCTTCTATATCTGCTGGCGGTAAATCGTCTAGTCCAAGCATTTCGTGAACAAGAGGAGACAGGTACGATTTTCTCTCATCACATAGAGCTTCACGTAGTGATGTCATGGTGCAAATTTAAAAAACGGTCTTTCATGGTTGTTGTAAAAAGTAGAATGCAAACAACGGTTATCCTGTTGTTAATAGGTCTAAGTTTTGCCGCTGCTCAGGCTCATGTGGTGCAGTCAGTATATTCAACGCTAAGGATGTCATCAGTAGCATGTTTTATGGAAGCAACAGAGGACTATACCTTTGTAGTAAATGATGGTTCTGCAAAAGGTACAATAACACGGTTTATACCTGATGCAATCACACGTAATATTAGAGGATTTTCTAACAATACACTAGCGTACAATGCTGTAATACAGTCACTAAATATAACAAGTTTAACCAACAATGTAAATGTAACACAAATGGCGTGGATTTATCCAACAACAATATCGTTAAACTACGTTACCGATAACACGACAAATATAATATCGTTTAGACTCAACTATCTTGTAGATGCGATATCGTCAGACCCGTATATCAATAAGAATGCAATAGGTTGGGACTATGATCAATCACGAACGAAAGAATACGTAAAGTTGATTGTACATCTACCTGATATTGGAAATGGCACTGTAAATACAACACAATCCGATTTTGTTACATTTATGAACAAATCAATGGTCGTTTTTGAAAGACAAAACGTGAACGCAGGAACAGGTTTCACAGTACAAGTCACGTTCCCAATGGTAATTTCCAATTGCGCGTATACAGGATATCCACTTTCACTAGGTGGCATTTTAGGTCTTGTATTAGGACTTCCTAGCGCAATTTTGGTACTAGCCGTAATCATGTACGGATCAATGTATTTTGTTAACACATGGCACGATATGAAAAGAAAAATGACGACTGACCAAATGTCCCTTATAAACTAATTTTACCATGTCAGATTCGTAGTTGGCAAACTCGAATTGTATTCTTCTCTTCGTTGATTCTCTTCTTGTACCCATTCTTTTACAAATTGAGGCATATTAGGATGGTAGTAGGATCGTTCGAGTGTTACGCTGTCCATATACATGTGGCCATCGAAAATCCAATCGTTTGGTAGCTTGTCGTTCATGTGTTGAAGACGAATTTGTTTCTTGTCCTCATCGCTTACATCTTGTTCGGTAATGGGTTCCTTCTTTGGTGGCAATGGAATGAGCGCTTTTTCGATAATGGATAACATGTGTTCTACATTGGTATCGCGTCCATGACGGAAGATAGTAAACGTGTTTCCTGCTTTTTGTTCCAAGTGATTGGTCTGGATTTGGTGTTTGTTCGCAACACCATTGAAACAGTATTCGTAATCGTACTCGACTAAATCGCGTTCTACTTTGGTAAATATATTTGCTTTAACGAATATCACACCAAACCTTTCCAAACCTAATCGTTAGTGAACAAAGGTATTCATACTCTGCAGTGCAATAAGCAAACTTGCTTCATCGACAAGCAATGGTTTTGCTTGTACTACTTCCACTGTCAAATCTTGTTCTTTTCTATTTGAAATGTTTATCATTCTCGCGTGTCTGAATTGGGACTTGTAAAAATGATCGCCAACAAGTATCTTGTCAACATTCCAACTCTGTAGAGGAACTTGTCCCTTTTGCAAATACAATACATTAGCATGCGGATTTGTCTTTTTTAACAATCCTTCTGCGTAAGCAACTGCTTTTGGATCCACACGATGGGAAACCATTAAAATATTTTGTGTGTAACCTGTCACGCATTGATTCATAACTAGTGGCAGAAGATCTGAATTGGTGTTCCATTCGTTGTGAGAGGATCGGACGATGTAATTGGTTTCTACACATGTGTTGACTGTTTGTATATGAAAAGGTGTTGATGTGTTTTGATCGCTCCAGAATTGGAAACATGTCACGATGGTGATAATATCGGTAAACCCAGGCACGATGAAAAGTAGATGAGTCTATGAGTTAGTTTTGTAGGCGTAAAACGTACATTTTCTGTGGAAAGAGATCCTAGTAGCTTTGTTAACTGTTCTTTTACTCGTGGCTCGTTAAAAACATGATCGTCGTTCTATTTAAAGTTAGTAGTATTCAACGAGACGTACTTTGAATGCATCAGGATTGACCACCGACCATTTCCATGACTTGTATCTGTCTTCCTCGGTCGATTTAAGTAGTTGATTTGCAACGTGTACTTTGTCAATAGATGGTCCTCCTGCAATTATATGTAGCGGAATCGAATTAGTTGGTGCTTCATATCGATCATTAATATGCGCCAAACTTCTTGTTAGATCTTCTTGCTTCTTTTCACCTCCAAATACATCAAATTGTGCATCTCTGATTTGTAGCACGTTGTGGAGGACATGTTTCCAATGAGAGCGATCTTGGAAGAGATTACTGGTTATTGTTGGTTGACTAGTTCCTGCAAGTGATAGTTTCGCTAGAGGCTTCTTCACCTGTTGACTTGCTTCCATCTCCTTTTGCTTGAGTGTATGAGCAATTTTTACATTTTCCAATTCAAATGTGAAATGGTTGGGCGTATTACCTAGTTTGTCTGTAGAGTATGGAATACTTGCCATCTCGCAGTAGGTCTTCCATTGCGGCAGTACGTCGAGTACAAATTTGCCTCTCACTGGTCTATTTTGATTGAATACTAGCAGTACCGAGTTGTGGTTCGCAAAATAAGACACGCCCTTCGATGGGATCTTATTTGGCGATATTTCTAGCAATACTCCAACAATAGCATCTGAGCTATCAGATAAGCCTGTTACTCGAATCAAATTATGTTCGAATGGGATACTTGTGATTCCTAAACGTTTTGTTTTGAGCACTAGCCCCTGCTCAAAAAACATGATACTTGACTTTCCAATTATGTCAGCAGTTATTGGTCCCAAACCAAAAAGTACAGTCACATCAGGAGTGTCAGCCTCCAATAACAACTTGGCCATGCTTGGGTGAGGATACTTGTGTTGTTGACACCGATCATATAACATCGCTTTCATGTCTCTATTTCGGCACTCCTCGGCAAGTTGTGTTGGCCATGCTGTATAGGTTGGTATATCCACTGTAAGATTCAAAACTTCGTTACTGACTGTGTCGAATACTACAGTATCTCCATACACAAGTACCTGTGATTTATTATCTACAGGCGAGGGAATGTTACTAACTACAATCTTTATGAAAAGATATCCATAGTCAGGTAGATCTCCATTTTGCAAAGCAAACTTGGATGTTTGTGTAGCATCAAGAGATTGTACTATCAACTCAATCGTCGTTCTAACGTTAGAATATGCGGAGGTATGAAACTTACGATTTTAGGCTCTCCTCCAGCTCTTTTGACTTGTTTGCAGTAGAGAGCAACTGTCGAATAAAATTTCTTAGCGAAGTTACGTTTCTTTGAGCATTCTGTGTGCTACCAGCAACAACTTCACACATGGCACTGAACGACTTGACTAGTATCGCATACAACTCTACTAGAACACTGATAGTTAGAAATCAATTTCAAACAACTTACTTGACGCTCTTAGCATCATAGCTCTTGATTAAATTCGCATCTTCTTTGCTCTGCGTTAACTTGTCCTCTAGAGTAATGTCATACTGTAACGCACCAGTACTCAAAAAGTACGATCGTGCACAATGAATTGGACTCAATGGGTCATTAGCTTCCAAAATAAAATGGTGCGCAGGTTCACTAGACTCTATTGTCTCATCAGTTCTTTCCTCCGCATTGTATTCACTCGTATGCGTTCCAAAGAGTAATTTCGGAGCTAACCATTTACTTGCTGTTTCGTTCAACATGTAATCTTCATTCGTAACTTCTCCATTTGACGTCTGCATGACTGCATATTCGAAATAGGTGCTCAATGGTTCTAGTAAATCTTGTTCGGAGAGAGATCGCAGTTGCAGTAATTCTTTCTTACTTTCGAAACCTTCTTTGATGTATGCATCAATGTTTGTGAGTACGCTACTCCAATGGTTTTTGAACATGTTCAAGTTGCTGTTCACTATGAGTTTGATCGATTGTGCATCCAAGTACTTGTACAATTGTTCCAAGTCGTGAGTAATGTTGATTGGTTTGAACTCCATAGTGAAAAACTTTCCAGTTCTGAAATCTAAAAGTTAGAAATTTGTTGTATATCGTACCTTCTAGAGCGTATGCTTGGATGAGTGGCCATCTTTCTACTTGGCTCATTGCTGTTTTTTTCTCTTGCATTGGAAGCGTAAATCCAATATCTTTGTTTGTTATCGCTCCGACCATGCGAATAAAAGTCCATATTTTGATTTCTTCTGCTTTGTCGCGATCTTTTTTGAAAATATTACTATCTACGCCAATGACTTGTACGCTCCTACACATAGCTGTTATTTCTGAAATGGATTGTATATTATCAGGTGTGCAAAAGATCTTTATCCAACTTGATGTAATCTACAAATTAAAACGTGATAAAAAGATGCTTACAAGTACTACCAGCTCTTCAAAGTTGTTGTCGTACAGCATAGGTATTTGAAGATCTTGTCCGCTTATTCCACTAAACATGTAATTGATAGCTCGTGTCGATCCTTCGTTTTCTGCGCCATCAAGTCCTGCAATCAACAGTACCCCACCTAGGTTTCTGGAGTCGCATAGTTTTTGTACTTGAGAAACTCTATTGTGACACTCTACTGGTGTGTACAAGCTGGTCGCCAACCTCAAAGTGGCTCCAGATGACATTTTGTAAAAAAAACAGCTGCGACTGCAGTGTTTAAGGGTTGTTGTTTGAGTTCATGGTTTCAATGCATTTTAAAATTTGCGTCACTTGTCTAAAATTACAAAACAGCCTACCTACAAACAATGTTAGTCTTCATTGCCAAGAATGTAGAGATTTTACTAAACTTCTGCTTTTAGCTGTTGCAAAGGTTGACCACTCACTAAACTTCAACAGTTTTTGTTTCACAGTTCACAGTCAAAATATGTCAAATGACTGGCCACCTGGCACACCAAAACCTTATATCGTACCTATGCAAGACACTCATCGCTACGCAGTTCAGGAATCGAATAATCAATTTGTTCATCAACATACCCAATTCGATAATCAAAATCGACCAAAACAACAACTAATTCAAAGCAGCACAGACCTTAGCACATCATCATTCACAGCGTTGGCGTCCATAATTCAAACGATGCCAATGATGCAAAATCAACAACAAACCAATCAGTACATGAATGGGAAATACTTTTACGCGCCATCACAGCAACAACAGATGCATGTTATTAGTATACCAAACCATCGTCGTCCTCATTCTACTGCGACGCCAATAATGCCACACTACACAAACAATTATATCTCAGAGCAACCAAGAAACCATATCAGTTCATCGGCGACTCGAATTGAAAAGAGTCAGACCGTTAATGTCACGAATATTGGGAAAAAATTACATGACGGTCAATTTATCCCTACTAAAGAAAACTATCAAGAACAGCCAATGCATGAATCACCAGCTCGTTTCGTAGAACCAATTTTACCCATAATTACACTTGAGACTATTATGACCGAAAGAAAACACATCGAAGAGAAAATTGAAATCAAAGCAGACGTAACTAAATACGCGCCACTACAACAATCCTCTCCAGTAAAATCGCAGACTCGCAAGACCAAACTTTTCGAAGAGGAAAATGTAGTCAAGATGGCATTAGTTGTCGTCAAAGCAGAGGCACCACTCAAGACCGATTCATGTCTTAGAAAGCAAATCTTATGTCCTAATTGCAAGTCATCAACTATAAAATTTGGACAATTACTCTGCAAAAAGTGTGGTATCAAGTCATCACGACCACACGTACCAACTGTAAATATCGAGACTGTCACGAAAACTCAAGTCGAAGGTCCACTCACACAAGTAGAACTTCAACCAACTCATAGAAGAGTTAGCAACAACAGCCTTCTACCAAAAGGTACGCAAACACACAGAAAAGTTACCACCAAACAACTACGAAAAAGAGCCTTGTCAAGCATTGACCCAGACTCACCTAAAAGCAAGAGAAAGAAGATCTGAATAGTTCAACTCACGAATAAGGACTCATGATTATTGTGCTTGCCTCGCATTGAAAAGATTGGATTGGAACAAATGCGTGGAACTCTAGAAATAAAAACGTGCGATCAAAGCACGAATCAAATTACCATAACGGTTGCAGCTCATTATTAAATTTAGAGTTTCCTAAATCAGATCCGTAACGGCGTCGTTTCGCGCAAGTCTTATAGTTTAATGTATACTAGTGTACACAGTAACTTAATGATGCTACACGCACTCTTTCAAAACTCTTAAGGTTTATGCGAAAAGCGTTTCAGCTGCCAAGAGACGCTGAGAAGATATATTTTTGATCTTTTCGCAGAATATATCAGGAAAGTGGTGTCACCATCACCTAAAAATAACTTGTTTTGATTTTTAAATACCGAGAAACCTTTGATTTAGATTTTTATCACTACACAAAAACCAACAAACAACACAGCCAGAGGTTTTCAGCTAATTACACAATGGCAGTACGTTATTCTCTGATCATTTTTCTAAACTATTTAGAGTGACTCAGCATTAGGAGGAGGAGGTGTTCTCTTCACGTTCCTTTTGAACATTATTATCGCAACAATCATTTTCGTACTCTTGGGTACGTGTCTCAGAAGATTATCTCCATTCGCATGGGAGAAAAAAAGAAGACTATTTTCAAGAAACTTGGAACAACGAAACTTGTATGCTGAAGAGCGCGATCAGGTCGCTCAAGAACCAGACAACGTAAGTTTGTAACAAAGACATTGACGATGTAGAAAAACTATCTTGTCGAAATCGGTAACGAAGACAGACCTCTCGCCAAGAACAGAATCGTTCGTTACGTACAACAACGTGTTCTATTCACATGGGAGCTATTCAAGGGCTTTTTCTATCCAGCACCAGACGAAGCACGATGCATGGACAACTATGGACGTGATATCTCTGCATACTTTTTGTTCTCAAGAGCCGTTATCTATGCGTTCGTATTTATGACAATCGTTGGTTTGGCAGTGCTACTTCCACTCCATTTAACCGGAACTTTGCCTCAACAATATTCCACACCAGTCGATGGAGTCACACCAGACGCAGGAATTGTCTACACGACAATTAACATGATAACCACTTCACCATCGCGCATGAGTGCGACTATCATTTTAACATTCTTTTTCACTTTGGCATTCTTAATACTATGTGTCGCCTACTACGCTGTTCATCCAATGAATAGCGTTCACAACTGGCGCCAACATGACGAACGCAAGTCATCCATGAGAGGTTTGGAAGCTTTGAAGCCATCAGGACTATTGATGGACCAAGTCGCCATGATTGATAGAGTAACCAACGCTCCAGTCAAGGATCCACTTCTAGTTTGCCCATATTCACTCGAAATTGATGGTCTTCCATCTACACTCATCAGTCAAACTGCATTCAGAGCCATGGTCGCTAAAGTCATGACTCGCGATGAACCAAACAAGTTTGGCTCCACTATCAACGACATTATCACTGCCAATTTGGTTCACGACATCAAAGATCGTTTGGACTTGGCACAAAAGAAGGATGGCATCATAAGAAACATTGAACATTTGAACTACGTAAGAGCACAAAAGGATAGAGAAGGCGTTGAACAAAAACCAGTCAACAAGACTCTACTATGCAAGAAGTACAACGGAAAACGCCAATTCAAGAACAGCGTTGACGCCATGGATTACGAACTTACTCAACTAGCCGATGTTGAACGTGAAATCTCAAGATGGGACGACATGTACAAACGCATCGCCCAACAAACTGGAAACGTAGAAGAAGCAATGCAAGTACAAGATATGGAAGTTGGAGAAATCTCTGACTCTGGTTTCGAAGGTCGTCAACGTGGCGCTAGACCACTCACTGGACTTCAAAATCAATTTTTGGACAAGAAGGGTAACGATAAGGAATACAAACTCAGAAGCTCTGGAAACGCCTACATTGTATTCAGATCTTTGAATGCTCTACAAGACTTTGAACGCAACTTTAGAAAACAAAGACCAAACGTTGAAGAAGCCTTACAATTACAACAACAACAACTCGGCAACGAGGTCACTGAAGGTGGTATCTTTGGAACCATTGGTGGTGTCGGCAACAAATTGACTGGTGGCATGTCAGCCAAAGCCATGAACTTTGCCTCACTCAACAAGAATCGTGTCAAGTATGAACCAGGAGATCTCATGTGGGATAACTTGTTTACCCGTACTCGTATCTCTCGTGCCGTACCAATCATGAGAAAGACTGTTTCAGTCGTACTCATCGTACTTTTGATCATTTTCTGTTCCACACCAACTGCCTTTGCCACTACAGTTCAAAGACTTTTGGAAGGTGGTGTATTCCCAGGAATTAACATCAGAAACATTGGATTCTTAACAAGCGGTGCATTGGGAGCTTTGGTTTTCCAATACGTTCCTACCTTATTACTGATGCTTGCTTCTATTCTCATTCCAATGATCATTATTGGTTTGACCATGTTTGAGAAGAACAAGTCAAGAGGTTTGATCCAAACACTCACCATGAAACGTATCTACGTCTATTTATTATTATCAACACTCGTACTACCTATCCTCGTTCAAGCAAGTATGGATGGTCTCGTTAACGGATTCATCAACGGTGGAGCCAACTATGCCCTCATTTTCGGTAACATTTTCTTACCAAACGGTGGTTCTTTCTTCATCAATTACGTTCTACAAAAGTTCCTCATTGGTAACATGTTGGCATACGTAATGGTTGGAATGATCGTCAAGTATTTGATCCTAGCCCGTTTCACAAGTCCATACTGGAAGAAACTCAAGATGTACAGATACATCACACCACTCGAACATCTAGACACTGCAGAATTAACCGATATCAACGTAGAAATGGCATACGCTAACATGTTGTCCATCGCTG
>JAESGV010001271.1_pt1 | contig 10621 bp, 7 predicted proteins | sample 9269781 | NCBI WGS metagenome assembly JAESGV01 (sample SAMN15741586, study PRJNA653496) | algae metagenome | isolation source: Tildeniella torsiva UHER 1998/13D and co-occurring heterotrophs from... | place: Slovakia: Slovak Paradise National Park, Hrabusice, Kosice Region | collected 2000-01-01
AAATATTGTCCATTACTGCCACCAAATAGTAACATGGCTTCATCGAGTGGTAACGCTATCGCGCTGTGGTAACATCTCCGACTTGGTTTAATTTTTGTATTTGGTGTCATGGATGGTGGTGGTTGAGCAACTATTCTTTGCCACCCTTCGTCACCTACCAAATCATACGCCCAACATTCATCCAAGTACATTCCACCATAACCTCCGAATATGACCATTGAATCGCCAATTACGACTGCACTGTGTGCGTACCGTGGTCGTGGTCCATCATCAAAATTGGCACTAAAATCATGAAATGGATATAATCGTAACCACTGCAAGTGCGATTGCGCCAAATCAATTTCCCAAAGATCATTTAAAATTTCATTACTTCCGCTATCGCCACCAAACACTAACATTTTCGATCCGTACATACACGCGGAATGTCCTGTACGTTTACTAGGTACAATTCCTGCGACATCTAATCTTCTCCATTTACTCGTGTCTGGAGAGAACATCCAAAAGTCACCAGTTACTGTTCCACTAAATCCTCCAAAAAGATACAATTTGTTTTTAAATGTTACCATGGTATGTCCTTTTCTCTTTTTCGGAGCTGCTTGATGAGAAAACGGTGTAACACGGTTCCAAACGATACGACCATCTCCAGAACTCGAATGGTGTGTATTTGGTGAACCTCTATCTCGCGGTGATGAATTTCGTGGAGCTGTACGCGGTGACTGTGTTTTTCTACCTAGCTGACCTTTAGGTGTGCCTTCTCGACGTATGGCAGGAGAATGGGATGATGGTCTCATGAAGAATGCCAAGCGAAGACCGTTACAACAAGAGTACCGCGAAATTGGTCAACTTCTTTAGAGACTACTCGTAGATGCTTATTCACTTGGTGTCCATGCTTTTTACTTGCATGTCGGAATTCTAGTACAAGAAATTTCATGCCTGAATTGAGCCAAGAGTTGGCTTACGCGTTCTTACGAAATAGGAAGTTACAGTAACAAGTGGTCCGTTACAAACCAGCAATAAAATATTGCACCGTTGCTAGGGATTGGTGTGTATGAGCCAAACTCTTCTTCGTAAGTTTCATTCTCTCACTTGCAGTTAACCATGTTACACAGAGCGGAGAGGTCAGGCTGTAGAGAAGCCATTTGGGAAGGGAGGGTTGGAAATTGGCAACCCTTCGCAGAAAAGCTTTGATATTGATAGCTTTCTGAAAACAGGTGACGCATTGAAAAATGATAAAAATTCGAAACCGGCACCATTAACGCATGGCTCTCGTCGTAGTAGTACAAACTCGAGAACGAAAAATCATCCAACTAATATACCCAACGACCGACGAAATTTACCAGCTCTTCCAGTCAAAGAAGAATGGCAACCCGTAGATAAAACTTCTGAACAAATAATCGCAAAACCACCGAAACCGACTATTTCGAATCTTTCCAGCAAACGTACGGTGGCGCCACTACCTCTTTCGCATTTACATACGCAAATAAACAGACCGTCTTCTGAAATGTCACACAGAAAGTTAGGTCAAGGCGGAGTTTTAAAAGTTGTTGCATTACAACCACAAGACACAACTTCACAGTTAGCGAGTAGAAGCAATGCATCGAATCCTGCGACGCAAAGAAGTGCACGGAGTACGAGTAGTAGTGGGTCGCATATTCGAGCACCTAGAGTTTTAGATTTCTCGTTAGAAAGCAAACAAGAGTCTGGAAAATATACGCCTATGGGCGAAATGTTTCCTAATCGTGTTGATAAGAAAGGGAAACGTATAAAATTCGAAAAAGAAGATGATTTAAAGTTGACATATATTGAAATCAAAAAAGATATGAAAGCGATAAAACGTGAACTAACGAAAGACGAAACTGAAGATAAAAAGCAAAAGGATAAAAAGAAACGACGGTCAGTACCACTAGAATTGAACACTCCTGAAGCTTTAGCAAAACGGCTACGACGACTATTATACTATCGCAAAGTTATCTCTCGAAACTTGCTGGTTTGGAACGAGTATAGAACGGAAAGAGATAATTTTGTATTAGAAAAGTCAACAACACTAGATGAAGATTATAACGTCGTGAGTGTGCACGGTCATGATATAGAAATCGAAATACAGCGCTTTGATGATGAGTTTCGACGAGTCAAACTACGTGCGAATCAAACATTGACACCGTTAGCGAAAAAGGCAATCGAAAAAGTAGATCCAGCAGCTGCTGCAGAATCCATGGTCGACCGCATGATGGAACGAATAAAAGAAAGAGGAGATGACGAATCCAAAGTAGATAGAGCAATGGAAAAAGAAAAATTAACAGAAGAAATAATAAGATGGAAGAATCGATGGATGGAAAAGGGTGACGTTCCAGTCGCACCCAATAGCGATAGCGAAGACGATGAAGATATCTTTTTCGACGATGATGAAGATTTATCGGTCTCCTCTGTGCATGATGACGAAGAAGAGGACGATTTTGACCTTGAAGATGGGATAGAAGTTATTATTGTGAACGATGTTGGACATATGACAAACGAAAATGATGGATTCTTCCTAACGATAACGGACTTGACTACTGAACCAGAAGAGAGTGACGATGAGAAAGATGAAAAAGATCGGAAAACTGCAATTCGACAATTGAGACGATTAAGCGACACTTCATCACTTGGAAACACGCCAAGCCCAACTTCTCGATTAACAAAATCTCCACGGTCAGGGTATAGTTCTCCATCAACAAGAATGTCACCAAGAAAAGGATCACCAACTGTACTCGCACCTCTCAAACGAACACCGTTAGTACTACCAGAAGTACGCTCCTCATCAGGATCAACATCACGTACGATAACACCAACGATCGATTGGACAGTTGAATCAAGATTAAGAATTGATCCATCTATGGATATCGACGGTGACGATAGTGTCATGCTCGATGACGACGAATCACCAGTGCTCGACGAAAACGTAGAATTCGATGACTCGTTCGTCTCTTCATTGGATTTTTCTCCATCAAACAAAAAGTGGGGAAAGTCACCACGTGGATTATCACCCATCGAACCACCAAAAGAAAAACCACAAAAGAGAAAACAAGCACAAGTTACACAACTGTTACAACATTTGAAAGATGAACTAGAATATTCGGAACAAGTCAAACAAATCAAAAGAGATCAACAAAAGAAGAAAGATCCTGACGACGATGACGATGATGAAGATGAAGATGATGATGAAGAAGATCGACCGAATCCAACTATTGAAAATGGAAAATTCTCTCCTCGATTAACAAAGAAACGCACAGAAGAAGACGAAGAAGAGAGAAAACGGAAAAAACGTATGAAACGACTAGTTGTGGAACTGGATCATGTGTTGGGTACAGGTGGACATGGAAAAGTGTATAGAGGACAAATCACTGATACAGACGAAGTCGTAGCAATCAAAAAGATTCCAATCAAAGCAGGAAAGTTTTCCAAAAAGTTTGTCAAATTGGAAATTGACATTTTGCGCAAATTGGCTCATCCGAATCTAGTACGTTACATGGGATGCAAATTCTCGAGTAAATTCCGAGAATATAGTATCGTACTCGAGTACGTTGACGGTGGCTCGTTAGAACAAATTATCAAGAAACGAGGACCACTTTCAGAAAATCAAGTAGCAGGACTAGTGCATCAAATACTTCAAGGACTTTCGCATCTACATTCGAAACGAGTTATTCATCGAGATTTGAAACCTGGAAACATACTAGTAACGCGATCAGGTCAAGTGAAAATTACAGATTTTGGTGTAAGTGCGCAACTACTCAATATTGAAAGTATGCGATCTTCATGTGTAGGAACTCCATACTACTCTGCTCCAGAAGTGATTCAAGTTGTTCCCTACTCGTATCAAGCAGACATTTGGAGTTTAGGATGTGCCATTTATGAAATGCTTTTTGGTGTTCGACCGTACCATGAACTAAATCAAGTTGCTGCCATGTATCGTATGGTGAAAGATGGACATCCTCCAGTACCTACAACGAATGCATTCGGACAAGATTGTTTAAATTTTTTACATGCTTGTTGGGTTGTAGATTGGAAAGAAAGACCTACTGCAGATGAACTATCTCATCATCCATTTGTGAAAGGACGAAATTCAGAAGAATTAGTCATGACTGTATTTAACTAAATTATTACAACTTTGAAAAGTTTTGAATACATAATTCTCTGTTCAACATGGCACCTGCCTTGTTACCATCACCTACTGAATTCGATACTGTTCTCAAGAAGGTGGTGCAATCTCCTGCTGCGTAAACTCCAAGTGCACTTGTCTTGTTAAAGAAATCAATTTGAATCAAACCCATTGGATTGAGTTTGAGATCCAATTGCTTGGGAATATCATTCGCGAATTGTGTATGTGGATGAGTGTACAAAACTTGAACATCAATAGAAGAATCATCTTCAAAGACAATGGAAGAAAGATGTCCTTCTTTGTGAACATATTCTTTGATTTTCTTGTCAATAACGGTTAATCCGTTTTTCTTAATAGCGTTCAATTTTTCTTCTGACATACTTGCTTGACCTTCGGTAAGAACAGTTAATTGTTTGGACCAATTGATGACCATTGCGACATAGTCGAAATCAATATCAGTTTTGGCAATAACGGCAGTTGGACGATCTCTTACTTCGTAGCCGTGGCAATAGGGACAAGCAATGATGGTTTTTCCCCAACATTCTTCAAAGCCAGGAGTAGATGGTAATTGATCAACAACACCGGTTGCTAATAGGAGCGTCTTTGCTGCATATTTGGTATCTTGCGTTTCAACTGCGTATCCTTGTTCAGTTTTGGTTACAGTTGATACAAAACCTTGAATGAATTTGACTGTTGGATACTTTAGAACTTGTTCTCTTGCTTTGTCACGAATTTGTGATGGAGACTCACCGTCGTGACCAATAAAATTATGCGATTCAGATGCATAACGGTTGCATGGCTTGCCTCCATCGATTATCAATACCTTACGCATTGCTCTGCCCAATGACATGGCTGCTGCTAAGCCAGCGTAACTACCTCCAATGATGATTGTATCGTACTCCATTTTCCTGTTGTTTAATTATGTAAATTCTAGTGCCTCTTTTTGTTTGTGGATCCAAGAGGTTGACTCCGCAGTTTACAACTATTTAATCCGCAATCTGCACTACTCAGAAAGTATATTTATCTTTGTTATTGCTGAATCCGCCTCCACATCGCTTATTGGTCTTCTTAACAATACTATCAAAGTATCGTGAACAAAAGTATACTTCTGGAACTCTTTTTATAGCTGGAACTGGGTCTACATGATCTTTAACTTCCTCTTCACGGTATTCATACTTTGCTTCTAACTTTTTCTTCTTTTTCTTTTTGGGAACTATCTCAGGTAACAAGCAATTTACTACTTTCAACTTAGATTTCACTTTGGACCACGTATTTGACTCTAGCAGAGAACCATACTCTTGTTGGTATCTTTCAAGCCACAGTCGAGCGCTGTTATCAAGTAACTCATGCATGTCACCTATCTCATCCATGCAATCTACAACGCCACCAAAATATTCAATCATGAAGGAAATGTACTCTGTAGTACTCATCAAGTGTGATATCCATACTAGAAATATTGGACCTGTAGGTACCAATACATTACTCTTTTTCAAATGTACGGATTTTGTTAGCTGCAGAAACTTGTAGTAATCTGCAACAGCGACCTCCAAGTCACCAACTACAGTTCTTGCGTGTTTCGATAGGTCGTATTTGAAAAGCTTTACAGCGGATGCTGATAAATCGATACCAGGTTTAAAAAAGTTCTTATCAAAGTCGAGTATTATATCTTCGTGTTCACATATTTGATACCCGTATCGCGCGTAAAACAACTTCTGTGTAAAAGAATCATTGATTTGATTTGCCGAAATATTAAAATGCAGTAGCTTTCCGTACCACCGAATGCAGTCATGATAGTAATATCTTGCGTGAACTGCGTGTACTACGAACAACCACATGACAACATCAGGTAACCAAATTCTTCCACTTCCATGTTCAGCTACCAATGGAATAAATCTACGATACAGTGATATGTGCTGGATGATGTATCGCTCATCACTAAAGCGTGTATCCTTTTTGATTCGAGAGAAGAACTCTATCGTTGCTGTTAAGCGACGTGACCACTCGTAGGTATCAATTTGTTCTCCCGCCATACACTACAGTAGAAATGACGTTTTATTCAATACCCATAATCTTGGACACGGAATATACATAACTCATATTTGTCAATTTGTTCTTCAACTGTTCTCTTCGGTAAGGAGCCATTCTCAACTCATCATAGACTTGTTTCGCAGCACTGTGTTTTGCATGTGTATAACTATCTCCTCTCGCGTTACCCATCAATTGTCTATTAATAAAAACACCAACCCATAATGATGGATCAGGATTTTCTATTGCTATATTCTTCCTTCTATCTTTCTTTGTCATTTTAAATCTCTTTAGTCGTAACCTTCTTGCTGCTTGCATATCACCTTTTAACGTACGATACTGAACAGTTGCTTTGAACTCATCACGAATGTAATTTTCTAGTAGTGTCACGTAGTCTGGTACACCATCAACTGTGACAAATTTGGGTGGCAAAGGAACGATATCTTGAGAAACTTTATCTTGTGGAACTCGTACACTTTCTTCTACATATTTCAATAAAACAGGCATAATGCACTTGTCGACGAATTTTCTACATTTTTCTGGTCCTTGTTGCAAGTATATTGTTGCTACGATTGCGCGAATTGTTGATGCTTTTGCGATATCTAGTGCGACTTTTTCACACATGACTAGTGGTGATAGTTTAATGTCATCGCAAAGTTTTGCCAATATTTGAGTGTTGAGCATGGACGATTCTAATAAACTCACTTCTCGTTTCGAAAGTTTGTTTTCATTGTAGAGTGCTTTTGCGACAACTGTTCTTGCGTTGTTGATGAGTAAAGAACGACCTAATGGTTGGAATCTATCGTTATTGGCTAAATGTGGTTTTTTGGTAAACGAGACGTGTAGTGTTGCCTGAACGTAGTGTAGTGACTCTTCTTTGGAAATGTTGATATCGTATGATTTTAACCATTCGACTATTTGTGTAATGTGTTGTACATTGCGATGTTGTAGTAGCGCCGTTGCTGCGTGTATATCATCAGTCTGTGCAGTTCCAGAATCTCGTAGTTGAATTAATCTTTCTAGTAACGCTACAAATGTTAGAGTTATTCGTGTTAACACGTACTGGATTCGAATTTTGATTCTGTGTAAACTGAGAATTCATCTATGAGGTCTTGTAATTTGCCTCGCTCTTCTTCCTCTCTTTGTTGTTCGATTAAATGTTTTACTGGAGTTGGTTCTTTGCGAGGATCATATGAGACTTTTAACAATCGCTGTCGTGCGTTCTTCGACTTATCAGAGTAGATGATTCTACGTTTTGTACGAATTTGACCTGTAGTGAAAACAGGTTGTAGTCTTAGTATCTGTCGCGATACTCTTAGCATGTGTTAAAACGTTTGTTTGAAATTAGGTTGTAATTTTTCTAAAAACTATGCAAGGAGTACACAAGCGCGCACTGCAAGTAGCTCTTGTGTTGTTGATACTTTCTGTATTTTCGCTACAAGTATGATTTTCACCGTGTTCGTGTTAACTATGTAGGACAAACTCTTAGATCGGCTCCAAAAAAAAGCACTTGATGCCAATACGAATTTGATACAAGCAAAAGATATGACAGATTTCCAAAGGTAACTAGACGTAGAAAAAAAGTTAAATATTAGATTATGGGAAGCGAAAAGCGATGCATACGTTGTTATCTTTTTCACTGTTGGACCTGATCGCATCGCTCAATGCCCGTACTGTACCGTATTTAAAAAAATTGTCGCGACGTTGGCACAAAAAGAAGTACCAAAGAACAGTGAACGTACCACAAAAATGTATTTCGCGTTTATCGAATTCGGAGAAAGTGTACAAGAAGCAGCGCAGTTCTTACAAGCAAGACACGTTCCTGCATTGTTTTTATTATCACCAAACTCGAACGAAGCCGTATCATGCGATCTTTCTAAACAACAAATACCAGATTTCTTGCAAGAACATACTGGTTACAGTGATATTCAAATGGATGAGTCTGAAGTACGTGATATTTTGGGATCGAGTGCTGTTGAAGAGCAAGGTCAAGAAAGACAAGAACCACCAAAACTCAACGTTGTCGCTTTCGCATGGAAGTCATCGTAAGTCGTATATTTTAAGAGATAACTTTTTAGTGCTGTATTGTTGGTCATCATTGGATTCTTCTTTTTCATACAATTTTTGAGACGATTGTCAAACAGAACAAACCTTTTGGCATTTATTTGTTTTGTAAGATTCTTCATTCAACATTTAACACTTTAGATTCTACTAGAGATTAGTTTGGGAGGAACAGTATACAATATGATCAATGATCCACCTGCATTCCACTACAATCCATATTCAAGACAAATCACATACTTTTATCCAGAAATGAGAGGTCAATTGCAAATTGAAGGTTACTTAGCTGCTCTAGTTAGTACGTTTTTATTTACATTTACTAACAATCTAGTTTTGGTCGGTGCCGCATCATTCACTGCTCTAACAGAATACGTTCCATACGTAAAAGAAAGCAACAAACGAGTGTACTCGCTACTACTGATGATCCTATTCTCTGGAAGCTTTTTCACACTAGTAGTGTTCTTCTTGTTCAAGTCACCAGGATACTTGTATGATACACCATTTGCTCCTTACATGAACTTGCTCCAAAAGTTGTTCTCACAATAAACAAAGCTATTTATTAGCTGTCTGGGTGTCTTGGAAACATTGGTAGAGTGAGAAGGTACGAATAGTCTGGTGATGGTGATGATTCTGTTGGTACAGATGATTTCACTTTTCTTGATTGGGAAGTGTTGGTATCTGATGCGTATTCAAACGGATCGTAGTCGCTTTCGTTGCCGTATAAGGCTTTTAGATCGTATGGTCCTTCTTTGCTTGTACCAGTGACAGGAGGAGATGTGTCTATAGAGCTGAATGATACGTTTAGATCTGCTTTGGTCTCCAAATCAAATACAATGGGTGTTTCTCTTTCTTCTGGAATATCCAAGTCGAAACTGAAATCTTGTCGACCAGTAAGCTCTTCGGTGTATGTAAGCGATGATGAAACAGAATCGTCTTTCTGAGCTCCTTGTGTAGTTCCATCATTAAGAGAAATCGATGGAGTACCCGGTGGTGCTTGATGCACTACTTGATCTTCGTTTGTTTTCCTAGCTTTGTTTGGTGAGTGTGACTCTTGGCTATCGAGTTTGCGCTTTCGCATCTTCTGTATCATAGAACCATAACAATCTTGCGGTATCTGACTTGACCCTGGTGTGATCGGCGAAATTGACTCGTTTGTTTGGCTCATTTGTACTTCTATTGTTCGACTTCGCTGAGGCAGATCTTCTTTGGTCTGAGATTCGACTTGTAGTGGTGGCGTTAAATCAAGTTGTATAGAGTCTCCATGACTTTCAATAACAGCTGTAGCTTGCTCATCCTTGTCATCTACTGAATCATCTATCGTTAAACATCGATCGACTTGTACGTCACCTTCCTCTAGTGATCTCGCAGTATACGCGTTTCCGATGTTGTCTTCGATCAGTTGTTGCGTCTTTTGTTCTCTAAGCGCGATTCGAGCTTCTCGTTTGTCGCTTCTTGCTAACGTGCAGATCTGCTTGCATTCTTCTTCTGGTATCGCTACAAAACACTTCATGCAAACTCTTCTGTTTGTTCGACTTGTCAAGCATTCGTTCATGCAACTCAAATGGAATACATGTCGACATGTTTGTAGTTCGTGTAGTGTTTGGCCATCATCCAAGTCTAGGAGACAGATTCCACAGTCTGTATCTTTGAAGATCTCTTCTTGTGCTGCTAGAGCGGCTATTTCGTTGCGAGTTTGTAACACTTCTAAATCTCGTGTCCTAAGACTAGTTCTTCTTCTAATCCTTCTTGGATGATCAATATTTTGATGCGTGTTGTGTAATTCATTGGTCGTTTCAATCTGTGTCGTCTTGGTTTCTACTTCTTTTCCTAGCTCTGGTGATTTCAGCACTACTTCAAGCTCATTCTCCAAAGATTTGCAGGAATTCCATGGCGATGGCGACTTGTTTGTTGTTTCCCCTTCGAACACTGAATCGTAGCCGTTATAACGATGGTCTATCTCCTCTGAATTTTTCGTTTGTAGGTCAATGGCGTTTTGCATACCTTTTAGCCATCTCTCGCAGGTCTGAATCGAGTGGTCCAACGCGAAAAGCACCATTTCCTTGTTCACACCGTGAACTTGTGTTTGTCTCTCCAAAAAGTCTTTTTCATTGTCAATACATCAACCAATCATACCATCTTCAAACAAGTCCAGCTCTTGCATTTTTTCATAGTCAACTTAGGAGAATTAGATCATTACAAGTTTCAAACAAGCAAATATCATCACCTGTCAAACGTGCGAACACCGAAACCGAATCGGGGTAATGAAGTCTGGCGCTACCGAGCAGTTAGACTTAGATGTTGCACGTGTGCAACGAGAGCGAATGTTATATAGGCGAAAAATACAACATTTTTCTAAAAATGCGACTTTACCATACATACACTCTAAGACAGTCGACTCTA
>JAESGV010001272.1_pt1 | contig 10614 bp, 8 predicted proteins | sample 9269781 | NCBI WGS metagenome assembly JAESGV01 (sample SAMN15741586, study PRJNA653496) | algae metagenome | isolation source: Tildeniella torsiva UHER 1998/13D and co-occurring heterotrophs from... | place: Slovakia: Slovak Paradise National Park, Hrabusice, Kosice Region | collected 2000-01-01
ACGTATCTCGTTCTCGCCATCGATGGAGTATATCAGTGAAGGTGAACGTGATGAACGATCTTTGTAATATTTATTAAAACCTTTCGGTTGTAGCTAGTTTCGCTTCACGATGCGTCTTTGGTACATAAACATTGAATTGATCTGGAGGTAGCACTTTTCTAGTTTTCTTGCATCTATACATTTTCTTTCTTACTTCTCGGTTGTTTAGTTTGTTCAATAGTTGTTGATCTTCTACTCGCTTTTGGTATAATTCTTCATCTTTTAGTTCGGCAACGTAACGCATTTGATTTTCCAAATCATTCTTACGTTGTTTGATTAATTCAGTTCTTCGTAGAATTTCATTCCTGCGATTATGATTTAAATTTTCTTCAAATTGTTTTCGGATTTCTAGCTCTTCTTGATTTGCTCTTTCGGCTTCACTCTTGCGTGCAATCTTTTCTGATTGGAATCCTTGCCAATCTCGTTTTAATTGTTCTCGTAGTTCCTCACGCTCTTGTGCATACCTAGCGTTTCTTTCTCGCTCATCTTGAAGATTCCTATTACATGCGTCCAGATAGTCGTGAATATCTTTTTCTCGTAAATATTGATTCTCTAATTCTTTTTCACGCACTTGTTTCGCAAGTGTTTGCGCCGTTCGTTGTTGCAACTTTCTATACTCTTCGCCTGTTACTCCTTCTTTAGTAGGAATAAATTTCAGACTTGAACCTTGCGGCATTTGTTGTTCCTCCCACGCCTGTTGCGCTTTTAAATTATCTCTGTATTCTTTCGTTTGATTTAATTCGTCAATATATCTTCTCTTTCTTCTTTCTTCATATTCTTGGTTCATCTTTTCAAATTCTTGTATTTGCTCTTGTACCGTTTGCAATTGTCTTCGCGTCTGTTCCTTGTCAGATTCATTTTGTTCGTGTCTTCGCGCTTGCTCTTCTGTCCAATTATCTTTCCATCTTCTGAGTTGATTCTCTTGGTCTTGTTTTCTTGCTCGGTCATGTTGCTTCTGATGCTCTAAATGGTTTTGCGCATCGGCAATTGTACGTTGCGCAAATTCTCTATCTTCTTGTTTTGCTCTTCTTTCTGCTTCTTCTAATCTTTCTTTCAGTCGCAAGTTGATTGCTTCGTTGGACTCCAAATCGACATCATGAATCTCATACACGATTTTAGGAGCTTGTGGATCGGTGGTATGAACAACCACTTCTGTAACACCAACTGAGTGCTCATCTAGTGAAACAAACTGTGAATCTTTTGGTGATGAAATTCCTATTGGTGACCTCGGAGGAGGTACTTCGTATTTGGGTGTAATAGGTGATGAAGAAACTCGCGTTTGTTCTAATCGCGATGATAAATCAAGTTGTGAGCTTCTTGGAGCTGGGCTTCCTGCGTATTGACTCACATTAGATGGATATGAGGATGGACTAGTCGCGTACGGAGCAGGACTAGTTGCGTACGGCGCTGGAGACGCATTCACCCTGGGACTGCTCTTTACGTTCGGAGCTGGACTTACTGGTGTAATATCGTACTCTGGTAAATCTCTTTCTTGTGTTAATTTGCTGTACAATGCTCTTCCACCACCTGGTGATTTTGTAGGTGAGCCGCGCGAGTAATCATTTTGATAAGATGTTGTTGAACTAGATGGCGTTACCGATGTCACCGATAATGGATTCACTTGAGTAGATAGCATGGGTCTAGCTGATGGTGTTGTCTTTTGTACGACATTAGTTTTTATAGTTGGAGTTTTGACACTGCCTTTCTTTGGAGAATGAGTAGTTGTGTAGGATGTTTCAAAATCTGGGAATGTTGTATCTATTGGTGTGGGCTTAGCTGGACTAGGATTCGGCTTTGCATAAATTGGTGAGCTAGCACTAATGGCCGGAGATGGAGGTGAGAGTATTGGTTTGATATACTTGTGGGATGGTGTAGAAGATGGCGTATGAGGTGGTACAACTTTTGTTGGGGAAGCAACCACTCGTTCTGGTACTGAAACGTTCAAATACGAGAGAATATTGAAGTCACTCATAGTTTGTCTTTTAGCTGAACTGGTACTGGGTTGACTTCAAAAAATCACCGTTAACTAATGAGATTTACGTTTATTACACCCATCATAGGTAGGCCACGTTTAACCCATCATAGGTCGGCCTCGTCCACCGCGTCCACGTCCGGCCTGCATTTGTTGGTGATCTTCTTGTTCTGATTGTGGATTTCTTACAGTCTCGTCAACAGATAGTACCAAGTTGGCTGCTTCAATGGCTGAAGCGAGTGCGTTTCTCTTTACCAAACTTGGTTCCCAAACAAATGACTTGAATGTATCTGTGATACCTTCATTGTTGATGTCAACACCAAACCATTTGCCATCTTCTTGTGTATGCTTGTGTCTAAGTTGATTCAAAATATCAGTCGAGTCGAAACCAGCATTTTCTGACAATTGTTGTGGAATAACTTCCAAAGCCTTGGCGAACGAGTTGATGATTAGTTGCGATTTGCCACGAATTGTACGAGCATAGTTACGCAAGTAGAAACTTAGTGCCATTTCAATAGCTCCACCACCAGCAACAATCTTTTGGTTTTTAACAGTTCTACGAACAATCATGATAGCATCGTGAAGTGATCTCTCACTTTCAGCAATGAATTGTTCAGCACCTCCTCTTAGTACAATGGTTGCAGTTTTTGCGTTTGGACATCCAGTGAAAATGTTGTAACGTTCGTTACCAACTTGTTTCTCTTCAAAAGCACCACAAGTACCAATAACTTCTGGAATCAAGTTGTTAACTGTGGTTTGGACACTAGCACCAGTAGCCTTTGATACACGAGTTAAATCTTCTTGAGCAACGCGACCAGCGCAGAAGATTTGTCTATCAGCAAAGTATTGAGTTGCCAAATCACCAATGGCTAGTTTGGACAAAACGATGTTTGCGCCAGAGTTGACAATCTTTTCCAACTTGTCGTAGATGATCTTCCACTCTGCGTCGACGATGGATTGGTATTGATCTGGATCACTCAAACGAACTTCTGCGTTATCTTTCTCAGCCTTGAGTTCGAGTTCAATGTTCAATAAAATGATTTTTGGATTCTTGAACGACTTGGGTTGTTGTTCGAAACCAGCATATGAGAATGTCTTTTTGAACGCGACACCTTGTACGAGGAAAGAATCTTGCATGGCTCCTCCTTGTACTTTTTTAATTCCAACCAAGTCGATATTCAAATCTTCGTCCAAGGATAGTACAGCGTCGACTGCCATCTCTGCGAAAAATTGTCTTTGCATTCCTCCAATGAGTTTAGAATTGAGTGTTGTTCCAGCGCAGTTGATCAAGAGATCGCGAAGTCCTTTTTGATCATTTTTGAGAATATCTACTTCCAACTCTTTGAGTTTTGCCAAAACCTGCGCGTGTGAATAAAATAATCATGTTCTTACGAGTTGAGATGCCAAACGATAACTCTTGATGATGACTTGTGGGTGGACACCATCTTCGATGAATTGTTTTGCTTCTTTTAGGAACTCTCCTGCTAAAATCATTACACTAGTTGTTCCGTCACCAACTTCACTATCTTGTGATTTTGCAATGTCGACGAGTGTCTTGGCTGCTGGATGTACAATGTCCAAAAGTTTAACAATTGTTGCTCCGTCGTTTGATATGGTGGCTGTTCTTCCATCATGTATAAGTTTGTCCATTCCACGTGGTCCAAGAGTTGTTTTAACAACATCTACAACAGCGACGCAAGCGTTAATGTTGCTCAAAAGTTGCCCTTTTCCTTGTGAAGTGTCCGTCCCGTCGCGCAGGAGGATAATACCGGGTTGCTAAGAGTGAGTATTGGTTCGCGAAACAATATACCATCATGTGACTCATGGTGGAACAGAGAGCAGCAGTTGGTGGCTTTTGTGAAAAGTGTGTGGTTGATCGGGCTAGAAAATATTGTAAGTGTCACCGTCAATTCCGAGAGACTTGAGGTCAAGTAATGATCTATTTAATAAAAATACATGGTTTTAGAGCTTCAAGTTGGATAAGGATTCGTTAACACGTTTCCAATATTTTTCTGCCATAATTCCATTCAAATGACTTCCTCCGAATCGGTAACAGGTGTCATGTAAGCCGTACTGCACTACGACGATGGTGGTACCAGCAGGGTCCAAGTAGAATACGCAACGACGTTTTGAACCCATTTCCATGGCTCTGAAATTGTCCATGGCACGAGTCAAGCTGTGATTGCTACATGCATCGAACTTGGAGAACTTGTACGCGAGTTGCTTGACGGAATCGTAGTCGATTTGTACCTTGTCGAAGCATTCCTTGTGGAATATGATCTTGATGTCGTGGGACTTGTGTTCGTCGATCAAAAGTTCTACGGTTTTCAACAAGTCACCACGTTGGTACGCCTTCTCAGCAGGAGTGAGTTGTACTTGGGGCACAACCTTCGTAGGTGATTTCGTAGGGGCCTTTGTTGGTGATGAAGGTACGATTACGATGGGAGGAGAGACCTCACCGCTCAAATCGAGAACGGTGCTCTTTCTTGCGTTGTTGTTGAGCACTGACAAGTGTTGGTAGTTGTTCTGTGGTTCTACTGGTGCTTGTTCGGCCTTCGATGGAGTAGATATCTGGCGTACATGTTCATGTTTCGACTTGGAATTTGGCGGGGTGGAGATGGACTTCGATTCGTTTTTGCCCATGGACTTGGAAGGCTTTAGAGCAGGGAAGTCATTGGTTATGTCGCATGACTTGGATGACGATGGAGTCTGACCTCTAGTGACGATGGCCCAGTCGCGAGTGGCGCCCTTGGATGCAAATTTGGATGGCATATTGCAAGTGATTGTTATGTTGTGTTGTTGTTTGTTGGATGTTTTGATAGTACATCATGTATTCCTCTGATTTTATGTGCTGAACAAAGTTGACTAGAGAGTTGTAACCCGCTGAAATATTGCCGTTTTGAGCAGTTTCGCTCATAGAAAAATGGTTTCAAAAGAGTTTGACACGCTGTGAAGTGGATTCGCCTCATTATTGATCCCTCTATCGATCTATGCATTCGTATAATTTACGTATTCGTTTTGCTCAGAAGAGATGTATCCTCCAACAGCGTTCTTTGTACGATAGTAGTAACCTAGTTCGTGTAAGTGCATCCCACATTGTTGCGGTGAGTAAATACTCGTGCATACTAAAATACCGAAATTGTTGGTGTGACTTTGCAATTTCCTAACAGTGCTCTTTGTACACTATCCACCTTAAATCGAGATGGTAGTTTGGCATGGTCTTCAACATATTACGAATAGAATGGTTTTCGCGACAGTATTTCTACAGTTGCTCAGAAACAACCTAAAGTTCTAATAGATTCTAATAATTCTATCGTGTAGATATCGCGTGTGCCTCAGTTGAATTAACGTTTAAATCTCAGTTGACTGACCGTTACACACGCTCACAAAGGTCAATGCGAATGACTTGTTCATATTCTAACTCCAGAGCCAAGCTCGTAAGGCAGAGAGCATAGTTACTTCTACTTAAAAGGTGGGGCAGAAATTACTTTTTGAAATTCTGTAGTAAACTTCTCTCACAAAATATGAAGAGGCTGTGGAATCGTGTACCAACAATCGTCAAAACATCATGTATGGTCGGTACCAGCATGTTCGTTGGGGATGCAATTTGTCAAAAAGTCGAGAACAGAACAAATGGCAAAGAGTGGGATACAAAACGCTCACAAATCATGGGAATAACTGGCCTTTGCGTTTCAGGACCAATAAGTCACACTGTCGTATACACATTGGAACGATTTATTCCTGGAAATTCCGTAAAAGCATCGCTTATGAAGATGACGTGCAATTCAGTTCTTGCGCCAGTCACAATGAGCATTTTATTTACTGCTGTACTACTAATGAAAGGAAAAACTATTGATGATGCTCGAGAAAAGATAAAACAAGGTATTCCGATTCGCGTGCACTCACAATTTAGATGTACCTAAAACATGGGTTGCAGGAGCAGCATATTGGCCCATTATTGGGTTTTTAAATTTCAGGCATACTCCGATACAATACAGGTACGGTTACGCTATCGCAGACTAACGTTTTATAGACCACTTGTTGGTTCCATGGCTGGAATAGTTTGGAATATATTTATGTCGAGTCAAACAAATAGGGAAGTCGTTAGAGCCACAGAGATAGTGAACGAAGTAACAGAGCAGCAATCAGTTTAATAAACTGTTCTGGTGTTACTTTTACTTTACGACATTCTAACAATGGGATTGTTAACTTTAAATATTCTGTGATCATTATCGATGAATTGCGCAAGTAAGATCTCGAGGCAAACGCAAATGCAAAGCTGTCTTAGTAAACTTTTGGGGTCAACCAGAAATGTCGCAACCTGACGTGTGCACTCGTGCTATGTTTTTAACACTTTCAGTAGTGACAAACGATTCATTGAGTCAGGGTTTATCGCTTGCATCGCTACTCACACTTCTTCAAGAGCAATTTCAACGAAAACACGGTACATACGTGGCATGTGCAACCAGAGAGATAATACAAATAATTGAATACGCCACGGGGAGACTTGCGTACAAAATACAAACCAAAGATATACAACAAATAGAATTCATTTCGAAATCTCTGCTACTAGTTTTGCGTCCCGATTGCATAGATGTCTGGAACATAGGAAGACACCAAGTAGTAAATAGTTTAGAACTACCACAAATCACCAGTGTACTAGTGTTCGGACAAACAATCATCATACATGAAAGTCGTGGTTTATGTTCCTGGTCTCTCGTTACCGGTGAAAGAAAGTACGTAAGCATATCAATACAAGGAATCTCGCGAGTAGATAGCACTTCGTTTTTAACATTTACCCACAAACAAGTAACGAAATGGGAGGTGACTACATTGCGTCATGAAGAGATACTAACTATGACACAACCAATTTCATACGCTCTGCTGAACGAACATCGATTGTTTGTAGTGTTAGCAGACAGCATTGAAGTGTACGAGAATAGAAAACTTGTTTCTCCTGAAAGCGATGATATGACTCTTTATTTTTGCAAAAAAGCTACAAGGTTGAACAATACAACAGTGATTGTATCGGTTTCAGTTTTATTTGGAGATGATGGATACTTTTTGTACGATGGGAACACATTCTATGGTGACGCTCACATTTATTTCAATTCTGATACACCATGTAACAATGTTACTGTCTGCAATGAGTTGATCTTTCATGGTGGAAGAAATGTAGTTATATATGATGCAAAAACAATGCAACATGTGAAGACAATTTGTGGACCATTTTCTCCTATTGTTAATGTTGCAGTTATTTGAATAAATTAATTATCGTTAGCGATGTTGTTAGAAGTCACTTTTTCTAGCAACAAAATTGTAACCTACTCAACCAAAACGTAATAACGCATGTACGTTTATGCTACTTTTGATTGTCAGTAGTAGCAATAAGTATTACAACCTACTTGTACGTGCGGATAACGTAGTTGTACAAGAAAATATCAATAACAAAACCGTCCATAGGGTACCAGTAAATGTAGTACAGTAGTGTAAAACCTTAACAGAAGCTCGTATTCTGACGTTGAAAAGATTATGTGAGTGTACGCGCGTTTCTGAGTCATGTTTAACTTGTTTGTTCCTATTTGTAAGATGCCAGTCAACCAAGGTGACACCAAACAACAAGCAGATGAAACCATAACATTATCAGTTCAAAGATGTTCCTACACACTGGAATAACAGGTTTACCGTGAAATTTGTGAGAAATGAAGCACTTACGTATTCTGCCATATCACGTTGAAAGCACCATACCCCGTTAGATTTATGAAGTTAAGCAACGTCGAGCCCGTTTAGTACTGTAGTGGGAGACCATACTGGAACAGCGGGTGCTGAATACCTTTTGACAAGTTTTTACTTGTTTACTATTTGGAGAAAGTAAAACAAATTATTTATTCAAGTGTTACACATAACAGTACTTTGCACAAAATCAGAATAAAATATCACCAACTGCGTCTTACAAACATTTAGCTAACTGAGCGAGTTGGAGCCATGTCAAAGCCGTTTCAACTCCATGAGCACTGTAAAGCAGGTCACATTTCTAAAGTCACGCTGATACTAGCTGGAAATGCAAACATGAATGAGAAAGACAACTCTCACGTAAATATAATTTCATTGATTTACAATTCAGCGTCGCCCACTTCACTACGCAGCTCGCGAAGGTCACCTTGACATTGTCAAGCTATTAATTGAAAAAAGAGCCAATTTGGATGCTCAAGACAAAAAAAAGTTTACACCACTACACTTTGCAGCGTCAGAAGGGCATGTGGAAGTTGTTCGCGCGTTAGTGGAAGCAGGCGCGAAAATCGATCTCAAAACTCGTGATGATAAAACAGCGCATGACCTTGCGAAAACAGAAGAGATACAACAAATGTTAATTCTTCCTACTACGTTGAACGATAGTCCTATGAAATCACCTAGACGATCTCCGCGACAAACATTATCAAGAAAAAATAGTACGAGCAGTATTACGTCAGAAACAAGTGAAACGCAACAAATACAGAAGAGTGATCTAGAAGAAATAATGAATCGCTTGATGGAAAAAGAAACAGAGCGATTTTCTATGGAGCTTAAATTAGTGGAGGTATCGAAAGAGTTGGAAGCGACAACACAAGAGAATATGAATATAATAGAAGAGAATACAATACTAAAATCGCAGCTAGAATCGCAAAAGAAGGGACAAGATGCTCTAGAACGTGCGATTCAAGAAAAAGAAAATGCAGTGAACGAGTTAAACCTTTTCAAAACGCAGTTCCAAGCAGCGCTTAAAGAACAATCACACGCGCTACAAGAGAACGAACACTTAAAGAATCATGACGAACTAGTGGTGGAAATAGAATCACTTAAACGACGAATCGAATTAGATCGCGAAGAACGTGAGAATGAAACAAAAGAAATACGAAATCGACTCGAAGAAGAACAAAAGAAGCTCGAACAAGCAAAGGAGAAAGAGAATGAGTTGTTAATTCGGTTACGACAAGAGAATGAACAAAAAGAAGAGTTAATGGAAGAGGTTCAAGAATTGAAAACCATCGCAAGTCAATCAGGAGTTAGTTCGGAGCAACTAACTGCATTAGAGCAAGAGTTACACAAACATCGTGTTGCTTCGCAGAAAGCAGAAGAGCTAGAAGATAAAGTCGGTGAACTAACTGAGAAATTAGAAATTTCATACAAGAAGACGGCGTTACTAGAATCTGAGAAAGAGCGTACAACATTCGAATTACACGAGCAGATCAAAACGCTTCAGCAACAGAAAATAGATAACGAAGCTGCGTACAAAGAGCTGGCCAAAGCTGTGGACGATTTGAAACAGCAAAATTTGGTTGTGGAGCAACAAATGAAGGATGATGCGATCCAACTGGAGAGCTTGAAATTAAAGGTCACCGATGTAGATTTTTCTGACTATGAGAACAAAGTTATAGAGTTGGAAAAGAAGAACAAAGAGCTAAGCGATCAAGTGGGATTGATACAGATCGATCTGGACAAAGAACGAGAGAGCAAGAGACAAGTAGAAGAGTCCAAGAAAAAGGTAGAAGAAGCGTTATCAGAATCACAGAAGAAGCAAGCTGAACTTGATTCCTCGCTAAAATTAGCTCTACAAAAGTTCAACGAAGCAGAAGCGTTATCAGAAACACTAGGAAAGAGATTGGAAGAGAAGAGAGGACTAGAGCAACAATTAGAAGACTTGCAAAAGCAACAAACACAAGCCGCAACTACTGTACTAGCACCAGTACAGGACGAAAAGCGAGTAAAAGAGCTAGAGCAAAAGATAATAGAGCAAGATGAACTGATTCCAAGGCTCAATCAACGAGTTCAACAACTAGAAAAAGAAAAAGCTACGTTTGATACTCAACTTAAGCAGCTGCGAGAAGAGCTAGCAAAGAAAAAGAAGGGATGCTTCTAGATAGCTGTAATAAATCAAATTTAACGGATCTCACTTACCTGCTGCAGCATTAAGCACGTAAAGAGTAATTCTTTTGTAATCAGTGGACTGGAACATTCGGAACTATATTACTCGAATAAGACAAAGATCATTTATTTTTAAAACAATAGAATCTTTTTCAAACAACAGCACATCTCTTCTATGACTACTGAAGTAGAGACGAAGCCATTCTTGAGGTCAGCACAACCGATAAAAGCAAGTGCATGCAGATCTATCAAGTGCTGTATCATGTTTATCGTGGGATTACTTTCGATTTGCATTCTAGTGGTCACAGTCATTTGGATTGCCAACTTTTTCGTAACGCTACAAAAAGTTGCCTCGCAAAACCAAAACTTGCGTTTTGCCAACATTAGACAGTTCATCGAGACTGCAACTTCAGACCCGAAAGAAATCACTCAAAGTGCTGTTAGTGGCATAGATGCAACCTCAGATATCGTCACGTTTGAAGAAACACAAAAATTTGTTTGGGACGTATTCACACGAGTAGGAAAAGTGCTCGTACTTAAAGACGATGATGATTTTGAAATAATGTCTTTCCAGTACACAACAAGTGAAGGCAATATGATGGGATACAGCGGAACACCACAATTAAAAGTTGGATTCTTTTTCTATCGTGGCTGGAACTCTACCAATGATGACGATGAACAACTCCGCTTCAAGATTACTA
>JAESGV010001273.1_pt1 | contig 10613 bp, 17 predicted proteins | sample 9269781 | NCBI WGS metagenome assembly JAESGV01 (sample SAMN15741586, study PRJNA653496) | algae metagenome | isolation source: Tildeniella torsiva UHER 1998/13D and co-occurring heterotrophs from... | place: Slovakia: Slovak Paradise National Park, Hrabusice, Kosice Region | collected 2000-01-01
CCATACATGCGCAACAGATACAGGTGTTATGCAAAAGACATTCGAGAGTATTCAAGATGTTCTCATGAAGAGCAACACACCCAAGAAGCCTGTATAATCGTTTTTTGAATAATATTGTTGTATTTTTTGCTTTTTCAAATTGTAACCCTCTGATTGTCACACAAACACGTACTCATGAACGATCCTTATGCTGATGAAGATTTATACGGTGACGCTCCTGCTCCTCCACAACTGAATTTTTTCTTTGATGGGACAGTTCAACAAGCTATTCACAGATGCAGAGAACAATCTAAACAGTTGATGGTTTTTGTTTGTGACACGAATGATGAAAAAAACGATGACTTGGTACAACGATTTGGCGAAAATACGCGAGCACAAAAATACATCGAAGAGAATACCGTTGCTATCAAGTAGGAATAATTTTTTCAAATATTAAATCAAAATAGAATAGAAACTGGTAGTGATAATCATAAATTTTTCGTACAGTATTATACAAGCAATCCTACACCGGCAATATACGTTATATCTTCAACAGGAACACTAATAATGGTATTTTACATCGTCAGACTTTAACATTTAGGTTTATACAAATCCTACTGTAGAAGAATTTTTAGGAACAGTACAAGCAAAAGAACAAGACTTACATGCAAAATTCCGTCAACAACAAGAAGAACGATTAAATTTGGAAATGGCAGAAGCTCGATTAGCAGAAGAAAGAAAGAAACAATTACAAGAATCATTAGAACGTACTAGGAGAGAAGTTCAACGACAAAAAGAAAGAGAACAACGAGAGAACGAAAATCGTGTCAATGAACCACCTCCCTCTCCAGCACCTATAACACCACTCAGTGGTGCTTCGCATTCGAGTACTTCAGTAGCAAGTGATGTTTTCCAAGAGGAGCTTAGAATGAAAGAATTGGCAAAGAGGAAGAAAGAGCAACAAGAGGCGAAACGATTGAAGAAACAGATCAAGTACGGATATGTTATTATACTAACGTTGATAGAGAACAATTTAAAGCAGATAGAAGAAACGTAAGTGAACAACACAAAGTAGAAGAGATTGTACAACAAGATTCAAATGAACCAGTGTTATCAACTGAAGAACCAAAAACACCTGTAAAACCTTACTTGATTAAGAAAGAGGTACAAAAGAAGGAGTCTCCAAAAATTGAACCAAAAGTACCTGTACAGCACAAGAAATCAACGATTTCATTCCGTATTTCACCTAGTGGAGAGTCAAGAGTACACGAGTTTGATGCAACAGCACAACTTAGTGAAGTACGAACATGGGTTAATATGGTAAGTTATATTAGTATTATCTAACATGTGAGAACATGGAAAATGGAAAACAATACGAAATGCTTACTCCATTCCCAAGACAACCAATCGCACAAGATCAATTCTCAAGAACATTGCAAGATTTACAATTGGTACCGAATGCTGTTATTATTCTACAAGCACCAGTTGTACAAGAGTCTAAATCGGAGTCATTCTTTGTTTGGCTGTGGAACATGATAATTAATTTCTTCTTCATGTTCCGTAGAGTACCACCAGCACCAGTTCCATCAGAAAGCAATAAAAAACAAGAGCCCAAGAAACAAGCAAGTGAGAGATGGGATAACGGTAATTCTACACAAGTCCTGAGTAAGGACGATAAAACAGAGTAACGTTTAAAGCTGTCTGATTTAAAACGTCGATCCTCTAGCTTAAACGCAAGAAAAGTTATAACTGGAGTAAAGCAATTTGTTTATTCATGCATCGGTGCGTATGGCTCTGCAGTACTTCGTTTTCTGAACCATACGACAATACCAATGACAGCAACCGCGACAAGAACTAATGCCACTGCACCTGCTGATAATCCTACAATTAATGCAACGTTCACTGGGTTTTCTGTGGGTCGATCAGTAGGACTGCTTGTGGTTGTTTGTGATGTAGGACTTGGCACAGGAGATGTGGTCGTTTGTGGTGTGGGACTTGGCACAGGAGGTTTAGTTGTTTGTGGTGTTGGAGCTGGAGTTGGCACTGGAGGATTCTCCACGTTAACTTGGTACAAATGCTGTTCTCCGTTGTTCTTTTTGATCACCCAAATTGAACCATTTCTCACCTGCAACAGTGTTTCATGATGGTAACACGATTCTACACACATCTCAGTTGAGTTATACAATGTTTTAGTTTTGAGATCAACACGCAACAGTTGCATACTTGCACAATGATTTTGAAATTCGAATGGGTACATCTCAGTACCAATCATTACAACACTATCTGAAACATTGTCATACTCGATGTATCTAAAATTATTGGAATTACTTGCAGACTTTTTAGGCATTTCTAAATGATGATACAACTCTTCAACTTGATCAGTAGGTAGCGAGTACGAGATCAATCTTGTTAGGTTACCATTTGCAATCAACGCGATGTTATCAGGAGGTAACTGTGAGAACTCATAGACAGGGTTAAGCGGAACTGTGCATTCGGTTGACTCACCTGGACACAGAATCAAATTGAACGATGCAACAATACCAAATCGTTTTGGATCACTTGTAGAGGGCAACGGTACAGCATAATTAACATAGCTACTTCTAAACTCAGACTTCAACTTGACCGACAATCCTGTAACGGTATCATGCTTTAAAATTGTATTTGTGTTGGATTGGAAAATCAAATAGTTACCAACCAACGATAAACTTAATACTGTACCGGAAAAAGAATCATAGTTGGTCGTGGTATTTAAATACGGATCATAGCGAAGTAATCGACCTCGTGCAAGCATGTAAAATGCATCAGCAGCAGGAGTAACGAGATGGGAACCGTAACCCAGCGCGACACTAGTTTGGGAGTTTAAACAAGTGCAATATGCGACGTATGTATATCTTGTTTGTGATCCTGACGCGAATACTGAAATTACATAATCGTTACCGTGTGAGGAGACGTATTGCATTAGGCGCAAGGTACTTTGCCCTGGTATTTGCAAGTGTGAGTACTGCGTTGTTGTTACACCATCTGTGACATAAAATGGAATTGATGTTGTACTTTTGCCAGCGTACAACAAAACTCTATTGTTTGATAATTCTACAAACTCTGTTCTGTACGGCAAAAGTGGCGCCGGTAGTAGTAGAGGCTGTTCGGGATGCGATAGTCGAATTGTTTCATTGGTTGTTGAGCGATACCAAACCTCAGTAGCGGTGAAGAGCACTTCAGGTGATACTGTGGGGAAAAATTCTTCTGAGGTTTGAATTGGTTGTCTTGTGAGTTTCGTCAACGTGTCTGATGTAGAAAATGACAGCACAGAGAGCAAAAGAACCAACAGCATTTGTTGCTTTTGACCGTTGACAACTGGCTCTATTGCCATCTAGTTCCAGGTGAGCAATTAGAACAGGTTTTGTGGATATTCAAACGATTATTTTGTTACCCAAGTAATGGACAACCTTTGAAGAAGTATTGCAGTCCCAAATAAAATCGTTGAGAATTGTGACAATGCAATATTTCTAACGTAGTCCAATCTTTGTATAGTAATGTTTGCGCCATGCCAGCAACATAGCCTGCGGGACAGGCTGCGGGCATCGATTTTACCACTATTAAACAATAAAGCCAAACACTAAGTCTTTGTAATTATCATACTTTCGGAAAAGAAACAGTTTTTAACCGTTAGCACAACGCGACAAGTTATTACTCCTGTACAACTAATCAAACATGAAAGAACTAATCACCGGTATCTTGGACTTCAGAACAAGACTTAGGCCAAAAGTTTTGGAGATGTTTCAACAGATGGCAAAAGGTCAAAAGGTACGTACACTAAATGCTCAGTACTAATTCTTTAGCCTGATTGTCTCTTCATGGCATGCTCAGACAGTAGAGTGGTGCCAAATTTATTCGCTTCTACCAACCCTGGTAATTTATTTGTCGTTCGTAACGTTGGCAACATGATTCCCAAGCCACACTCTTGGACAAATCACACCACCGCAGATGAAAGTGAGATCGCCGCAATAGAGTTTGGGATTCTTCAACTCGGTGTTAGGAATATTATTGTTTGTGGTCATTCTGAATGCGGTGCCATGGCAGGTTTGCTCTCCAAAGAAGGCGGCAATCACGTATGCGACGCAAATTGTATGCACAGTAGAATGCCTCATCTTAACTCGTGGTTGAGACACGGATACGAGAGTTTGGAAAAGTACAGAAAGTTGGTTGAATACAACGAAATCCCAACCTTCTATAAGGGCTCAAAAGATCGCGAAATCAAGATAACCAACATTGATAGAACTATGAAGCCACACAACTTACTCTCCCAAATCAACGTTATTCAACAATTGGACAACATCAGTCAATACAAGTAAGAGTTGCTACAGTCTATCACTAACAATTCAGTGTTGTCAAAGAAAAGTTGGCAGAGAACAAAATCGAACTACATGGTTGGTGGTTCGACATTGCAAATGCAGATGTTTACAGTTTTTCACAAAAGAAGGGAGAATACGTGCTCATTGATGATGCAAAAGCAGGAGAACTTTTAGATCGTATCATGGATGACAATCCCGAAGAAGCCAAACAAAAGGCTGAAGATTATCGTGCATGGCCATACTGGGTTCCAAGCAAATAAATATTATGCTTCCATATCTTCCAAAAATCCATCAACTAGTTCTTTCAAACGATCTGTTTTCACGATCACTGATGCATACCACCGAGCATCTTTTGCGCCTGCATAGTCAAATGCATAATCTACACCTTCTACGCGTACTTGATAGTAATTTCTCTTAAAATGAGCCCAGTGATTCCAAAAGGCGCCTTCCATTGATCCAGAAGTATCTTTTTCAAATCCATACATTGGATCTGTAACGTGGAAATCCATAAATAAAGCATGAGCACCAACCTATTTGTTAATTGTAAATACGCAACGTACTGGTAAGAATGGAGCCATCATGGATACACCACCACATGGTGTGATGAATATTGTTGTATTCATCATCTTTTGTAATTGTTCCTTGATTGTCATTGACGCAAAATCAATGATATCAATAGGTATCGTTGGATACGTCGTTTGTAGGAATTTGATAACTTCATCCAAATTACTGATATCTCTTTTGAACGTAGGATTTGTTTTTCTTGTGATAGAAATACGATGTTGTGTTGGAACGTACTCTGGATCGATTTCATGTCGTCGAAGAATATTATCTCTAAATTGTCTAAAGATTGCTTCTTTTCCATGATTTTGCATGCGATGATCACGTTGGAATACACCTACTGCTCCACCAGCTACGCGTGTTAGTTTGTAATTATTTCTTACCTTGTAGTTGTTCAAAACATAAATATCGAGTTTGATTCATTTCTGGTGACTCAATGTACGTCTTAAAATCGACCATTGGTTCTGAAGATAAACCTTTGTACAGTGGTTTAAACTTGTTGAACAATTTGTTTTCATCGAAACCATTCAAGTCCATAACTATTGGATCTAAATCTCCTAGTCCTAATCGAACAACTGCGTTGAACGCACCTTGTAAATCTTCCCATAAGAAATGCTTTGAATTGTTAATATGGTGTGAAAGAAGAACATACGCCCAAGTTCATGTACTGTGGTATCCAGTGACGGAATAGTACGTGTAGTCGTTTGATATGCGTGACATCTTGTGATGGTAAAGTGTCTTCTATGACGTGTGGTGCCCATGCGTGATGTTCAAAGTAGGTCAAGTACACAAATCCATACGCATAGGATTTAAAATCGTATATGAGTCCCTTGTGTGCGTCATAAAGTACTGGTCTTTTGTTTTTGCGATAGTAGTTGAACGTTTCTGTGTATCTATCATAACACAAGTTCATGAAAACACACGCCCGATCTGCAGAGGCTAAATCACTGTTATCGTCACCTATACATCGAAACCTTGAATATTGATGTGGATATTGTGAACCACGAATCTTGTCCACAAGTCCACTTGAGTATGGAATATTTACTGAACGGTCTAGTAGTGACTCTATAGACTGTGACTCATTTAGAGGTGGAATGAAGCGTTGTATAGGTCGTAGTGGTGGGAACGAGCCTGTTGGTAGTGGTGGTTGTGTGTTTATGACGTGGCCAGGTGAAAAACTAGCCCTGATGTATTTGTGTGTGTCGCTTATGAATATAATATAGTACACTGCCGATTGCACGAGGATGGCTACAATAATAAGAATAGCAATGATTGCGAGTTTTCTTCTACTGGGTAACATCATTGTTGTGAAGAATGTTATGAAGCGCAGTTAGAAAGTGGGTTTGTGGCTGTTAAGTTTGCGCGAAATAAGACAAAAGTTTGTCCAAATTCAGCGTTTACAAGATTTATCTTGTACTTGGGCTTGCGCAAGTGCTGCGTGGTACTCCCAAGATTGTTCGCTAACGCTGAAGTGCCAAAATATTATAAACAAAGCTACAATTTATTTAGCAGTCGAATATCTCCAGTTAGCTTGATCTAACACGTGAACGACAACATCTTGCTGTCCTTCTTTTCTCCATTGCGCGCACAGATCTTGCAATTGTTGAACAATAACATCGTTCTCGTGTGCATCTAAATGCTTTTCGAACCATTCTACTGCTGTAGCGTACTCTGCACGAGATCTTGCTTCGAAACCTTTAATACAGTTTTCAAACTTGTTCTGTTCTTTTTCCTTCTCCATTTCATACATCCACTCATCATCGGCATGTTTTGTGATTTTATCGACTATCTGATAAACAGGTTCTTGAATTCTCTTATTTTCTCCTGTTGGAATGTCGATAATGTCAATGGGCCTAATATTAAATTCTTTTTTGGCTAATTCGTAGGTGCGTGAAGCAATGACAGTAGAATTGTGCCAAAGTCCACTTAATGAAGTTAACGCTTCAGAGAATTCGTGCGTTTTTCCAAAAGAACTAAACAATCGCTTGCTTTGAGTTCCTATGTTACCAACGAGTGAACTACCAGTCGCAACACCAATAGTAATTTCCATACCCTTTGTAAAACTATGGAATTGCATGAGTTGTTGAGTAATCTTATTAATAGCTTCAGTGATCAATACAGCAGCGTTGCACGCTTCCACTGCATGATTTTTGACTTTTGTGGATGCGTTCCATGTAACAATAAACTTGCATTGATCGAAATAACTAATGTCACCCTTGCTCTTTGCAACAATTTTCATGAGTTCGGCAAGTACACGTCCATGTTGACTTACAACATCATTTGGTGCGTAGGCACGTAACAATGATTCAATGTTTGCAATCTTGATGTACAGTACAGATATTTCTTTGACTTCTAGACCTAGTGCGAATGCTTTTAATTTTCCTTTCAAAGTCCCAGTGTGACTAGGTGCGTATGATCCCCTTACACTTCCAGTGTGACGGCTACTTCTGCGATCAAAAGTATTCTTTTCGGAAACACTCACTTTTTCATTCTCTTCTTCCTCTTCTTCACCAAAATCTCTTTGAAGAATCTATACAGTTAGATTGTATTTAGTTCTTACACTAGATGGTAAAAATGCCTTGTATTCTTTAAGTTTTTCTACCATGAGTAGAAAAGCAGTTTGTATAGAACGTACTTCTCCAAATAATGATAATCGTTTTCCGTAATCTCCCAACGCTTCGAAATCCATGGTTTCAACGAGTGACATTTTCTGTACGAGTGTGTACAATGGTTTGATGAGTAAAAATGTTGCGATTAGACCAGTCAATGTTCCAAGAACCATAATTGCAAAACTCACAGCGGCCATTACTGCAATACTGGAAATGTATTTTCCTATAAATGCTGTTTCTGGAATGGTCATGAGAATAATCCACTCTATGCCTTCTCCATCAGTGACGTACTGGAAATTGGCAACGTATTTGTTTCCACCACTAAAGAATGAAAACGATCCCTTTTCAGTCATATTATTTTTTGCTTCTCCTATTTTTCTGAATCCATATGTGTTATCTACATATCGTGCAGCAGTAGCGCATACTGTATTATTGTACAATCGTGCGTCTACTAGCGAGTAACTACCATCGTTCACGAGCATGTTATTGGCAATATCTGAACTTGCAATAATGTTTGCTGATGCTCTTTCAAACATGATGATTACACTTCCTGGAATGGTATCCGTAAGTGTTTTCACTTCATTACTCATCGTAGTTGCGATGAACGCTCCATGAGCCATGTAGTCATTCTTTTGTGTTGTAGAGTTGTAATAGAATGCATAATAGTTGATCCATATCATGCAATCGAGTAACACTCCGGTGGTAGTATTACGAGTGCAAAAATTGGAATTCACTCCTGATGGTAACCATCCAGGTTTGGACATTGTTTTGGCTGCGTTGAGGTACGAATTAACTGCAATGGTGTTATCGCCTGGGTATGTGTAGAGTGGAATGAGAGTGAGATCTGGTCTGCTAAAAATATAGTTGATTCGATTAGATGGCGTTACACCTCTCCATGTCACACCTATTTGTTAGCATTGTGTAATAATGCATACCGAACCACCAATATGCCGGAGGTGCAATATCAGCAGAATAGGAGCAATAATTGACAAAAGATTCGTTGCGAACGTCCGCTAGTAGCAGAACGTGATATTGTGGCACGAGAGTTATCGCATTAACCAACAATTTTCCCAGTATTTTCCTATAGTCCGTAGGATCTAATTGTAAGAAAATGGTGTGCGACATACTGTCTTGTAGTATACCACTTGTTTTCAGAGCGATTACATTCGATGTAGCTACTTTAATGGGCGCTAATTTGTCCTTGACTTTGTTGCTCACTGTACTCATGATTTGGGATCTAATCCGTTAACCGAATTTTTCATTGTTACCTCATAACTTCCGTTACGTCATTAACCATTGTTCCAGCGACTGTTCCCCATGATACAGAGAGTGCTCCTATACACAAACAAAGAAATATCACAATTGCAATCACAGCTAAGCGAATACTACAAATAAAATTGATAATAGCAGGTCTTTTCTTTTCTTCAAAGCGGTTAAGATCATCTTCATCTTGTAGAAGGCTCTCGTGAGCTTGGTCAGGTGTCTCCACAACCGGTGAGACCTTGTACGCTTGCATATTTGCAAGAAAATGATTCCGTTACTTTTCTACATGGGTAATTAGTCCTACGCAGGAAGTCGGTATCATATAACGATTATAGATACTGTAATCAATGTTATACAGGTTTGGGTGGCATCAATGAAAGTCCACGCTGCTGTAACATTGATTTTTACTCCGGATGACGAAGAGCACAGATTTTATAGGTCTGATAACGACTATTTTGGTTGGCATCCATAAAGGATATCGCCTCTAGCATGCTGTTGTGTACTGCGTTGTTTTTCTCACGGAGAATGTGTACTTGTTTGAGTGGCGGACTGTTGTTGCTAAGTCAGGTATTGAATTTGGTATAAATATCTTCACAAATTACTCTTGCGAAGGGTTGTTGACATCGACAGACCAGATGCAAGTCAGCAGGTTGCGTAAGATGTTAACTGTCGAAACTTTGCTTGGTTTCTTTCGGAGAATTTTTACAAAGAGAAATTCTTGTTTGCCTATGACCGTAATACGTTCTACTCATTATAATTTTTGCACTTTTCAACGATGAATTCCTGTTCAGACGTGATAAGAGCACAAGATCTAAAAATACACTTGTAATAAAGCAGTTACTGATCAATCAACTTGCATTCTTCAAAACATCACAAAACAAACAAACATGACAGAAGGTGTACTTCGATTTCACGCTGCTACCAATGCATCCGGTAGTTTCGACCTTGACGACCACGAGCTAGTACTCAAACCAGATCATACCTACGTGTACAGACACAAATATTTTATCAACGAGAATCGCAAACCAGATGGAAGAAAAGTAAAAGGCCTATGGAAAGCAATTGGCCAAGGTAACGAAAGAATTGAACTCATCGAAACCAAAAATCAGTGGGCCTGCGTTGACTACGAGGAGCCATTACATTTCCAAGTCAAAATCAATGGAGGACTAAATCATCCAAAGTCGGTATCTGGTAGTCTATTCCCTATGACCTTACCTGTTGAAATGTAAATAAAACGAGTAGTATTGTATAAATACATTTACTTATGATTTTGCTGATGTTGGGGCGGTAGGTGTGACTGCGGTGGTTGAGGTGGTAGGTACTGTAGATTAGGTCCATTCAATCGCTGCGCATGACCATGTTGTTGTTGCATCGCCATCATATGTGGATTAAGTTGAGCCAGTTGTACAGGCATCGTCTTTTTGACTGGTGAATGGATATTCTTAACTGGTGACGTCTGCATGATTATTTGTGGAATAGCATACTGCGTTACGCCTTGGAATGGGTGCATACTACCTTGTGGTGGTGGTTGTACTTGAGGTGGCTGTATAATACCCATGTTCGCAACCTTATTCCGTAGATCAGGTTGCATGTGAAGAACCTTCATAAATCTTTCGTTCTCGTTTGCAACAAAAGGCGAATTGTTCGGTGTGAGCATGATAGGAGACAACTGTTGCATGTGCATATGTTGCTGCATAAACTGTTGCTGCTGTTGCATGTGTAATTGTTGTTGTTGTTGCATCAACATTTGTTGTTGATACGCCATCTGCTGTTGTTGCATCTCTTGTTGTTGTAGTTGCATCTTTTGATCTTGTATCTTTTGTTGTTCCATTTGTTTTTGCTGAAGAAT
>JAESGV010001274.1_pt1 | contig 10607 bp, 5 predicted proteins | sample 9269781 | NCBI WGS metagenome assembly JAESGV01 (sample SAMN15741586, study PRJNA653496) | algae metagenome | isolation source: Tildeniella torsiva UHER 1998/13D and co-occurring heterotrophs from... | place: Slovakia: Slovak Paradise National Park, Hrabusice, Kosice Region | collected 2000-01-01
AAAAGGTATTTGGGACTCTCTCACTTGCCACGAAAGACTTTGCGTAATGAATCGTGAACAGGTGAATTCCTGAGTCTCGAAGTAAAGAAGTAAGAAGTCGTCCAAGATCGATTGGGTGGTCGAGTAACGGTCTATCGCTGTGTTAAATCACACCGTGCCCACGACGATTGGGGCGTGTGAGAAAACCCTACTCTTCAGCAATCGGTACGTAAGACAGGCAGAAGTAAAAGGAGTGTGGACAAAGAAGTAGCCAAGAAGATGCCGTCTAACCTCCTTTTTATTGTTCTGACTGAAAATGGTTGATCATTTCTTGCGTTTCTTTGAAGGGGTGGTTGGACCTGTTGATTTGCGTTTCGTGGGCGTATTCTTTGTTCGTTGCGATTTACCCTCAAGTGCAAAATCTTTGTACAGCTTGCATGCTGTAAATTCACCCACTTGTTGTGCCACTTCTCCTGTTTTATCGGTATCGTTTCCAACAAACTGCACAAATGTTGCAGTTTGAGCTTTCACAATTAAAACATTCAAATTTCGTGTTGCTATCCATTCGTTGACGTCCTCTGCCCAGTGTGGGAATACTAGAACATTCTCACGATTATGAATTTCTACAGTCAGTACTCATGTCACTACTTACTTGTGTGATTATGATACGAGAATCTAGTAATGGGAACACTGTTTGGTAGGCCTACCCAATCTGCATGCGGAATGTTGCCGGAGTAGGTCTTGTCAAGAAACAGAAAAACCAATCCATACACAAATGACGCTGGCATTGTTGAAAGGTCTCCTTTGACTATAAAACCAAAAAGTCTACCAACGTCACGAAGATGATCACGTTCTATCACAGTCAAACTTTCCATTTGTAAAATCGCGGTGACGTCTATGATGTTACGTTTGAATGCAAACACGTTTTGGATCTCCATAATGATCTCTTGTTCACTTGCTCTAATGCAACTTTTAATACTGCCAAAATATCTACAAATGATTGGGACTCCACTTTCAACTACTATACAACTCGAATTATACCAAAGTCTATTGTTAGCTTAATGAAATTCCTTACTTTGCAATATGTTTGGTAGGTGGAAATTGATTATGAAACTTCAATCTTATGTTGTATACGTAGTGGTTGTTTGAACCAGTGTACCATAACGTGACACAAAAGTCTTCTAACACGTTGTTTGCATATGCGTTAATGTACGTTGAGAGCGATAGATCAGGTGTAAGAGGCGTAGTGTTGTATACAGTATCACTAGTATATTAGAATATATTGATCAACGTACGGTGAGTCGGTGCTAAGCGATACAAAGTATGGTCCTTTAGTCTTGGAGACAAACTTGATCATCTTCTGTAAGTCAGTGTTGTTATCTACAATAATATTCATAACAAGTTGCGACTGAGGTTCTAGTACCGACTGTGATCGAATAGGTTCTCTCTTTCTTTCCAAAATACTGTCTATGACATCAACTATAGTATTAAGAGATGGACGTTTCTTTGAATCACTCTTGTAAGTTTAAAGCAGTTACTTACCTATTGATGCAAGCTCTAACAAATATTTTCCCGCATTCAGATGCCCAATTGTTGATCTTTTCGAGATGGTGGCTTGTATTGATCAATTCAAATAGTTTTTGTCGATCCGATGACTTTTTACAATAGTAGTACCACGACTTTTCATAGCCAGCTAATAACATAAACGCTATCACTCCAAATGACCAGACATCCCAACCATTAGAGAGAATATAGTCTGGATCATTTCCAAGTGCTTCTAAAAACTCGTTAGCAAACAAACGAGTATACCTGGTGGCATAATATTAACAGTACTGGCAAGTTCCGTTGCAGGTCTGCCAAAATAATAGATGCTTTCAAAGTCGATAATTTTTGCTCTCCCATTGACGATAACGACATTTCCTAATTTCAAATCTAAGTGTATGTAACCAAGTCGATGTAAATACCGCAATCCCATAGCAATATCTCTCAGAATACAAAACACTTCTGTCTCTGATCGTTTGATGCTATGATCCGTTAGTGCTGGTAAACAATTCATACCAGTCCAATTTATCGCCTTTCTCCATACAAAAAAACATATATCGTTGATAGACGAACGTGCTGAGTAGTGGAGCAACATTATTGTGGTGTAGATTCTTCCAAAGTGCAATGTCACGGGCTATTTTGTCTTCTTCCCCTTTTAATGCCTTTGCTTTGATGGCAACCTGTCTCCACTCGTTGTCTTCACCTTCTATCCACGCTGTAAAGATTTTTGTGTTTGGACGCATGTTCACAACCAAGTGTTCCAAAATTAATCCTCGTTCTTCTTCATTTTCACTTGAGTAGAACGTCATTAACACCTACAAGTTAATTATGAATTTAATAGTTGTACTTGTTGTCTAATATTCGCTGTTGGTGTCCAACCTACTTCACCGTTATGTTCAATCATAAAAATCATTCCTGGCTCGTCAAAGTATAACAGCCTCACAGTAGTATTCGCAGGTATGACAGAACCAATTTTTCCGTTGTACAGCAGTAATTGTATTTCCCTAATTGTGAAGCCATATTGATCTTTCGTAGTTCTGATTTGTTTTTGTGATAAATCAAATTGTACGTTGGTTCTTGATTTCGTCCATTGCGCAAATATTTCGAGTGTGCGTTTTGCTATTAACCCATTCTGCAGTTCCACTATTCTGTCGTCAACACAATCTGCTAACGTGACTTGTACACACGAAGATGATATTTGTATCGCGTTTGGAAGCGTTGGCCGTTTGTTGAACATATTTGTAATCTAATCTGGAACAACAAACACCTACAAGATGGAATGGTCACAAAACTATTCTAATGTTCTAAAGTTTTTAATCTAGTCTATACATTTTTACATTGGCATTCCATAGATTACATCTCAAATGGTACACCCATAGGGTAGGGATAGTCGCAAACGACTGGGGCCCATCGTGGGTAAAAATCTTCCGTTTCTTTAACGTGCGCTTTTGTTGCTTGTGCTTTTAATTTCAGTTCTGTAGCTTCATTTGGTTGGACCTTTCTTGGACCTTTAGTTTCGCCAAGCTTGCCTAGAGCATCTACAATACTAGAATTGATAGTTGATGGTGTGTTCATTTTGTATTTTTGATGTTCAAACAATTCTTGGTGCAAACTGTGGCGCTTAATATAGCATAACGGTCACATTTTCAAAGCCAACTCTCGTCGTCAACTTTGCTTTAGCCAACTGCAAAAGTATTTTGAATACTCTATGGAATTCCAAACACAACCACGGGTAAAAGGTTTTGGTCATTAGATATGCTGGTATCTAGTTCTTCTACTAAGCCGTTTCTCCTTAGATTCGTTATCGCTTTGCTTGCTGATTGTGAGACGGTAGTTTGTATCGGTACAGCGCTTGGTGTTGCTGTTTTAGGTGGTGCTTTCTTCGCAGGTGTTTTTGTTACTGACTCGACAGTCTTTGATGCTAAAGTTAAAAACTCTGCTAACAGTGAAGTAGTAAATCCAAAATTCTTTGTCAAATTCGATGAAATATACAAGTTTGAAACCACAGTCGTAATTCCTCGTAGCGTCATCAACGCAGCAGTTCTAGAAGAGCTCTTCAAATTACTATTTCTTTCAAACTGTACACCATCTGTCTCTTTGACTGGTTTTCGTTTTGTATTGTTCACAACACGATCCGTAACAATTGCCATTTCAAATCCACTCAAATCCAAATTACCAATTGTACTTGCATTATCCATAATGTGTTCCAAAAACGTGTTATAACCGTGATACACAAAACACGCGTTTCCTTGCACGTTGAATAGTTTCTGGAACTCGTCGACACATGGTACAGTTTGTACACCGTATCGTATACCTTGCCACGTTGATGCCACTTGTGAATACGGTGAGATTAACTCCTTTTCAAACATATCAGAGATGGTCTTGTATTGGTCACAGAACGGGTCGACAATGTACACTAGTTGTGACCAATCTACAGTACATACAGGTGATGTTGTGATGGTGTCAGGTGTAGATGTACCTCCTTTCGTTGGTACTGGTGTTTTGCTCGTTGTAGGCGCCGTTGTACTCGTTTGTGGTGATTTTCGTTTGGCTAAACGATTTGTAAAGACACCTAGTGAGAAATCACGAGTTATCGATTCAAATCGTTTGTTTTCACTCATAAAGGCATCTAAACATGTCTCAAGTGGTAATTCCAAGAACTGTTCATCTGATGTTACAAATACAAACCTTTTCTTGGCATCTACTACACGCATCAAATCGTCTTTGTATGCGTTGAAAATTGGTGCCAAAATTTCTTTTGATTTTTCATAAATGAGTTCGATAAAGCGGCCATCTCGTATTAACAATTGTTTCTCATTTGATGCAGATAATGCTTCTGCATTCCAATCGTTAATTGTCCTGTACAGTGCATCTAATTGATCATAATTGAATGGAATAGAGCGGTAGATGCAACTTTGTCGTGGTTCCTCTTCTACGAGTGCGGTAACAGGTGCTGAAGGTGTTGTCACTCGATCATTCTTCTTGTTTGTACTCGTTGGTTGTGTTACGACTGGTGGAGGAGCATCAGGTCTAGATATTAACGCACAGTGTAACGTTTCTTGCTTTGAATCTAGAACGTACTCACCATGTGATCCACGGATAGTAGGTGATGGTTGAATCATAAACAAAACAACATCATCGGGTATACTTGGCCATGCAGGATCTTCTGTTAATACTGGTTCATAAATACTTGAATAGGAAGTCGATTTGGAGAGTAATTGTTGATGAATTGTTTTTTGTTTCTCAATTCTTGATGGTCGAGAGTTACACTGCCGCAAAAGTCGATACATACAAGTATCTACACTCTCCGCGAATGAACATGATTCGAAAATTCTTGCCAACATGGTCACCGTTGTTGCATTTTGGGCATTTGATAAAAGTTTACATGCAGGAGTATCTCCTACACCATCGGCTACGTTCAACGATACCATTTCCAAGTATGCAGTTGCCATGATTTCCGATACACATTGTCCTGGATCGTATCCAACAGCAAGTATTTCTTTACACATGGCCAAACATTGATCCAAGTGATGGGCAATTTGTTCAGTTGGAATCTTTCTATTTTTCACATTTTTCAGTTTTAATGATTGTGCCATCAGTGCGTGAACACGAGCACGTACCCAATGTGAAGATGTGATATTTAGTGCACCTGCAAACATGGCCAACGCATCATCTTCTTTTTCCAAATCTTCAACTTGAGGTTTTTCTTGCGTTGGTTCGTTTGTTAATTGCATTAGCAAAGACATTGCTTTTTGTGTTTCTTCTTCGGATTTACCTTCCATGACTGGAAACGTATTAGTAACTTTGTTTGCAATTTGTAACTCTTTTGTGGATATTTTTTGTTGTTCATACTCTGCTTGTGCAATTAATAATTGGATTCTTCCGCATAGTATTTGCGTAAGTGCGTATAAATGAGCAACTGGATGGTCATCATCCCTAATGACTGTATGATCGGTAATAGGTGGTACTGCTTCCGTCATTAAAGTTTGTACACATGCATTTGCGTCCAAAGCAGCTTGTAGAGCAGGTTTTAGCTGATTGATAGTTCGATCGATCGTTGATGCGTCGCTGCCGAGTACAGGCACCGCTTGCAATAACGATGAAGCATATCTGTACAATACACGTCCATACTCTAAGCCTTGTGATGCAATTTGAGTCAACCCTTGAACAGACAACTTGAAAAGATCAATTACACTTTTTCCTACTCGTTTCTCAATCTCTGCTTGCTTTGCAGAACCCATTTCTACTATTACATGCGCAATATCACCGTGAAGCATGGCTAATTGGAAATTTGCTTCTCCATGATCTGCTGATGTAAGAGCATTAAACTTTTCCAAGGAATCGCTTATGATGTCGGTGACCATGTTCAACCAATGTTGTAAATCTCTTCCATATTCTGCAGATTGTGTCATGTACGTCAGATATCGCAAGGAATCTACAATTCCTGTTCTGTAGAATTGCAGTATATTCGCGCAGTTGGAATATCCGTCATTGGTAGATGCTGCCTTCTCGAACAATAGTTGCGAGCGACTCTTGCATGAAAAGTGTAACGCACGTTCAAATTTGCCTTGCATGTAGAACATTCTTGCCATGACCGAGTAACATTTTGCACAACATTGCCAATCTCCTGAAGCTTTCGAATCGGCTAGTGCTAATTGCACCAGTGAACGAACTTGCGCCATAGCGCTTGATCCCCCGTCTGCTGTGAACCCATCAATGATGATTTGAGCAGCATCGATCCATGTCCTTCGTACTGGAGTTCTTACAGGATCAATTGTTATAATATTAAACGGTTGTAGCGCTGTTGCGGTAGATTTGTCGCCAGTGTTACTTAATGATGCCATCATTTCATGTTCTTCTGTCATTAACCGTTTGACGTGATCTTTGATAGAGATTTGAGGTTTTTCTTTATCAGCGATTCTTAGTTGTGCATACAAGTCTGATTTCTTGAGATTTGCTAGTGCTGATAGATCACCTTCATCTGCAACAACGTCCTCGGAAATGATTTTCATTAACGACAGTAGTGGCAACGCGTGTATGTGATACCCCTCACGCTTAAGTTTTTCAATTAAAAAGTCAAGATAGTATAAAGTTCGGCAGGGCTCATCTACACTCTTAGCATTGATCGTTCGTGAATGTATCATCGTTGCGAAGAGGACAGCGTCGCTGGCATCATGTCTCTTACAATACTCCAACACAATCCACTCATACCAATTCGCATTGGCATCATCATCTTCTGAAGTTGGTTCTGTTGGTGCGTTTTGTAGTTTGGTGAGCTGTGGAATTTCATTGGAGTCCTTTGCCCATAATTGTCTTGCTTCTTTAGGAATTTCATAGCCAATCCAATCTTCCAAACTATTTGGTAGTTTCAACGCCGAAAGAGGAGCTTTTTCTGCTTGTTTGCTTGGTGTCGACGGTCTCGTCGTTGAAGATGGTACTACTGATTTTCTACCTGTTTTAGGTGCTTCAACTTGCGTAGCTTGACTAGTAGGATTTAATAATTGTACTAGATCAAAGTTTCTATCCAACGCTTTGGTTAATTGAAGCGATGTAAGCAACATGCGAGAGTAGTAAAACTGCGCAGTCAAACAATAATCTAAACTATCTCTTCTTGAAGATGTCATCATTGCTAGTAGTACGTAGCACGTACAGATCTTTTCCAATTGTTGTATGTTCAACGGACCAGGTAGATCATCTCCAGAAGGTTGTTCTTCACCTGCACTACTCGTTGCCGTCGATTTTGATCGTTTGGTCAACTTGCTCTTCTTTGATAAACCACTCTTTCTACTCTGCTTTGACGAAGTAACAGAAAATGTTTTTCTATTGACTGTAGAACTTGATCGAACGGATGTACGCGCAGATGGTTCTTTACGGCCTGATGCAGTACTTTCCACAAACATTGATACGTCGTCAAGTTCGTTTAGCATATCTACGGCTTCCATGAGAATATCAGTTGCTTCTGTACTTTTATCTCCACTAGAATACAACCATATTGCATACTCGCACATGTATGATACTTTTAGTGTTGGTTTATCGTTCAATAGAGATATGGCTCTTTGGAATGCACTTCTCTTCTCTTGTGCATCACGTGAACAGTGTCCTAACATTGCCCATACTCTCGCTTGCGTTTCCGCGTTGTAACTACTAACTCTACTCATGATCGATTCGGAAAGGGTTTGACCTAATAAACTTCTAAACTCGATATCCACTGGCCATAGTGATTTATGAGATGAAATTGGTAGTTGAACAAGTGCTCGTTTGATAACATCTAGTCCTTTTCCATATTGTGCAAACTCGCGCAAACAAGTTAAATAGTAACTATAGATTTGCTCCAATACACTTGCATCTTGTAAGCTAAGCGGTGGAGTTTCATTGTTTTGATTATCTGCGTCGTTCTTGCGTACGTTCGTGTAGTGCTGTAATAAACGATCCAGTGAATCAATAATCTCTCCATAATAGTATCTTCTCGCTACAGATGTCGATGCTGTTTGCATCAGTGGCTGTACAATTTGTCTAAAGTGATAAAGGATCAACGATGCAAGTGGTTCCTCTGGTGGTGCTTGTGAAGCACATTCCATCGCTGCTACATACTTTTCCATTGATCGTTGGCGAAGTGTCACTTGTGTTCTTTGGTTTTGATTTGTAGGACTTAGTAGACATGATATAGAACGACCACAGTACACGTTGATCAGTGTCATCCATCTCCATTTTTTGGCAGTCATTTGTGATGTATTCGCTTGCACGATTTGTGCGCATTTTTCTGCAAGTGTAATCACGAGTTTGTATTGTGCGAGTTGAAATCCATGTAAAGCGAGTTTCGCTCCTGCCTCTAGTGTAGAAACTGATAAACATGACTTTAAGAACGATTCCTGGGATTCGTTCAATATTTTAACTCGCTCATCAGCAGATAGTACAGTCGTACCGTTCAATAGTTCGATATTTGTGCAAATCTTTTCCATATCTTCCGATGTGATCGCACTAATCGCAGCTGATTTACCACCCGCTAACGCTTGTTGTAATCGATATACCACTACACGCAAGTATAAAATAGCACGAGCCTTGAAGATTGCTGCTGTTGCAGGGTTTTCTCCTCGTGGAGTTGTACTACCTTCTGATTCTTGATCATCCTTCTTTACGCCTTTTACGACAGGTACAGTAGACTTTTTATCCTTTTCGTTTTTAGCACCTGTTGTTGGTGCTGCACTTGGTGACAGTGCGTTTGTAAATATTGTAACTACTCGTTCACATGCAGCGATAGCATGCTCTAATAATGATTTATCATCAGTAATGGCAACTGGTTGTGGTGTACTTGCTTTTTCATCTTTCTTCTTGGTATCAGTTTTCTTTTCTGCTTTTTTCTCCGAAGGTATAGAAGGTTGTGCAGTGCCAATGTTTTGCAATAGCGCAACAACACCTTGCTCAAGTAGTTGTGGAAAGTTTACACCTTTCTCTTCCAACTCGGAAATGCTAGTAGACAACGCAGTAATATCAGCTGTTTGTTCACCAGTAGTTGGTACAACAGGATTCGAAATGACTCTGTTCCTCATTAACACAAAACGTTGAATCAACGAGCATACATACGCATGTGTAATGCGCAACAGAATCATATCTGTGTCCATATCTACAATACTGTCATCCTCTTCCTTTGAATTGTCTGAAATGATTTGAACCAAACTTTCATGACATGATCGCAAATTATTAACATATGGAGCATATTTTTCTTGATCACGGAATATCACTAGGAAATAATTCCACAAGTAAATACATCCATTAACAACAATCCAATTTTGTTTGCATTTGATTCCGGTACGGATTCCTTCCTCAATATTCCAAAGTATGTTTGCTTGTGCGTCTATGGCAGCAGGATTCGTTGTTATTTGACCTTGGTCGGTAAACGAGGACTGATCAAGATCTAATCCATCTTGTTCTCGTAAATCTACTATATAACTCTCCGCTACAGCAAAGTTTGCAGTAGCCAAGTTGATAAATCCTTCTCTATCGCGAACGATATCAGCTTCTTCCTTGTTGAACTCTTTGAACAAACTATTTGCTGCTCTTCGTACAACATCAACAATTTTCGCTCCTTGCCATGCTGTTTTAACAACTTCTGACCACAAGTCTTGTCGTTTCTTAATTAGAGCAGCGGTGTTATCTAGCACGGCTACTTCATCAGGATCTTCAGTATTGTGCCTCAAATTGAGTAATGCCATTGCTCTTTCCAACATTGTTGTTCTCAAAGCCGGATCTTGTGAATCTCTTGCTTGTTCTATTAATAAAAACGCTTCGTCTTCGTGACAAGCTGGTAATTTTGTAGATGATACTTTCAATTCAAGTCTTTCATGCAATGGCAGTAAAAATCTATCTAGAGGTCTACTAGCAGCATATTTTAACTTTTCCTCTTCATTGGCAACATAATCCAGATTAATAGCCTTGGTGCATTGTGCAAAACTCTTTGTTAACATGTCTTCGTACTTGTGACACAACGCGAGTTCAAAATGCAATGCGATCCTCAATTCATTCAAGTTGGAGTCAATATACGCAAGCATAGCCGATGCCATCTGCAAGGACTTGCTTAAATGCTTTCTCAAATTAGTTTGTAGTAATGGTAAACACATGTTCCACAAAAGTATACATCCATCTCCAATGATATTCCCAACAGCATCAAGTTCATGTTGATCGTGTTCTCGTTCATCATACAATCGTTTGGCACTATCAATGGCGCGTTCTAGTACGCGAATGGCTTTTGTTCGTTGTGTCAACATTTTCTTATTGAGTTTCAAACGATTTTCCGACTTATCCTTGTTGATTAACTGTATTTGACTTTTGATATATTCTGATAGAATTCTAGGTTGCAGTGTTTGTGCCATTGCCGCCGTTTCCGCGCATGGAGCAGCAACATCGTCCAATAGAAAACCATTAGTTGCGCATAATAGTCCCAAGTGACCAAATAGAAGAAAAACCTCTTCAGAATATTTGGCACGTTTCGCAGCAAATAGATCGATGAATGGTTTCTCTTCTTCTCTTTTTCCTGTACGACTATTTGGCTTACTCTCCTTTTTCGTGTCTTTCTTTTTTTCCTCCTTTTT
>JAESGV010001275.1_pt1 | contig 10605 bp, 10 predicted proteins | sample 9269781 | NCBI WGS metagenome assembly JAESGV01 (sample SAMN15741586, study PRJNA653496) | algae metagenome | isolation source: Tildeniella torsiva UHER 1998/13D and co-occurring heterotrophs from... | place: Slovakia: Slovak Paradise National Park, Hrabusice, Kosice Region | collected 2000-01-01
ATTGAACTGCCATAGATCTAATCTTCAACACTCCTTGCAACCACTCAGATAGAATCGCAGTCGGTAGTGATCCTTTCTTCAAACAAGTCTCATAGTCCAACTCTTTGATCTCTTCTTGAGCAGTCTTGAATGCTTTGCTTGAGTGAGAGCTGTCTGTAGGATCATATTGTGCAACCTTCTTCAGGAATCCATCTTTCAACGACTTTTTACATGTTCCCCATTTTTGTAGCTCATCTGCATCATATCCAAGTACAATTAGCGACGCTCGAAGTACACTAAACACAACAGGTGGTGGAGTTGCGTATGCTTGTAGTTCAGAAATGTTTTTGTTCGTGATATTGGCTACTTTAGCACGAATATCCGTGATAATATCTTTCATCTCACCGAGTACCTTTTTGCCTTCATCATCTAACTGTAGATCTGATTCAATGTTCAAGGTGACTTGTTCTGATGCTACAGGTTCTTGCTCTAGCTCAGGTTCCTCTACGACAGACTCAGATTCAACTACTGATGGTTCTATGGGTGCAAACGATTCTTCTTGAGGGATTGATACCTGCTCAGGCTCGACGGGTGGTGGCTGCTGTTCTTCGAGCTCGATATTGCTTGGTTCGACGATAACTTCAGGATGTGGCGAGTAAACAACCAGTCCTGATATATCTTGCAGTGGGAGTGAAGGTTCTGCAAGTTTTACTGGTTTTTTGTTCCTTCTTGTTACTTGAATGACCAACACAACTACAACAGTAAAGATGATAGCCAAGCAACAACATCCTATCAATACACCAAATATCGCACCTACTATAGCGCCAGCTGCAGTGCCAGTTGCAGAGAGTGGTTTTGGTGTCATAGTTGACATACTTCCAGCAGTACCGACTCCTTGTTTACCATAGTACTTGATATTAACAGCGACGTTCTTTTGCATAAGAGAACGTGACGCAGAGGCAGCAAGAGCGACACACATGTAGCAAGGTTGTGTTGTTAACGCATCAATCATATCGCTGTCATCAAAGTATGCCTCTAGCGTATTTCCAACTACAACATTGTGCTAAATTGTTAAAGCTGATTCTTGATCATCATACCTTATCTACAATTTGTGAAACAACATAGGTTCCAAACGAATCTACATGAATGAGAATCAAATAGACTTCATTTGTAGCAAGAGAAACACTAGTTGATGTTTTCACTCCTCGCACGTCTAGTTCAAACACATATCCACTACTTGACGATCGTACACTTGAAGAGAAAGCAAACGATCCACTTGGATGACTTATCCATACCTCAGCAGCAGTTCCACTTGGTAACGATGAAGGTAAAGAGAACGCTATAAAGGTTTGCACACCTGCTACGATAATGCTTGGGTTCAGACATATGCCTTGTTTAGCGACTTGTGTCGAACTGAAACTCGAAGATAGTTGTAACTCTGAACTTGTCATTTGGTAGTTTACGGTACCAATTGTTCCTGGTATAGCGTTTGCAGAGTCAACGTTTATAGCACTAGTGTTTGTTGTCGTGTCGAATACAACATATGATGATGATGATACTTGCATATCAATTTCGCATTGTTTGCCGATCGCTTTCGTGTTACATTGACATTCGCCAGTCAATAAGCAAACTCCATTGTTAGAACAAACATTGGGATCATTTGCGCTGGTGCCAAAGCACGTTGCAGGAGCGACGGTAGTAGTTGGACCAAATGTTGTACTAGTAGGAACAGATGATGTTGTAGGTGATTGTGTAGTTGTATCAGCAGAAGTACTCGTTGGAGGAGTTGTAGTAGTAGGAGCAGATGAGGTTGTAGGTGGGAGTGTTGGCGTAGGTGTTGCAGTTGTTGTAGGAACCGGGCCAGTTGTTAATATAGTGTACAGGAATAGCTCAGTATTGCCTTTGAATGCATTAATATTACTCCATCGGTTCAGCTGAATTAAGGATGGATGTGCCTGTGCATCTGCAGTACCGATACCAAACGCGTAGAAATCGTTTTTACCGCATACCTAGAGGTTAGTTACAGAAACAAGAACATACGAAGACTAGACCTGTTTCAGTGAGCAAGAACGTTGTACCACTCATTGCAGCGATTTGGGTTACTTTAGCTCCACCTAATGGTGAAACATCCAAGGCTACAGGTTCTTTAACACCAAATCTGAGACCTACGCTCGTAAGTGCACCATAAGTTCCATCACCACATCCATATGGAGCACCATTGGTGTCTAATAGCAACGAGTGATAGAAACCAACTGAGACAGCTGCTATTTGTTTTCCAAACAGAACTCCACCAGAGTAAACAGCTGTCGGCTTTGGATACACTGTTGATGAAGATTGAACCGAGTAACCTAATGCCAGATAACTAACAATTATTAGCAATAAATTAGCATGACTTACTCATGTTTGCCCCATGAAAATGCTGCTTTAGTGTTGGTGATCAAGTAACAAAAATCATAAGTGCAAGCAATACTAGCGATTGTTGCTGATCCTAAATTACTCGTGTCCATCAGCGCAGGGTTCTGGTCATACCTCAATTGATCTTCGGTGATGCCTCTTCCCAAGATACCATATCTGTTTCCTCCTACCTGTAATGTTATAGTCACACTATGCGACTTACGCTATACACTTTGAGATTGTTCATGTACAGGAATGTAGCTGGGCCACCATTGTAATACGCTATATTGAGTGCACCAAGCGTGGCTTGCCAACTATAGTCCATTGCTAACACAGAAGTAATAGGATTCAGTGATGAAGATCGACGATTGAGCTGTCCAACACTAGATTGTTAGTTACAAAAATTTCGTTACGCGTTAACTCCCCAAACATAGCCTAAAGCCCATCCAGAAGACGCCCAAGCAATACAATGCCATGCAGTGCAATATACTCTCTGAAACCTTTCTTCATGAGGTATCTTAGTAGGCATACTAACCCTGGTAGTAAGATCAGAATATCCCAAACCCAGAAGGCCTTGATGATTTGTTCCATGTGTCAGAAGAGCGCCATCACTACATACAAGAATAACAGATGCAATTGATTCTGCTGAATCTATGACATCACACCCTTTCGTGTCTAGCGCCACTGGTGTACTCTGGAAATCACCGATTGGCACGCCAGGAATCTTTCCATAGTCGTTTTTACCCCACACATAGGCTTTAGTAATAGGCACACTATCCTCAGCAATAGCAAACAAAGTAGAGCTTTCCATGCCTCCAGCAATTTTGACAACATTATCTAAACCAACAACTTGGCTAAAGTAGCCAGTAACTGTTGTTGTACCATCTCCTCGTTGACCGTTCGTGTTAATTCCAGCCACCCACACCTTTCCAGAAGATGTTAAAAGTGCGCTATTGTACTTTATTGCTTTGACTTGAATCACTCTGTCGCCGCTCAGTTGACTGATATCTAAACGCGCTAGAGGGTAACTGAAACTCCAATTTATACCTGGTAATAGGTTATCGCTTTCTATTAGTTACATGTAAAATGCATACGGATTTTTTCCACATCCATAAACATAACCAGTAGCAGACACTACTAACGTATGTAAGAATCCTGCAGATACATCAACAATTTCGGAGTTGTCAACGAACAAGGAAGTATCGATAGGCGTTAATTTGGTCACTTCAGTTGCCGTTGCGCTCAATCCACATTGTCCAAAGCTATACAATCATTAGAATGGAAATCACTTACTCGCACGCACCAAGTCCATACAAAGTATTATCCTGCATAAGCACCATAGCATGAGTGTCACCACCGTATATCGCTTTTGTTGCTTTGTTAGTCAGGTGAGTCCACATCATTGGAGTAGGAGTGAGTGCCTCAGCTTGAGCAGATAAAGTTGCTCCAACACCTAGTAGGCCAGCATAATTCGATCCAACCTAGTGATAAGCGTTTGAGAGTAAAAACGTACACTGTTTATCGTACTATCTCCTCTAAGGTAGTAAATGGTTCGTGTTGTCATTCCATATCCAAATACAAAGTTTGTTCCTTGCCACGAGTAATCGAGGCCAATGGGGTAATTTCGAGATACTTTTGTTCCACTCCCATGATTGCCATACGCGTTTAATCCCCACTGAAGCGTTAAAATTTTGTGTATATCCTTACCGTGTAAGCTATTTGAAAGTTATTACTTGCACGCGCGAGACAATCAGCAGCGCCGCAAATTACTGAAGTAAACAGAGCTCCATCAACAACCTTCACGGGAGTGTAGTATTTTCTGGTCATGCCACTGTTTGTATCTATTCCAAGCAAGCCTCTTCCAGCATTATTACCTTCAGTCATCATAGTACCATCTTTACATACGATAACAGAGACAAAATCGGTTACTGCTATATCTATTGGTTCGCAAGTACCAATAACTTGACGAAATATCGATGGATAATACTCCTGAGGCGCCCAAACAGGACCTTGTGGACCTTGATTATAATAACTATTTGTTAATACATAAACCAAGCTCACCTGTTGCGTCCCCAAGAGTAAACGCTTCTACGAGCGAAAACAGTAGAAACAGTGAGTACAAGAGCGATGAGTACTGTGTTCATCGCATTAAAAAATATGGAGACAAAAATACAGTTGCTGTGATAAAAAAACACTCCAAAATACTGATCTCTGAGTTACTCTTGCGCTAAAACGGATCTCTTGAAGGGTTGACTTCTCGATATACATGAGTTATCCTGAAACGACAAGATAAAACGCTGACTAAATAGGCCGAACAGTTCCAACACTTCTATACGATTTTTAAACTGGTGTGGTAGACCGGATTAGTAGCAGCACAAGTTCTATTCTCTTGAAATTTTTCGAATAGTTTGACCATTGCCAAATAGATGCTTGTCTTACGTTTTCCATTTTGTGAGTGTAGCGCTTCGTTTTTCAAATTGCACTAATCGAGGTGCGAACAAAACGGTGTTTTGATGTGCGTATTTCCATCATTTGTGACTTGACGTTATGAACTGCTGCTGCTTTTTGTTTTGTACTTCGGTTACAGGTTCTGCGTCTTCTTTGTTCAGGTACACAAAATTCTTAGCGAGTTATTTGATGTTTTCGACGCTGGTGTTGAAGCATAATTCTTGTACGCCTAACGGTTAAGGTTTCAAGAAGACAGTTGTGTTTTTTGTAAATGGCAAACCAAACAAAGCTCACAAAGGTGAGACACTTTGCGAGTCGTGCTTTATACACCACAACACGTAGAAATGTTCACACAGAAAAGAAAAAGTATATTATGGCTATGTTCCCGTACCCAAGTGGAAAACTACACATGGGTCACGCTCGTGTGTACACTATTTCAGATTTACTCGCACGAACATATCGTATGATGGGATACAATGTACTGCATCCTATGGGTTGGGATGCTTTTGGTCTACCTGCAGAAAACGCAGCCATGGAACGAAAGATTCACCCTTCACAATGGACGTTATCAAACATCGAAACTATGCGAAAACAATTCGACTCTATGCACTTCAAATTTGACTGGGACAGAGAAGTGACAACTTGCACACCAGAATACTATCAATGGACGCAGTGGTTATTCATACAACTATTCAAACAAGGACTAGCGTATCAACAAGAAGCGTTAGTGAATTGGGATCCAATTGACCAAACAGTACTTGCTAATGAGCAAGTAGATGCAAATGGAAAATCATGGCGTTCAGGAGCAGTCGTAGAGAAGCGAAAACTCAAACAATGGTTTTTCAAAATTCGAGATTTTGCAGATCCACTGTTAGATGATCTATCATTGCTCCCAGAATGGCCAGAACAAGTGAAAAAGATGCAAGAAAACTGGATCGGAAAGTCAACAGGTGCAGAATTCAAGTTTTTAATCGACAATATACCAATGACCGTTTTCACAACGAGGCCAGATACCATCTTTGGCGTAACATTTTTGGCAATGTCCAAAGAATCCAATTTTGAAGTTTTGAAACTTTCCGAAGAAAAGAAAAAAGAGTTAAATGAGTACATTGAACAACGTCGCGTTCACGCTTCTCACTTGACAAGTCGATCGGCACCTGATACCACCAGTGGTTTAAATTTGGGAATTTTTGCTACACATCCACTCACAGGCGAAAAACTACCTGTATTTGTAGCTGATTACGTTATTGGTGATTTTGCACATGGTTGTGTGATGGGTGTACCTGCACATGATGAACGAGATATGGGATTTGCAAAAGCACATGGAATACCTGTAATACAAGTCATTGATGAAAATGGAAATATGATCAATAGTAGCGAACTAGATGGCATGAACGCGGAAGAAGCTATTGCGCGCATACTTGAACTAGCAGAGAAGAAAAACGTTGGAAAGCCATCAACACAGTATAGATTACGTGATTGGTTAGTAAGTAGACAACGTTACTGGGGTGCTCCAATTCCAATCATACATTGTCCACAATGTGGTCCTGTACCTGTTCCTGATGATCAACTACCTGTTACATTACCCGAACAAGGAGATCAAGATATCAACAAATTAGCAGGAAGTGGTGGGACATCACCACTTGCGAGAAATACCGATTGGGTAAATGTAAAATGTCCATGTGGAAAAGGTGTCGATTGTACCCGTGATACTGACACTATGGACACTTTTGTCGACTCATCGTGGTACTTTTTACGGTACGCCACAAACCCAAACAATCGTGACAAAGTGGCGTTCGATCAAGAATCAAATGACTTGATGAATGTAGATTTGTACATTGGTGGGATCGAGCACGCAGTACTGCACTTACTGTACGCTCGTTTTATTCAAAAGTTTCTACACAAACAAGGACTTGTACCACAAAAAGAGCCTTTCCAAAAACTATTAGCCCAGGGAATGGTACAAGGTAGAACATATAAAGATCCCGTTACAGATCGGTATTTGAAACCTGATGAACCAAGACCTGATAATGTAACAGTTGTATGGGAGAAAATGTCAAAAAGCAAGTATAATGGAGTTGATCCAACAGAAGTTGTAGAACGATACGGTGCTGATGTTGTACGATTGTATATGCTGTTTAAAGCGCCATTTGAAAAAGAGTTGGAATGGGAAGATCAACAAATTGTTGGTCAGGAAAGGTTTTTGAATAAAGTGAGCTCTGTAGCCGCACAATACGTAGAGTGGCAACAAAGTGGTGGAAAAGTGGTCAAGAATGGATCAGTTGATTCGTTTAAAAACATTGTCAAGATGATCCGTGAAGGTATCACAAAAACACTATCATTCAATACTTGTGTTTCTTATTTGCACAAGTACGTAAATGCTATGCAAGAAGAACAAGTTGGGTCAAACGCTTTTGCCACTGCAATGTTGAGTTTGCCATCGCTCATGGCTCCGTTTACGCCTCAGCATGCACAAGTGATTTTCAAACAAGTTATGGATCACGCACCTCAAAGCCATCCTATGAAAAAGTACACTGACGTACACGATACGCCATACCCTTCAGTTGAGGACTTTGTTCTTGTGGATGTATCGAATGAGTTTGCAAACGAAGCAAACGTAATTGATACTGTGACTGTATTGGTCAATGGAAAGAAGAAAGGAGAACTAAAGCAGGTGCAAAAGTCGATACTGCAAGATAACCAGCAGATCGAGAAGCACGTGAGAGAAACGCTTCCAAAAGTGCTAACGACACCTGTGAAGCGAATTGTAATTGTACACGATAGAAACATGGTCAATTTTGTATGTTGATAAACAGACATGTCAGTTGAGTACAGTCCATGCTGGCCTATCCCAGTAAAGTGTTTAGATATGCTATCTTTAGAATATTGTTTGTATGTCTACCATAAAAGGAGAGGCAAAAGAGCTACAAGATCGAGCGGTAGAATAGAACTTGTGAGCTGTAAATAAACAGTATAAATAGTTCTAAAAAGATCGCAGCAAATTATTCAGAACAACATGAACACGATAGCAGTACTCGGTATCACATTTTGCGCTGCACTGGTAGCTGCACAGACTTTACCTGCGATAGATGCAGTGATAACACCACCAGCTAGCGGCTATAACAGCTTCGTTTCGTTCAGAGCTAGTGGAACTCAAAATTATACATGTCCTAATTCTACATGGGTGTTGCTCACACCAGACGCTAAATTGTTCAATACCAACAATGCAATTATCGCAAATCATTCCGCTGGTCCAACCTGGCAGAGTACAACAGATGGAAGCTTGGTTGTCGGACAACTTTTGAATAGTACAGGAACGATTCACGGTGCTAATAACATCCCATGGCTTTTGCTGGCCGCAAAGTCAACATCAGGCAGAGGAATTTTTTCTAATGTAAAATATATCGTCAGATACAACACTGTTGGAGGAGTAGCTCCTAACACGTCATGCACAACAAACTCTGCAGTATCTATAGCATACACAGCCGACTACGCTTTCTACAGCATTGGAAATTCGACCGGAAGTGGCAATGGAGCTAGTTTTGCAAGCATCTCCGTACTATCTTTTATAATTGCTCTTATAGCAATGATTATTTAATAATAAACACTTTGAAGGTGTAAATAGTTGCAAATCTTGCTGTTGTTGTAAGTTTCCATTTGCATACTGGAAAGAACACAAACTGAACATGACAGAACGCTCTGACTTGTTTGAACAGATACGCAACTTCAAACCACCGTCTTCTCAAGTCACATTGCGTCTCACCAGTATCAACCTGCAACGAGCGTACGAAACTCAAAAGAATGTAGACTTCAAATTTAAATTCAAGAACAGCAAAAATGTATTATATGTTCACAAAGTCATCATTACTTCCTGCACAACCTTTGACGCAATGCTAAACGTAGATATGCGTGAAATGCAAGACAACGAGTGCGAAATAGACGATTCAGAGGCAGGAGATGACGAGTTGTTATTTACAGAAATGGTAAAGACATTATATGGTTTCACGATTCAAATTCCTAGCGAAAGAATCCTAGAACTTTTGATCATGACGGATAAATATGGTCACGAAGCATTGTTTTCTCAAACCATAGAAGAACTACAAAAAATGCTCCTTACGTGCGACATCCGTTTCATGTTAGACATTATTGGTTCTGGTTTGACATCAAAAACAAAAATGCTCAAAGTTAATGAAACGATTAAGACAAGACTACAGTCATCGACTCACAGTCCAGAAGTGAAAGAGTATTGTTTGGCAATGGAAGCCAGTGACTTTTTAGCATTCAATATCGAGTATTTGTCAGAATTACCAAACTCTCTAAAGACAAAAGTGATATGGGCGTGGATGCAACACGACTTGAGCAAAAGACAACATGATGGAATGATCATGTTGTCAAGTATTTATGGACAATTAGAAACTGATTGTTGGCCCTCTGAAGAACCAGCGCCACCACCACAACCAGTCAAGAAGAAGGCGGCAAGTCTGTTTGATGACGACGACGATGACATTTTCGCACCACGTCCTGCACGTGTAACAAATATGTTTGGTGACGATAGTGAAGATGTGACCCCTGCATTTCGTTCTCCACGTCATGTAACAAGCCTATTCGGCGAAGATGATTAAATACTTTTAATCAAGATAAGGAAGCATGTACTTGTCACACAACTCTGTGCGAGAAAGCCAACCCATGTGTAATACATCTGGAACTAGGAACATTTGCATTCTTCCATCTTGTTGGATTGTCTTTAATCCAAAGACATCTTTTTGGTAAATGATTTGGTCCTTCATGTCCAACATTTTGTAGTCATACAATGTGTCGGTAACGTTCCACATGCCAAAGAGTGAACTTTGGTAAGGTTCGATAATGTCATCTGCTGGTGATGCAGTAAAGATTACCTTTTTCAACTTTAAAAAGTTCTTTCTGTACTCGGTAGATAGTGTTTCGTTGTGTTCGTTGAACTTAGGTAAGAATTCGGAGCTAGTTAAGTATTGTTTGTGGCGGAAAGGATCAAACCAAAAGTTGGCGACACTAATGTGTGCTTGTAGGATGGATGTGTAGGCAACTCTGTACACTTCGTGTGTTGCAACGTTATGGAGGAATGGCAACCATTTTTCTAGTTTTTCTGTGGCACCAAACTCTCCCATATGAACACCAGCGAGAGAAACGTAGTTTACACAGGAGTGGTCTTGAGTCATTAGGTATGTTCTGCATAGTAAAGCTCCTTGTGAATGGCATAGTAAGTGATGAGATGTGATGTTGTTTTCTGCCTTTACGCGGTTGATAGTATCTACAAGAGCCGCCAGTTGTACGTTGAGGTTGTTGAAAATGCTATAATATCCCTCATATCCAGTTTCTATTTGTTAGTCATCGTGAAACCAACATACTAAGATAGATAACAAGTTGTCCTGGATGTTGTTCTCTGATATGTGGCAGTAGTTTAGCATACTACAAGGTTAATTCTGTTGTGATCACAACGTTACGTGTGCCTCTTGACCGTTCAACCCATGCATCACAAGTACTGGTAAATACGCAAACGCGTAAGTTACTAGTAACAAGATGGTGCATGTCACCAACAAACTTTTCATTTCACTTTTCTACTTTACAAAGCTCAACTGAGCATTCATTCAAAATTTTGATCAAAACTTCATCATGAACCGAGACCCACACGTTAAAGTCGAGTACGGGCGTGTAAGTCCATCAGAAGACGACTACGGTAGGGATGAGGAATACGATGATGATAATCGCAACAAACGCCGGCGTACAACAGCATCACAGGAAAAAATA
>JAESGV010001276.1_pt1 | contig 10603 bp, 7 predicted proteins | sample 9269781 | NCBI WGS metagenome assembly JAESGV01 (sample SAMN15741586, study PRJNA653496) | algae metagenome | isolation source: Tildeniella torsiva UHER 1998/13D and co-occurring heterotrophs from... | place: Slovakia: Slovak Paradise National Park, Hrabusice, Kosice Region | collected 2000-01-01
GTTGAATGCTTCTTCGCTCTCATAGTTTGATAGATCGGACAAGATTTGTACTTGACGACCTTCTCCTTGAATAGTGTAGAAATATAACTTGCTGCTGGCACTACGAGTCAAAAAGATACGACCAGCGATGGAAGTCTTGGTGTTCTCGTCACGGTCACCGGCGTTGAGACGTTCACCGTGAGCGGCGATAAACTCTGGTAGTGACTCTTGAACATGGAACTTGTGTGGGTATGCATTGAAGTTCTCCTTCTCTGCCAAGTTCTTGAGTGTGTTGCTGCGATGTTCAAAGTACTTGGATGGATCTTCTTCTTCTTCAACAGTTGCTTCTGCTCCAGTATCCTTCTTGGTGACTGGCTTTTGTACTGTCTTCTTCTTCTCCTTCTTGGTTCTCATGGTTTGAACGCGCTTTTGTTGCTTCTTCTTTCCGCTCTTGGACATTGGCTTCTTTTCTACAAAATCGAAAATCAATTGATCTATTTGATCGTTGGCCATTGCTTGGTCTACACCTGCAGCGATAATATCTTCTTCGGTTGCGCTTCCAAGATTATGTGTTCCAACGAGTTGTGTAAATAGCGAATCGCCATTTTCTTGTGCGTTGTCACCAGCGTATTGTGCTTGGTTATTTGTTACTGTGTTGACGTATTCTGTTAAGAATCCTACCAGGGCTTCTGTTGTGATGGCAGACATGTTTTTTGTTTTTCACACCTGTTATCTTTGACTTTTATATCTGTATTGTAAACAAGCCCTACGAAAATGAAGTGTTGGAACGATATTGCACGTTACTTCGCAAATTCAAAGGGTTGAGAGCTAAAAGAACTTGTAAGTAGCTGGGAGAGAAGTTTTGTTCCCTTATTTGTAATGGGGAACAAAGCAACACGAACACCACAACAATCCGTTCATCATTCGCACTCGGTTGCAAAGGCGAGCAATCAAATATTTGTAGGTGTAGAGGCAGGCGAAAATGAAACAAATGTTCTTCGCTACGAACACAATTTAGACTGTTGGGAGCAACCAAAATCATCGTATACACACGATCCTATAGAGCGAGCACTACTACATAACAAAAGTATTCTACTGTTGACTGTTACTGGAAAATTATACAGCATACCTCAAGGCCACAAAAGAAAAACGCCGTCTGTTGAATGCGAAAACGTTACGCAAGTATTTGCAGATGACTATGTTAAAGAAATAGAGCCAGTCGGAATGAATTCGGTACTGATTGTCTTACGCGATAAAGTGTGCGAGTACAAATATCACAATTTTAAAATGCTTTATGATGGGCCAACTTTGAGAGTGCATGGAGGTGGACTCTGTGCATTTATACTCACAGAAGAGGGATACAAAGTATACGGAGGTAACTCGATTATTCAACTAAAAATCAGAAAACTCGTACGGACAATTAGGAACTGGCACCACACTACCAGCAAAGATATTTGTTAAAAACGATATTTTGAACAAGATGGACGTGGATGAGATACATCTTGGAGGTTGGCACAGCTACGCAAAACTTACTGATGGAACATTTTATGGTTGGGGATACAACACGGTTTGTTATGGTACTAGAACTTACGCGTATAGGACGGAAGATTAGGAAATGGAGGCAACAGGCATGTGCATGCACCTACGCTTTTACAACATCATCTACTTGGAATTCGTACACTTGTCTGTGGTGGTTGGCATACACTAGGACTTACATCTGCTGGAGACGTAAGTCACGATTTTTAGTTGACTAATTTGTAGGTGTATATTTGGGGTCAAAAAGTTGATCATAATATGGGATCTATTGGCGCGTCATCACAACCAGTTTTGATTCTAAGTGGTATGAATATCACAAAGATGTTTAGTGGAACATACTCGTGTACTTCTGTTGTGCAATCGACAAACAGTATTTATATTTGGGGACGAAGTAATAGGGCAAGTATTCCTAACGCAACAGTCCCAACTGTTTTTGACAAAGTGGTGGATCTAGCATATGTTCATGCTGGGTATGATGATGTGGTCTTTACACTAGCAAAAACGAAAACGTTTGCTGTTAAGAACATTGAGAGATTTAGTGATGTAACAATAGTAATTTATATTTGATCGTTGTCAAGTTGGAATAGTGCTTTTTCTTGTATGTAAACCTTTTTTCTTCGCACCATAACAACAGCAACAATAATTACAATTATTATGGCTGCAACAACAATTAGTACTAATGCAGTACCAATGACAGATCCAACAACAATAAGCGCAATTGCAACTCCACTTAGTGTTTGTGGTTCAACCACACTTGTCGTTGGTTTCGATGTTGGTGCAACTGTTGTGGGTTCTGCAGTAACTGGTGTAGAGTACTCAATAGTTGACGTTACCGTTGGATCAATGTTGATGGGTACGTCTTCTGTAACTACACCTACACTTACTTTCAAAATAGAACCTCTGATCGCTCTAATGGTAAACGGTGTTTGATACACTCGTATCAACTCGTTTAGAACATCTTTCATATTCACAGATACAGCACCTGCTTGATCTACAGTAACTGTAACGTTACCTGCTTGGTTTCCATCTTCATCAGAAAGAATTACAGCCAGTTGTGCACTCTTTGCAATATATGTCACACTAAACGACACAGAAACCCGAGCAATAATAGCTTCTTTTGGGATTGTTGCATTTTGTGCAAACGCGATAGGTAATGTTACCGTTACGTTTGTACTTGCAAACAATACCAAGGAAGTATTGAATACTGGTCTAGGAACCAAAGAGATGTTTCCAATGACTTGACTTGTGATAGTACCTTGCACGATTTGAATGACAGGTGGTGTTGTTGGTGCACTTGTTGTGGGCACAACAGTAGTTGTAGGTACAGCAGTAGTTGTTGGTAATGCAGAAGTTGAGGGTACTGGCATAGTTGGAACGACTGTTGTTGTTGGCGTGCTTGTGGTTGTTGGTGTAACTGTTGTAGTTGGCGTACTTGTTGAAGTTGGAACATCACTTGGTGTTACAGTTGGAGTGGCCGTTGGTGTAGCAGGTGATGGAACATCTGTAGTTGTCGGCGATGAAACTGTAGTAGTTGGTGCATATGTGGTAGTGGGAGCGATTGTTGATGTTTGAGTTTCAGTAGTGCTTGGAGTGATTGTAGTAGTTGGTGCATTTGTGGTTGTAGGTGACATTGTAGCAGGAACAGCAGTTGTAGTTTGTGTTGCAGTAGTTGTTGGTGCAGAGGTAGTTGGTACAGTTGTAGTTGGTGCAGCACTAGTAGTCGGCATAGGCGTTGGTGTTGGTGCTTCCTGTGATATTGGTTCACGTGCTAAAATTACAGTATGAGGAGCTAATGACATTGCTACATTAATGTTTGTAGCTTGATAACCTAAACTTGTAGGAATCTTGTACTGTGTAGCACCCAACTCGTAAGCTGTGTAACCACCCCATCCAAATAGTGCTTGTTTAGTACCATTTACAACAGTTACAATCACTGCCGAGGCACCACATGAAATCGATAATATTTGTTTACCTTGTAGATTAGTCATATCAACTGGTGAGGGTAAACTATATGTATTGTTTGTACCATCTCCATTAGCATAGTTTTCACCAGGTCCCCATGAATAAATAGATCCATTACTTGTTACAGCAGCCATGTTATCGAAACCAACACAGAAATCAGTAACATTGTTAGATGTAGTAATATTCAATTGAATTGGTTCTGGTACTGTTGCATCATCTATGACGCCACGACCAAGTACACCATAGCTATCTTTTCCCCATGCGTACAACATGCCATCATTTGTGAGAACGGCAACGTTTCTGTACCCAGCAGAGATTCTTGTTACAAATTTTCCATTCAGTGGGCCACTGATTTGCGTTGGTACGTTTCGTAGAGCAGATTGTGAGTACGCAATGTTACCAAGTAGACCTTGTGAGTTGGAGCCCCATGCATAAACTTTTCCTTCACTAGTAATAGCAAAACTTGCTTCGTTGGCTACTGCCATACCAGTAACTTGTTTACCGTATAATCCACTTGCAATACTGGTATCAACACGTTTGGGTCCAATAACAATATCGAAACTACCAATACCGAGTTGACCCATGATGTTACTACCCCACATGTAAAGTCCTTCTGCAGTCATTGCAGCAACGGTCGACCATCCACTTGTTACGGAATAAGTTTTCACCCCTAGTGGCACTGCTACAGGTACTAGCGCGATAGGAATATCAGAACCTAGACATAGGTTAAGATTATCTCCCCATGCAAAGAGTTGACCGTCAATCGTTAGTGCAATTGTGAAGCCGTTTCCTGCACTAACACTTGCTATTTCTCTACCTGCAAGTACTCCTGTGGTAATAGGTGATCTTGGTACTTTTACAATCGTTGCATCGTATCCTAGCAGTGTGTTACCCCATGTGTATACAGTTCCATTGACTGTAATCACAATACCACCACTAGTCGTGCAGGCAGCTTGTTGTACAGGACCATCAAACTGTGATGAAAGAATTGGTCCAAGAGGACTTGCTTCTACGCCACCGTTTCCTAATCCTCCAAAGTTGTTATCTCCAGAAGTATAAACTTGCTTTGTTTGTGATGTGATCGTAAGAGTGCCTCCTTTGGCAAATATAGATTCTATATTTCCAACGATTGTTGTATCGGTAATTATTGGCGTAATGGCAGTTGATCCCCATGTGAACAATGTAGAGTTGGCTGTCAATGCAAAACCACTATTATCATTCAACGCTATTTGTGTAATATTGTAAGGAATAAGTGTTGGAATTCCAATGGGTAACAAAACGTTACCATAAATGAGTGAACCCATTTGCATAGCAACGTTATCTCCCCATGTGTATACTTGACCATCTTGTGTAAGGGCTAGCGTAGTGTAGGTACTTGTTGCAATACTTGTTACAACTTTACCGGCAAGTACTCCTGTCATGTTTACTTGTACTGGAGTGAATCTGTTCGTTCTAAAATCACCATTACCGAGAGCGTTACCTTTACCCCATGTGTAGATCATTAATCCATCTTCACGTAAGGCAACAGAGAAACCGAAACCAGCTGATACCATTTTGATGTTTTGAGAGTTTTGTGTTACATTCACAAATACAGGAACTGACGAGTATAAAAACTCGGTATAGTTCACTCCTAACTGTCCATAAAAGTTGAATCCCCATGAGTATACTTTTCCTTGATCGGAAAGAGCTAGAGCGTGATTGCTCAAAGTTGAGATTTGTACGATTTTAACACTTAACAATGCACCTGTTTGGATTACAGGAACTGGATCATATAGAGTGCCTGATGAAACAAATCCTGCACCAATCTCTCCGTTACTGTTGTATCCCTGTGGTTGTTAGTTTTACGTTATTGACACTTACCCATCCGTAAATTTTATCATCAGATGAGATGACAAATGTATTGATGCTACCAACGGTAGCATATCGAATAGTTTTTCCATCAAGAATTGTTCCACGTAATTGTCGAGGTGTTGGTGTAGCAATTCCAGTTCCATCTCCAACAGTACCTAAGAAGTGTTAAAAAATAACGTGTTACTTACCAAAGTAATTGCTACCGATTACGCTTATTGTCGATGTATGCGTAGGCATCAGTGGTGGAATAGCTACAGCTGGTTCTTTGAACATACGAGTTAACACAACTGCATGCGGTAAGTCACTATAAGATCCTATAGATAATGATACTTTGATTGTGTTTGCTCTTGGTATACTATCTAATCTTGTTGGTGTTCCAGTTTGTGTAAAGTCTGTGAATTCGTTTTTCGTTTTACCCCATCCAAACGTTGCTCGATCGATACCATTGTTACCAACGACAACAATTGTGGATCTACCACAGCTTACTGTTTCTGGTACATAGGATGAAAAAGCAGTCATATCGATAGCAATAGGTGAGTAACGAGTCGCAGTAACACCACCTTCTCCATTTGCATAGTCACCACCGTATCCCCATGTGTATACTTTTCCATATACATCTATTGCAACCATGTTATCTCTTGAAGTGCACATGGTTCTTATGACCTTGTTCTTTAGTGCTCCTGAAACATCTACCGCAACTGGAGTGGAAAAGATTCTTGACTCTGTGGAGTTGGCTCCCAACATACCATTCTCATTAAAACCCCACGTGTAAACACGACCATCAGACGTAAGTAACGCAGCTGCTTTTCCTTTTGCTGCTATTTTTGTTACAAATTTACCAGCAAAGTTGGTAGTGTTGATTGCATATGGATTATATGCGGGACTGCCCAAGATATTGTCGTCACCTAATAAACCATTGTTATTCGCACCCCATGCGTAAACCTTTCCTTCCGATGTCAATGCAAAACTTACTTCATTGGCAAGTGCGATGCCAACTACTACCTTGTTTTGTACGTTAACATCTTCTAGTACCCAGTGTATTGGACCTGCAGTTCCATCTCCGCATTGACCTTGTGCGTTGGATCCCCACGTGTACATTGTACCAGTTGTAGACAGAATAGCTACATGTGTATCACTTGTTGCGATATCAGAGATCGTCCCTGTAATCAAATTGTAACGATCAACTACGGCGACTGGTACTAAACTCTTTGCAGCTACGTTTTCATCAATTCCAAGACATCCATTGCTGTTATCTCCCCATGAGTAAACTTTGCCATCTGTAGTGAGAGCAATTGTAAATCCATCACCTGCGGAAATAGCAGAGACTTCTTTACCAGACAAAGAACCACCAAGTAACGTTTTTCTTGGAGGATTTGCAAGAGCACCGTTGACACCTAGAGCTCCTTCATAGTTCGCTCCCCATGTGTACACTTTTCCACTAGTGGTAATAGCAGCACCGCCATTCTCGCTCACTGCAGCATCAACGATTGGAGAATCAAACGCAGTTGTGATGATTGGTCCAAGTGGTGATAGAGCAACGTTCTCTTGTCCATTACCCATGGCACCATTATCATTTACACCAAATGTGTATACTTGTTTTGATTTTGAAATAACTAGACCGGCTGTACCACACACTTTAAACGATTGAATGTGTCTGACTAGTGAAGTGTTGGTAACTATTGGGTATGTGCTATCTGCAACATCTTGTAACAGCATTCCATAACTGTTATCACCCCATCCATATAAAGTACCATTATCTGACAACGCAAATGCGTTTCCGAAACTTACGCCAACTTGAATAATGTTTGTAGGTCCTCCAAATTGAACAGCAACAGCTGAACGTGCAACGGTGCTTGGACTGTCTCCACTTCCCAATTGTTTCAAATTATTGTCACCAAAGGAAAAGACCTTTCCGTCTGTAGTCAATAAAAGTACTACAAAAGCACCGGCTTCGATGTTAGCGATTGTTTTTCCATTCAAGACGCCAGTTACATCGATTTGTACAGGAGTGCGTACGTTTCCAATATCTACGCCTGTACCTAGTATGTCACGGTTACCCCATGTGTACACCATTTGACCATCTGCTTGTAGTGCAGCAGAGTATCCGAAACCAGCAGCTACCTTCTTGATTGGTTTTGTGATATTCACATACATGGGCACGTTTGATGGTGTGTTCGAGTCGATACCTAATTCGCCTACATACAGTTAGTTGTTTGTTGTAAACATACCATAGTTGTTTACACCCCAAGAATAGACGTTTCCTTTATCTGATAAAGCTAGCACGTGAGTGCCAAACACATCAAGTTGTGCAATAGTTACTCCTAACAATGCACCTGTTTGAACTACGCGAGTTGGCGTGTATACCCACCAAGCGTTATCTTGTGAGCTGAAAAATCCAGCACCTACTGTACCATCATCGTTTCTTCCCTGTATATGTTAGTATCATGTTATTTCTCACGTACCCATCCATAGATAATGTTATCACTTGTTATAGCAAAAGTATTAGTCTCACCGACAATAATCTTGGTTACAAATTTATCTGCAAGAACGCTGACGCTACTAAGATCAAATGGTTGAGGTGTGATTAATGATGTACCATCACCAACAGCACCGAATCTATTGCTACCTGATACGTAAATATTGTACACAGGTGTGAAAGGAGGTGTAACTGTAGCACTCTTTCGTGCTAGAACGACAGTGTGAGGATAACCTCTTGGCGACGCTGCTAGTACAACTGTTCGACTAGATGTTGGAATGACATTCATTCGAGTAGGAGAAAACGCTGTACCAGTAGCACCAAGTTCTTTGAAACCTGGGTCACCCCATCCAAATACAGCTTTCTCTGTACCTTTGGAACCTACTGCCAACATCGTTGACGCACCACAAACAACAGATTCTGGTCTATATCCATCGAACCCTGTTGCATTTACAAAAACAGCAGAGTGTCTAGTAGCAGTGGTACCATCACCATTTGCGCCATCTCCTAATCCCCATGAATACATGACACCTTCACTATCGATTGCAGCCATGTGATATGGACCCATGCAGTGTGTTGTTATGACCTTGGTGTAGAGTGCTCCAGTAGTATCTACTAGCGTTGGTTCACTTTCGTGAGTACTACCAGTATTACCGATACCAAGTTGTGCACCACTAGCATCACCCCACACAAACAATTTTCCATCAGATGTTAGCGCTGATGCTGCTGAACTACTAGCTTTGATAGAGATAATGATTTTTCCTGCTAGTGCACCAGTAGTCTTCACAAGTCCTGGTAGCTCTCTTACTTCTGATAATATTGCTGCAGGATCACCGAGCACTGCTGCGTCATTTAAACCCCAAGAGTATAGCTCATTATCTTGAGTAAGCGCAAACGTGGCGTATGAAGAAAGCGCAACATCAATAACCACTTTTCCACTTAGTGGATTTGATCCATGGTTCACGATTTGAGGTGTATAGAAAACAGGTATCATTGATCCTATGCCGAGTTGATCTAATTGTTAGTAGAATCATATAAAACTTACTGTTGGCATTTGAACCCCAAATAAACATTACACCTGTGGTAGAGAGTGCAGCAGCGTTTGATTCACTTGCATATATTTTTGCAATAGTGTAGTTTTGTAGTGTGCTAATTATAGTAGGGTAGTATCTCACAGGAAAACTTAAATCATGATTACCAAGACAGCCATTTGAGTTATCTCCCCATGAATACACTTGACCATCTGTGGTCAACGCAAGTGTGAATGCAGTTCCTACAGCAATACTCATTACTTCTTTTCCTTGCAATGCACCATCTAACAAAGTTGGTTTTAACGGGTTTGCGGTATCACTGTCAAATCCTATGTAGTTATTGGAACCCCATGTATAAAGCTTTCCACTACTTGTAATACCTACTGCTGCAAAGGTACTGCACATTATACTTGTAACGTTGCTATCAAATACTGTCATGATAGTTGGCGTGAGCAGTAGCGAAGTAGATCTTGAACCGATACCAAGGGCACCATAGTTGGGATTGCCAAATCCGTAAACTTTTCTTGATTGTGTGACGATCATACCAGCAGCACCCGTTGCTTGGATAGAAGAGATAGGACTGTCTAGTGTTGATGTGTTAACGGCAATTGGTACTGCACTATTAACTATATTTGTTCGTTGAATCATGATAGCGTTATTGTTGGTACCCCACGAGTATAAAGTACCATTTTGAGCCAAGGCATATGCTCCATATTCACTAAGAGCGATTTGAGTTACATTTGCTTCTAGTGCAACTTGTACTGGTGACAATGGTTGTGTGATTGTATTAGTATCTCCATTACCAAGTTGCAAATTGACGTTATATCCCCATGAATAAACGTGGCCGTCTTGTGTTAACGCTAGAATAACTCGTACACTAGCAACAATGTTGGTGACAAATTTTCCGTTGAGTGCACCGCTAAAGTTGACAAAACCAGGAGTGAAGGTGTCAATAGATGTAACACCTTGACCTAGAGCTATGCTATATCCCCACGTAAGTATTGCTTGACCATCTACTCGTAACGCTGCAGAGAAACCATCTCCAGCAGCAACTTTTTGCATCTTTTGACCGTATAGATAGACTGCCAACGGAGTTGATGAATCAGTATTATCGATTCCATTTCCTAATTGACCTAAAGAAACTTAGTAATAACTCTATAAGAGCTTACCGTGGTTGTTTCGTCCCCAAGAATATACATCACCAGCGTCTGACAGTGCTAGTGTATGTTGGTTGTAGTTATCGATTTGAACGATTCTTACTCCCCGTAGAGCACCGTTCTGGTCTACAGGTGTAGGATTGTAGACGTTCGTTTTACTTGCATCATCTCCAACACCAACTGTTCCATATTGATTGTTACCCTATAAATTGTTAACAAGTAGTTATTAAAATACCCATCCATAAATACTGTTATCAGAAGCGATTACAAAAGCGTTATAAACTCCAATATCAACGAAAACTATCGTTTTGCCGGCAAGTACACTGCTTGACAACTCACGAGGTCTAGTCATGCAATGTCCAGTGCCGTCACCAACAGTACCTACATTGTTAATAAATACAATTATATCATACCATAAAAGTTGTTGCCCATCACGTTGATAACATATGAATTGTTTGCAAATGGATCAACAAACGACGATACAGTATAGTTATGCACAAGAATTACATTATGTGCACTATAATCAGGTGAAGCTGCTATCACTACTCTGCGTGCAGCAGGTGTAATAACATTCATTCGTCTTGGTGTTGTGATGGTAGCTGTACCGAGAT
>JAESGV010001277.1_pt1 | contig 10602 bp, 9 predicted proteins | sample 9269781 | NCBI WGS metagenome assembly JAESGV01 (sample SAMN15741586, study PRJNA653496) | algae metagenome | isolation source: Tildeniella torsiva UHER 1998/13D and co-occurring heterotrophs from... | place: Slovakia: Slovak Paradise National Park, Hrabusice, Kosice Region | collected 2000-01-01
AATACTGGAAAGAGAAACTATTAGAAGCGTTAGGAAATCGTGGACAAGTGTTGATTGATGTAATTCCAGAAATATCGTACGTAATAGGTGCGCAACAACCTGTACCAGAATTAGGAGCAGAAGAAAATGCAAATCGATTCAAATCGGTGTTCCAATCGTTTGTGAGTGTTTTTGCACAGAAAGAACATCCATTGATCATCTTTTTGGGTACGTGTGAAAATTATTTTATTCATATTCTAGATGATTTACAGTGGGCCGATTTGGCAACGTTGAACCTATTAGAACAATTATTAACTGCAAAAACTGGATATTTATTGATTTTTGGAGCCTATCGTGATAATGAAGTTGATCGTTCGCATCCACTAGTCGATACCATAACACGTATCGAAAGACAAGATTGTCAAATCGGAAAAATCACATTGAAACCTCTCGTTTATGATAACATTTTGTCACTAGTTTGTGATACGTTACACACTACGCGAACAGATGATCACGCACAAGTGTTGGCCAGTATCATACAACGAAAAACTGATGGAAATCCATTTTTCTTAATCATGTTTTTGAAAGGACTCGCTGATGATGATTTAATAACTTTTGATTTTAATGGTGGATATTGGCGTTACGATACTGATGAAATTGAACGAAAAACGCAAACCACGGAAAATGTTGTCGAAATGATGACGAGTCGATTGCAAAAATTAAGTCCTGATACACAACGTGCTTTGAGTTTGGCAGCGTGTTTGGGAAACCAATTTGACTATGAATTGCTAGAAGCAGTTTACAAAACGATTGAAGGGAAACAAGGAGCAAGTTGTGCAGAAGTGTTATGGCCAGTGATTCGTGATGGATTACTGATACAAGTTGGACAACGACCTCATGAGAACAAATGGTTAAATAGGGAAGATTTGGACGCCACATTAATAGACAAAAATACATTACAATTTTTACATGATCGTGTGCAACAAGCAGCATACGAGTTAGTAGATAGTCAACGACAAGATCAAATTCACGCAGCCATTGGAAGATTATTACTAGATACATTAACACAAGAAGAGTTGGATGAAAAATTATTCGATATTATTTCCCATTTCCGAATTGCGAGAAAACTCGTTACCGATCGTCAAGAAAGTTTAACCATTGCCAAATTGAATCTAAGAGCGACAAAAAGAGCAAAATTCTCAAACGCGAATCATTTAGGAGTTGATTTTTCACAATTCGGAATCGACGTTTTAAAATCAAGTTTTGGAGAAGAATCAATGTGGGATGGTGATGAACTCTACGCAGTCACGTTAGAGCTCTACAAGGAACTTTGCACATGCCTGTACATGACTGAAAAATACACACAAGCAGAAGAGTTGTACACATACGTTGAATCGCACGCGAAAAACATTCTAGATGAAATTGATGTGAAAAGTATCCGTGCGAAGCAGTACGAAGTGCAACAACGGTACCATGAAACAGTCACTACCATTGCTAGTTCTTTGAAACTTTTAGGAATTATTCTCCCGTATGGAAACAAGGACGAAGCGAGGAAGTTACTCAACGAAGGGTTTGAACAAGTGCATAACAATCTGCAAGGAAGAAAAATCAAAGATTTGATCAATTCTCCAGAAATGACAGAACGCAAGTATATACTAGCTATGCAGTTGTTAAATACTGCACATCCACCGAGTTTTGTAGTAGGAGAGTTGGAAGTGTATGTTTTGATTAGTGTAACGATGGTGAATTTATCATTACTGTATGGCAATGCAGAAATGTCACCTGTAGGATATGCCTATTATGGACTATGTTCATCCGATTACAATAACGATTACCACTCTGCACATGAATTTGCAAAACTTTCGGTAGAATTAGCTGATCGTACCAATTCCAATTGGAAAGGACGTGTACTGTTGTACTACGCTGTGGGTATAAGTTCCTACTTTAACAGCTACAAGAGCTGCCTGGAAGTGTTCAAACAAGCGACTGAAAAATCATTAGAATACTGTGACTATGCAAATGTATGTTACACGTACTCGTACATGACCTTTACACAAGGACAATACGATGAACTCAATAACGTGTTTAATATGCATCAAACATGTTTAAACTATTTGGAAAAGAATAACATGTTCTTTTACAATGTTGCCAAACTGTCATCCATGTGGTTAGAATATTTATGGACACCAGAAGTATCTGTAAGTTTGGTGAAAAGCCTAGTCAAACATCACGCTTCGCCGATCATACCAGACGCTTCGGCATTTATGCAAGTTTCACTACATCACTTTGGTACATTGTGTTTATTGTACTACAAACGAGAATATACGAAAATGGTCACTGTTGCCGATGCTTGTGATCAACATTTAATGGCAGGTGTTCGGCATTTGATTTTTGTACCAATTGCCAAATTTTTCATATGTTTGGCGTATCTAAGAGGTGAATACTCTGATGCAGAAACGAAACAATCACGTATTCAAAGAGCAGAACAAATTTTGAAAGAATTCGAATTGTGGGCAACATTGAATCCACAAAATTTCAAACATCGATATTTAATGTTACAAGGGTGTCACCATTTCCTCAATGGTCGCGTTATTATTGCCGCACAAACATTTGAACGAGCTTCCAAATCGGCAAGTGAGTACTCGTTACCACTCATACAAGCCATGGTACATGAACTCGCAGCCGATATGTGGGAACGTGTAGGTTCCTGCAAAGCAGAATACAAGGATTGTGTAGCAAGAGCGCATTACGCGTACAACACTGCTGGAGCGATTGGTAAAGTTGACCAATACAAGAAACGATACGGAGCGAAAATGTTACCAGAACTAGAAATCACCATGCCACGTGTACTGTTATCACTAGGAGAATTCCTATCTCGATCTTCACGAAAAGCAAAAGAGATTGAAGAACCATTTGATATTATGGCAGTTATGATGGCCACAAAAGCCATGTCAAGTGAAATCTCATTGGAACAGTTTTTGTCACGAATGATGAGAATTATTTTACAATATGCAGGTGCCAGTCGTGGTGTATACATTCAAACCAATGAAGGTAGTGATCATGATGAGTTGACTGTAGTGGCTGAAGGTAGTGTTGATAACATGCAAGTTGATGTGTTACGCGTGGTACCGTTACAAGATTATTCCAACGTACCACGTGGGTTAGTGTATTACGTTATGAGAATCAAAGAATCTGTTGTCATTGGACAAACTTCTTCTAATACGCAATTTTTCAAAGAGTTTAATCAAAATGTGAGAAGTGCATTGTGTTTCCCAGTCATTCGAAGTGGAGAATGCAAAGGTGTTTTGTATTTGGAAAATAATGCCATTGAAGATGCGTTCAGTGTGAAACACGCAGAAATTATGTCCATACTCACGGGACAAGTTTCCATGGCGTTAGAAAATGCAAGATTGGCTGCACTACTCGAAAGTGAACGTAGATTTCGTACCATTGCTTTGCAACTCGAACAAGCCAAGAAAAGACTAGAAGAATTCATTGATGTCCTTTGTCATGAATTGAGAAACCCATTGAACGTTATTTGTGGTAATAATGAAATCTTACAAGAAGTAGTCAACCACTTGCGCAAAAATAACGACACGACACAATCGTATCAAAAACATATTCTCGAGTTCCAAGAATCATTACAAACCACTGCGATCGCGTATGACCAACTCAAGGATATCATCGATACTGTTTTAACAGTCTCCATGTTGGAAAACAAGAGTGTGAAATTAACATCGGAACTATTCCAACCTAGACAAACTGTAGAAAAAATTGCAAACATGTTTGAACTCAAAGCAAAAGAGAAAAAACTACAACTCGAGTGTGACATACAATTGAGTGAAAAATGCAAGTGGTTACTAGGAGATCAATATAGACTCCAAGAAGTGTTAATTAATCTGGTTTCAAACGCGATAAAATTTTCTGGTGCATCTGGAGGAAATGTACGCATATGCTGCCACGAACATGAAATACTAGAAGGCAGAGTAACATTGTATTTTAGTGTCGAAGATACCGGATGCGGACTTTCCGATAAAGATATCGGAAGAATTCTGACATCCACTACAAGCTCGACATTTAGTTTAGGATTACGCATTAGTAAAGAATTGTGCGAGTTGATGGGCAGTACATTGAATATTGAAAGTAAATTAGGAGAAGGTGCCTTGTTTTCGTTCAGGTTAATGTTAGAGATTGGTCAAGAACCAGAAGTTGAAGAAGAGTCGTCACCAGTGGTGAGCCACCAAGATACAAAAATACTTGTTGTTGATGATAATGCAATTAATCAAAAGATTCTTGTTCGTCTATTACAGAAACGTGGTTACACGTGTGAAGTTGCTTCTAATGGGTTAGAAGCGTTGCAAATGATCACAATAACGCAGTATGATGCTGTTTTATTGGATTTAGAGATGCCTGTTATGAATGGAATAGATTGTACGAAACGTGTAAGAGATATGGAAGCGGAAAGACATGTACAGAAACCTTTACCGATCATTGGAGTAAGTGGAAATAGTAGAGATGAGTATGGTCCAATAACGACGAAAGCTGGTATGCAAGGATATGTTACGAAACCGTACATGGCAGCAGAGATCTATTCGACGCTGGAACGTGTCATAAAGATATAATGTTTGTGACAAACACTTGTCTTGTAAAGCTTAGACATCTGACGAATGCACACAGAGACTCTTACAGTTCCAGCAATTCACGTGCACTGGGATGCGATAAAAGAACTGTTAATTACCTGCTTTCCACAATACAAACAAGACTACGATACATTAACTACACCGGACTCGTTTTTCGAATCAGCATCTGGATTTCATGACAAAACAGCATGCACATGGATATTATTATGGAATAGTAATGGAGATCTCATTGGCCTAATTACATCAACGACGTACCACGATTCTTTGTTCATTTTTAACTTATGCACACGACCTTCATACCGTAAGAAAGGCGTCGCATGGTACTTATTGAAAACAATGCAAGTGAAGGCATCGGAAAGAGGAGTTATGGCACTATCAGGATCAGTTGAAACTAGAAACAAATTTTTAATTGATTTTTATTCAAAATTGGGAGCCATTCGCGAGGATATTGGTATATCTTCTGATAGTAATTACGTTTCAAAGAGTGTACGATTTGTGAATCACTTTAAAGAACATGAACTGATTGATACTGACAAAGAATTAACAAAACTTCGAATACGCTGCGAAACCTCGCCAATTATACCTTTACTTGTCTACAGTGGAACCTTTTGCACCATGTTACTAATACATAGACTGAATACAACTAATACGATTTAATCATAAATCTTTGCTACATATTCAACCTTTTTTCTACAAATTGGACACGTGCTCCCAAGAATAAAGTTAGAACAGCTCTCACATAACACCTTATGTCCACATGGAAGACACGCATGTGTCCTTTGCGCATCTAAACAAATCACACAGTTACGCTCTTCTTCAGCAGGAGGTGGTCTCGTAGTTTCTACTTCTCGAGTTGGTTCTTCCACTGCAGGTGCTGATGGTTGAACAATTCTTTCTCTATTAGCGCTCGTTTGTAGTTGATAAATTGGAGATTTTACACTGAACGCTCTCGACAGTTGATCTACTAAATCTACAAGCGTTGATCGATCATCCCACTATTTGTTATATTTGATTTTGTTGTTCTTACATTTGACAAGTACGGTAAGTAACACTTACCTGCGTTATCGACATATTTATGGTTATGTACAATTCCCATATTTTCCAACGCTACTACGTAACAGATCGGCATAGAATCTGGATAATCATGCGTCAAGTAAATATCCATAGGAATAAAATAAACGTTTTCGTGTTGTCGTATTTCTATCGTACCAACAATCATTAATACTTGTATATCTATATCATTCTTTCCTGTTGTGTCAATAACAAACGATTTTGATTACGTAATTGTCCAATATGCGTGTTTAAAGTAGATACTTGATTTAATAAGCTTCCTACATCATTTCTAACACGTGATGGATGTTCATACAAGTGAGCAAAATCGTCAAACACGTTCATTTTACAATTTTTTTCGGTACACTGCTTGATACTTGCCAAGTCCTTGTTTTGTAGTTCTTTGACCATCTTCTGACGAGTTTTGGATAAATGGAATTAATGGATCATCTGCAAGCTCTTCATCACTTACACGTTCGAATAATGGGTGTTCATTCAAGTGTTTTTGCATCCAATTTCCCAACTCTTCTACGTCTGTAATAGTGTAGATCATTCCACCTGGCGCTAAAATATATGCATATTCTGCCAATAATGTTTGTTGAATAATTCTTCTTCTGTGATTCTTGGCTTTGAAATGAGGGTCTGGGAACATGAAAAAGATCTTTTGTAGTTGATTCTTTTTAAAATAGCATGGCAAGTGTTTCATCGCGTTTATGCGAATAGCCCAAACGTTATTGTAGTGGTGACCGTTTGGTTGTTCTTCACGTAACTCTTTCATACGTGATTGTGTAAACTCTGCGACGCGACTACGAATTTCTGCACCTACCATGTACATGTTTGGTTTAATAGGAGCGATACTGCATAATAGACCACCGTACGCGCAACCAACGTCAAGTATTTCTACTTTATCTGTATCTTTCATTCCTGGATAGCAACTCTTCCAGTCCATATCGTTTGGAGTAGTTGGGTACTCTGCTATTTCGTCATTAAGTGGATTTCTGTGGGCGCGAGAACGAATAGGAAAACGAGACCACTGTGGCTTCTTTCCTTTTTTCTTTTCTTCAGTTTGTGCTTCCATCTCGTCGTGTGTACGCTTGTGTGGTAAGTCAGACATTTGTGTTAAAATTACAAGAAAGTGCAAAACTGGTTTACTATGCGATAGCTTGGTAACTTTGGTGAGGGTAGAATTTTCTACGAGCTACTATTACTCCAATGGTTAATACAACACCAAGAATGAGAGCACCAAAGGCTGATGGTAGAACAATGGCTAATACGTAACCAATTGGAGGATCTTGTGCAGGTGCTGCTGTGGTTGTTGGTCTTACTGTAGTTGGAGCGGCTGTTGTTACCTTGGTAGAGTTCCACGTAGCAGTGCCTGAAATTTCTAATGGCATTGAATCATTCTTATTCTCGAACGTGATTCCTTGTACAAATCCCTCTATGTGAAGAGAGCAACTATCAGGTCCAGTAGCTCCAGTACGTATGCGACTGTTTGTTCGCTCATCAGCGACTACAGCTATTTCATATGATGTAGGTATATTATTTGAGTCAATATCGTATTCAATTACAAACGGTCCGTCAAGTAGTTCTACGTACTCTTTAACCGAGCACAGTGTTACCTTCTCAAGTGCGCTTACTGGCTTCTTCGAAAATGTACATGAGTGTCTTTCTGACGCCGACACGATAGCTATCAACAAGAAGATAATGTTAATGTACAACATGTTTTGCAATGGACAACCTAGCTCAGCGGCAAATAACTAGAAAATTTGAGCCACTGTAATGCGCGTATAATCTCTTTTAGGTGTGCAAAACTAAACTCAGCTGACAGGCAAATTGCAGATAAAATGAAAGCAAAGAAGAACTACGAGATAGAGTTCAACGTGCTGAAAGAAGGTGTTACTGAGACGCAGCGGAATATTGCCAACAAAGTACTACGAGAATTCCAAGAGAAACAAATTTCAGAGCGAGAAAAAAGTGACATAATTCGCAGCATACTGAAGAAATCAAAACAAGAATCCGAATATAGAGCTCGTAGCCTAACACTATGAGCGTAAATAATTTATTCTACAATCAAAGATACATCAGAATATGCTCTACAAGTATGCATCAACTTGATAAACCTCAAGAAACTTGTGTTAACCACATCGAACATATTAACTTCAAATACCGTAAAATCTGAAACAGCAACATTACCGCTACTATAACCAATCGCTACTTGCGGAGTCCATGAAGTCTGTTTTTTAAATTTATACTCTGACAACATTATATTTTGTTCCATTATTCCTAATCCTGCCTTGTTGCCAAGTAACATTACCGTTTCCGAAATATTCTCTACAAACGAGTAATTTTGTCTGTGATAGAGCATGATCTTTTGTTCTTTTACATTTATTATTCTTCCATTTATCGCCAAACATCTCGTTGCATGTGGATCCCAAGTCATAGTATGTTCTGAATTATCAGTGTTAAGTACCGCGAGTAACTGTATCGTCTTTGTACCAGGAATCCATTTCCAAAGTTTCATGCGATAGCATCCACCATGTCGGGATGCAATATAATAATCTTGTGTCACTCGTACTTCGCAAACTTCACGTGCAGGTGGTGTTTTATTCTCAGCGACGATGGTATCAAATCTGTGCAAGTTGTTCAAAATACTAAAGCCTTGCGGTTTAGAACAGCGAAGTAGATAGTTGTTGAATGGTACAATCAATGTTTCATAGGGTGTATCTACGAACGATATTTCTTTTACACCATTACGTGTCGTTTTAAACACGTAGATTCGGTGCTTGAACGTGGCGAGAAAATGATGGCTCGAAAGTCGCGATATAGAGTAATTGCCTTTATGAGGTTTGGAGTATTGAGTTTTTGACGGATAGTGGTGAATGCATTGATAATTGCAGGTGATAATGTACTCGTCATTATCTCCTTGGTATATGACGTACCCATGGATTGTACTGATGATTTTCTCGTCAATCTGAGTTCTTGGCTTCACCTGTCTGTTTGCGTGCATGTTTTTGTAAGTGGTTTATTCGCTACGTGCGATCCCACTATGACATACTAAACTTTTAGTAGTTTCTGTAAAAAGCAAAAGAGGTATTCTGCACTCGCGGTTCCAGTGCCGTCTCCGATCACAGTACTAAACGAGCTCGACGATGTTTGACTTCATAAATCTAACGGGGTATGGTATTTTCATCGTGATATGGCCGAATACACAAGTTGATAGTTTGTGTACGTACAGTGGGTTAACACTTGAAGAGATTTTGCTCGTTCTATGTTTTTATCAGCACATCGTAGAATGCTTTACATTGTTCAAGTCTCATTGCAGGCACATTCTCAATATCAAACATTTTCATCTCCATTATTTCGCCTAGGAAAGCAACAATAACCTTCCCACTGTTATGTCCTATGCAAACCTTCGGTGTCAACCAAGATGACAGTTCTTTTTTAAACTTGTACTCGAACAATATGTTATTGTATTCCATGACACCTATTCCGTAACATCCACAAAGCAAAACTATGCTGCTAGTAACACTTACTGCAGTAGTGTATTTTCCACGGACGTTGCTCAATTTTACTAAAGGTTCAAAGCTGAAGATATTTCCTCCATATCCCATGTATGATGTACATCGTGGGTCCCATGTTGCGACAACATGCTCAGCAAATAGATGTAGTAAAATAATTCTGTTTGTACCTGGAAACCATTTCCAAAGTTTAATACGAGGACAACCACCATGCCTTGAAGCAAAGCAGTAGTTTGGTGCTGCTTGTGCGTCGAAGATTTCGCGAGCAGGTGGCGAATTGTTTGTCGCGATAACGTTGTCCAATGTGAGCGAAAAGTTTAATACTTGTATTCCACCACGTTTGGAGTATCGCAACAAATAGTCGTTAAATTGTATAATATTTGTAAGGCACTGAGTATCTACAGAGTATACTATTTGCTCTCCTGTTGGTGTTGTCTTATGTAAATATATTTTGTACTTGTAACTCGAAACAAAATAGAAGTCGGATAGCCGTGATACTTTTTTAGGAGTCCCATAAATATACCGCGAGGCACTACCTGATGGGTGGTGTGTTATGCACGTAAGACCAGCGTATATTACATACTGGTCGCTTTCACCTTGATAAAAGAATGTTTTACCATATGAGTACTCATCTTCAACTTCGTGTTTCGTACCATTCTCAATAAAAACATCACAAACTTGCTTTCTTGGCTTCACTGTCCGTTTCGCAAGCATAGCAGGTTACAAACGTCAAACCAGTCAAACAAACATGTACCCAGAAGTGTATGGCTCCTGGCTTGAAATTTAAATGAATGATTTACACCGACTTGTCTCACCAAAGTTTTACGCTAGCTTTACAATCCACACACAGGCAACACAAAGAAGCAACAACCAAGACGCTCGAAACGCAAAACTGAACACAAGCACAAATGAAGTACGAGCTCGCGTGTATGTAAAATCTATGGTTTGCCACTTCACAGTCTGACGCCATCAAACAGAAAAGGAACAAAGCCATAAAGATTGCCAATACAAAATTAGCTACTATCAGTGCCGGATTATCTGAGAATTTTGAAACAGCTAAGAACCTCTCTGGATCGTTCTTTTTCAAGTGTAGCATAATTAGTGCCGATATTGATTGCAACAGAACAAATACAATGTCATACAAGCAAACCATAAATGCGAGTCTTCCAAATAGCTTTGGGCTGCATTCTTGAGATTCTTCGTAGTAAAAATCCCAAAATATTAAAGCGTACGTTCCCCAGATCCCTATTGCTGTCGCAATCAGTATCGAAAAGATAACGTTGGCAGACTCCAAATACCAAGACCAACGTTGTGCATTAGGAACCTGGTTTGTGTTCATGTTTGCAATATTCGCTTTATTAGAATCCGGAGTTGATACGCTAGATTACGCCTTGTTCATTTTTCTGTTCTCCAAC
>JAESGV010001278.1_pt1 | contig 10597 bp, 16 predicted proteins | sample 9269781 | NCBI WGS metagenome assembly JAESGV01 (sample SAMN15741586, study PRJNA653496) | algae metagenome | isolation source: Tildeniella torsiva UHER 1998/13D and co-occurring heterotrophs from... | place: Slovakia: Slovak Paradise National Park, Hrabusice, Kosice Region | collected 2000-01-01
TGATGAAAACTGTATGGATCGTTTCTGTGTACTCTATCATATTTATTTTCATGGCAAACACTATTGCACGCATAGTGTTTATACGACGCTTTTGGGGTTCGAGAATCCCCTCCGCCATCGAACAAACAATGTACATTTTCGCTGTAACCTTTTCAAACTCGGTGAGTATACCAGTCGTGTTTGTAGGTGCGCTTTGCTCATCAAGTTCAACACTGTTTCCAGACTCTGAAGCGGCACTGTCAAAAGCAGTTGCATTCATCTCCATTTACTCGATAACAAATGCTGTAACGTTTTGGACATACGGTCTCTCAACTATGAAGAAGATGGCAGCACTAAAGCAAAGCTTAGAGTTATCAGCACCTGTTACTCCTGAAACACCAACCGAAATTGTTATACAAACTGTGATCACTACACCTTCTCCACCACCAACGCCATCATGGACTCAACACGCCAAAGAGAAACTACAAGTCGCAAAAACAGACATTATATCAGGCATCAAGTCATTATTCACACCACCTATGATCGCATTAGGTTTAGGTATCACAATAGCATGTATAGGTCCTGTAAAGACCTTTTTAGTCACTTCTCCTCCTCCGATCATCTCTGCAATCATGAACACTGCAAAATTGTTTAGTGGATCAACTTTTGCGTTGACAATGATGATATTAGGGTCAAATTTGTACGCAACGTTTACAAAACAGAAAAGTAATGATCGACAAACAATCCGTGTAGGGTTGGCAAAGTTTGTACATTTTATTCCTGATAGATTTATACAATACAATGATCCTATTGCGTTGATTGTATGTGTAACTCTAAAATTGATCGTTATGCCGTTAATTGGAATCAGTGTTGTGGTAGGTAGTGTGTATTTGGGTCTGTTACCAAGACATGATTCAGTATTGTTGCTAGTGTTGTTAGTAGAAGCATCTGCTCCCACTGCCATCAACTTGAATAACATTGCAAACTTGGCTGGTGGAGTAGGGCAAGATCAAACCAGTGAGATATTGCTATTTATCTACTGTTGTGCTCCTATCTCGCTATCTATATTTTCTACTGTGTATCTACATTTGCTAGAGTCGTTAGTTGTCTTGAGCATGTAAATAAACTTTTGTTTCAACAGTCTTTGTAATTATTTTCGCCAAACAAAATGGAGGCAGACCTGGCGTTGCCCATACCTCAAGAAATACTATTCGTTATCTTTGAATTTTTAGCTCCTGTTGATCTTCATTATTGCGTTCCCTTCGTATCTAGGCAATTCAAAATGTGTTTGAATCACAGGTATACAGCATCATCTGGAGACAATTTGACGGACACCCGCACGTGTACGTTCGAAAATCTATTATGGAAGAAACACTATCTTCTACACGCTCCCTCTGCGTCAATGTTAAATGACATCCTTTATTGTTATCACAAACTGTATATGATTAGTGTGCCAGTAGAAAAACCAACGTATGCCCACACAGAATTAAATGTATTGGAAAAAATACAAGAATCGTCAAATACACTTGTAGATATTATGAACACTGTGAAGATGAATGCGAGCAAAGAAGAGTTAATTAAGCGTTCCAACCACTTTAAACAACAGTTAAACCAAGTAATCTACTCAATCGATCACACACTCACACGTAGCAATAATCTCGATAAGAAGGTGAAAAATCTAGTACGTGAGTTTCATACGCTAAAAGAGTTCTTAAATGACACCATGGTTTGTACAAGAGAAGAATACAAGTATTCACAAGTTCGAATATTATCACCATTTAATGGAAACTCTGTTGCATTTTCTATCGAGTTTCTAGAAGCAAACAAATATGGTTCGCGCAAGTTTACTACATCTATCACATTTTATACCAATACTTCCCAAGTGCAGAAATGCACTGGAAAATTCGATACTAGTGCGTTGTCACAAGCAGTCAGACACTTACAATTTGACTCCCTTGCAGATAAAAACCAAGTTGTGCACGATCTGTGGCATCAAGTATTGTATCATGGATTAATCGATGTTTACTCGGAATCGTATGGTAATGCAACTTTCCACGAATTCATCACTAATATGAACAGAGAAGTATCTTTCGTAGGTTTGAAATTTAGTAAATGAACTTGTATTGATAGCTTCTACGTATTCGGAAGTCAGTTATCATAGTCAGACGTCTATCAAACCGTTATCGCTCTATTTCGATGAGGGCTAAACACACAAAGAGTAGGGAAACAGGCTCTCCCAGGAGTATGACTTGTAATGTATTGGTTGATGATACAAAGAGGACAATTGTGATAAGAATCAGAAAACAAGATGAATCAAATCATTTTGCATTAAAACACAAGTTAGAAAGTACACCGCAAAGAGTACCGCTCGGATACTATGAAGAAAGAGAACCAAATGAACCTACAGATGAACTGGAAGTGGCCAGGAGCCGACTACTCAGCGCAATAGTGCAAGTACGCGTGTGAATAGCCATCAATTTTATGTTCTTGGTTGTACAATTTATTCATCATATTACCAATCGACAATAAAAGTCTAAAGTTTATTAAATCGAACGCTATTAGGATCTTGGGGCTTGTCGCTAAAACAACGCAACAACCGCAAGCAGTTTCACAAGTCTTGTTTGCATTTTTAGAAGCGACAAAAATAGTACAAGCAAAAGTTTATCAATGGGTGCAGAAAACATCGACACAGTTATAACCACTCTACAAGTACCACCTGGTGCGGTAGTAAAATCTGCAACTCCTGCTCCTATTTCGCCCTTTACTGGGCACTCAAAACACCTACGCATAGAATCATGGAACATAAACACTCCTATTGACGGTTTTCATAGTTATTTGGATGAAATACTGATCCATACGCTGAGTTTTTTGGACACAAAATCGCTTCTCAAAGCAGGAAGAGTATGTACGAAATGGCAAAAGCTAAGTTCAAACGACATTCTTTGGAAAACAAGGTTAGACTCGCTACAAATATCATTCACGGAGCAAGGGATCGAATGCCCACCATGCGCTTCAGGATTCAAAGAATCATTTTTGGCTCTACAACATCGATTTTACTATCTCTACAAGAATCACGAGCTGTTCAAAAGCGAACGTATTATGTTCTATAGCCTTACAGCCCTATTTATTATCTGTTTGCCAATAGGCTCTATACTAGGTACAGTTCTAGCTGGGTTGTTTTTTGATGGAATTATTATTTCTTCTGCGCTCAACGTGTTTATGACTCTTATACCCTATATCCTACTGTACTTTATACCGTATGTTTTGTTAGCATGTGGGTGGGTGTACTATCTAGTTTTGTCACGGAAGAGAAGAAGATACTCACAGAAATTAACACTCGCTGGAGAGATGGAGAGCAACAAGATTCATGTTATCGATGAGTCCCTCATCATTACTATTGCAAGTAGCACTCTGTTGGTATGTTTATACTTTGCTTGGCTAGCAATCGTACCATTATGTTTGTACCTGCGATTCCTAGTACCTACAGCACCATTTGTTGCTCTTCTTTCACCTGTCTATTTTCTAGGGTTAGCATACGTGCTAGTACCACCAATTGTATTCATCAAAAACATTCGATTTCTACCATCACTTCCCATGCTAGAGTTTCCAAAAGCAGCGTACATTATTGGAGTTTATATTCAAGTTTTTATAATGGTACAGGCAGCGTTGATTGGAGCAAAGTTAGATGGATTCATCACTATACCATGGATACTCGTAGCGATACCATACTGGGCTAGTGCAGCTCTATGGATCGTGCTACCTCCATTGTTAATCTTTTTCATTTTCAAATTTACCAATTGCCACAAGAGACTTAAAATATCGCTTATCATAGCATACTTTGGAGGTGTGGTGATATCACCGTTTAGCATCTTTTCTGTGATTCACTTCTCAACTACGTTGGATGCAGTATGGGGAGGAAAAGTGGCATTTTCGTATTCATCCAGTTTGATTGCAGTATATTTTACCATTTTTGCAATTGCGTCGTTGGTAATAGCGTTAACAATCTACTTGGCTCGGCCTGTGCGAGTGTTTCCAAGGTCGTAAGAAGTAAATACGTTTTGTGTCGAAGATAATGGAAATTTCCCTCGTGACAGCTATCGTGAGCGTCCACTACGAAACACGACAAAATCAGCTCAATCAAGATTCCTGCTGGTGGCAAAACGATTCCGAGCGTGTAATCGAGCATGAGTTCAAGCACGGTGAAGTTCTGAAACTATCCCAAGAAAAGCTAATAGCAAATAAACTTTAACACATGAATAAAATCTAGACCCTAGAAGAACCCTAAATTTGTGTTTTGTAGCCGTTAGCAAGGTTGACAAACGCACTTTGAGATGAACAAGCACTTGGACATGCTCTCTGAACCTTCAAAGGGACAGGGATGACTCTACTATTCGCAAATATGGCACGTAAAAACCATCGCAAGACCAAGCTCACTGTGTCGCTTGGCGAGTTCCACAACCAATGCAATTACTTTGCACCTAGTATCCCTGAAACCGATGCACCTGTACAACCAGACGAACGCGCACCAGAAGACGAAGACCTAGCAAATGCACTGCAGGAGGAGGAAGATTTCGAATACGCTAAATCGTTGAACAACACGGTATCTAAGCAATTACGCTCTTTTATACCACCAACTGCGGTAGAAAGAGACGCACCATCACTACCAGATTTTAAATTTAAAACACGGAGTGCTCATTTAACAACAAAAATCAATTAAACTGTATCTACTTTTTTTATAACTTCAAACTGTGCTACTAGTGGCAAATGATCACTTGGGTGTTGTTCATCTGGTAATGTAACAATATGATCATAATTTTCTTCTTTTGCAAGAGCCAACGTTTGTAGTTGATCTCCAGAGTACCAAATGTAATCTATTACACCTTGAAATTTATCAACAACAAAGTTAGAATATGGCATAGTCACCGTTTCATCACGATATGCACTCTTTATCGATTGAATACCACTCTTTTGGTCCATATACGCTTTTACAAGATCATCTGTTGCAAACAAGCTAGAATACGTTTCATACAAGGTACCATAATTATTCGAGTTGGCATCTATGAAACCATTACTCAAATATTCATGAACTGCAGAGCCAGGTAAACTATTAAAATCACCACAAATGATAAAAGGTTCACCAGGGTTCAATCTACTCAACTCTGCTAAAAGTGTCTTGACTTGGTACAGTTGTGTGTGAGGATTCTTGCGGTTCCAATGCAGGTGAGTGTTAACAATCCATAAATTACTAGAATCTTTCATTTCAAGTTGAACAAGAGTTGCTACGTTATGTACTGGCAACGCGAACGCTCCTGCACTTTTTTCATCTTTGAAAGATTTTAATATGGACTTGACGCTGTTGGTGTAATCTATTCGATGTTCGGATAATAGCGAAAAACGCTCAGACTTGTAGAAAGTTGCGCATCCGTCTTGTGAATCGTCTCCAAGGAGGTCTCTCGTTTTTCGGCACATGATGCCGTGATAACCTATGGAATTCATGTATGGATTCAACCACGTGTTGAAATCGCGTTCTTCTAGTTCTTGTAGACATACTAGATCAGCGTTAATATTCGTAAATTGCGTTTCAAATGATTTCATTCTGTTACTCCACTCTAAATGCGCTGGATTGCTTGCTGGAAAGTATTTTGGAAGTGCGAATGACGATGCAAGCATGTTATACGACAGTACTGATAATTGTACACCGCCATTAAATCTATTCACGTTCAGCATACGCATTTTTAACTTTGTTAATGGTTGACAAGAATTACAAGCATAGGTACTTATTTTTCCAGTGTAAATGATGCTCGTTTATAAGCATTGGTGTCTTCTACATAAAGCTCCTTTTAATGAACAGTGGCTGTTGAATAATTGCATAACAAGGTTATGGTTACACTAACGGTGTTTTATCTTGTTCTTTTTGTTTATGTTTAATCGCAAAAAATATAGCATATCCAACAGCAGTAATTAGTAGGACTATTATTATAGACCCTCCCACGGCAGAATTAACTGCGATTCCTACAATTTGTCCAGCATTAAGAGGTTTACTTGGCACATTAGTTGTAGTTGGAGAGGCACTCGGAGTTGGTGTTTGTGTAGCTGTTGTAGATAACTCTATCGTTGTGGTTACTCCCTGTGCGACTAGATAGCCATAGAAACAAACGAATACACAGAGAACGAGTAGCCGTTGTGCTCTCATTATTTGTTTGCGTTCTTTTAGATGTAGCTGTCAATCTGTCACCAAAAATAGGCAGTACATTGACGCCTACACAACAATTTCAGCTAGTAAATCTCTTACTTGCGCTGCAGTAGGTCGGTCATCTGGTTCTTCGTTCCAACATTTCTCAATTATTTTGACATACCGTTTCTCCCATTCACAACTAGTTGCTGGAATATCCATCCGAAATGGAATCTTACTATCAGACGATCCAACAAGTTCAATCACCTCCAATGCGTTGTACCGCGTGTATGGTTTCTGTCTTGTATAAATTTCCCACAGAATAATTCCCATACTAAAAACATCTGACTTTGCCGAGCAAGATTCATGTCGTATAACTTCCTATAAGCGAATTAGTGCAGAAAACAAAGTTTTTACTGGTGCCATCCAAAATGGAGTTCCATGAGGTTCAAAATGTTTCGTGGTTGCAGGCATAACATCCGTCAAATCGCAAATCTTTAGTACGGTATGGTCTGCAGAGAGTAAAATATTTAAACTCTTCAGATCGGTATGTATGAGTCCATTACTGTGTAAATTGGCTACAGCAGAAGCTAATTGTACAGCCCAGTGTAATTTCTGCTCACTAGTTATAGGTAGTTTGATTTGGTGGAGCATTTTGTACAAATCACCACCCTCCATTAACTCCATAGCAATGGCATAGTTTTCCAAGTCGAATCCAACTAGTTCTACGACTCCTTGTATTTTTAATTCATTACAAGTGCACATTATTCCCATTTCGCGTACTATTTTCTTTTTATCGCGCAAGTTGTTCTCTCGTTGTTTGATTAATTTTTTTACAGCCACTAGTTTGTTGCATAAAGATGCTTTTTGCACGTACGCGAATCCTCCACGTGATATTTCTTCATGTAACGTTAGCGTTGATATATCGAGCGCGTATGTTGGGTTTGTAGGGAATTGTTCTGTAGGAGTTGGTGTTTTATCCCATGTAGGTGCACGTAACGAAACTAACGGTTGAATTAACGAGCCAGCGTTTAGATGTAACTGACATGGACCTCGTGTTATTGAATCTATGGCTAAACAACGTTAATAAATTCAGAACAAACGTACAATGAAATTTTGACCGTTGTTTCATGCACAAACGTTGTAATTGCAAAAATTGTTTGGTGAGGTCTTCCACGATGTTTGTTTGATGCGTAAGTATCTGCGATTTTTCGCAAAAAGTACAATTGTAAGTGACCGAACGGAGAAATACTTAGCTTATCAAAATAGACATTAGACAACTATGACTGAGACGTTACTAGCGTCAGCACAGTAAGAGGTTTCTGTTATGATTACTAACATACGTAGAGAAGAGGTGATCGCATTGCGACAACGTGTGGAAGAGCTTGAAGAAGAACTGCTAATCTTGAATCCAGGTTATCTAACATTTGGCACAATTGAATTGGCGGTTGATGATGAAGAATCGTGGATATGTATTGAGACACCATCTTCACAGCTAGTGGAAGATAAAAAAGAAACGGATATTCCACCAAATGTAAATGTCCCACCTCCACCTCCGCCTCCACCATCTCTTAATGCTAAAACATCACGACAAAAGTAAGCGCTTAATAGAAAAAACTTACACATTAGATTCTTACCAAAACTACCAACGAATGTTATCGCACAAACGCCCATGCGTTCATTCTTTTTCGCACCAGTTCGTATGAACCAATTAGAAAACTCTGTATGGATTAAACGAAGGGCAGCAGAGAACACAACCGAACTGATCACCACTCTAGACCTAGAACTTGTCGCAGAGACATTTGGAATTAAATTCGAACCAACGCAAGCAGTAGTCTCGACAACATCACCAACTCAACGAAAACCAGCCACTAAAGACGCACTTCGCTCCCATACTATTTGCCTCCAATTGGGAAGTCTAAGAAACCAAGGACTCACGCACGATAAAATCAAACAAGGTATGCGTTTCCATTTCCTTACTGACTATTAGCGCTTGTACATTTAGATGAAACAGTACTTGGAGACCATTTGGATCTTGTACAGCAAATCGTACCTACTAATGAAGAGATTCGATACGTACGAGAACAAATCGACATTGATCTAGAGTTTGATGAAGCAGGAAAGTTTTTCATGCAATTCCTACGATTCAAAGATCTTCCTGATCGTATTCGACTATGGGCGTTTAAGAGACGATTCGAACAAGTTACAAGTATTCTACACGACCAAATTGCAACTATTTCCAAAGCATGCGCACAACTATTAGATGAAAAGAGTCGGTTTGTAGAGTTTTTATCACTCGTACTCACACTTGGAAACTATTTAAATTCGAAACCACAAATGTCAAGTACGCCCAAAATGCATTTTGGATTCCAATTATCAAGTTTGACAAAATTGAAAGATACAAAGAGTACTGATAAGAGAACAAATTTGTTACAGTTTCTCGCACAGTGGATATCCAGAGAGCATCCACACTTGCGTGATTTTTACCAAGATATCGCCACTATATCGGATGCTGCTCGTATTCCTGTATCTGTAACCAACCAAGAACACCTCAAGTGCAAGAGACAATTATCAGAAATTAGAAACCAATTGGCAACGATTTTACATGATACTTTTGAATCAGACTCTGACGAGGCTCTTTTTGATAGGAATTATCAAAACCTAATGAACCAATTCGTTGGAAAGGCAACGAGTACTATGATTGAAATCGATAGACTATGGGAGCAAATGAAAGATGAGCTAAGAAACGTAGCTTTACTGTACTGTGAAAAAGAAACAGAAATTGTTCGAGATCCTCAAGCATGGTTCCAAATGTTGGATCAATTTGTAGATACGTACAAGAGTTGTTTGCTTGAACGACGAAAGTAAATTTCATGTTTATAAAAGTATGATTGTCACAACTAATATTACAAGTACAGATGCTTGTTGGTTTTTAGCAGTGTTTCTTGAATTATTAACTCGTGTTGAAGCTGGGGAAGCTGTAGTTTCGCTCGCTCTATCCAGATCTAATGATTAGTTGCGAGAGTAATATGTAACTAGTTTAGTAAAGATAAATAATGACGGAAACAAAGCTGCTTCACACCTCCTGTTGCGCACGAACTACGTACGACGTAAAAGATCAGGACGATTACGTTTCCATTGTAAAATAAATGTCAGGCAAAACCAATGTGTATGTTGGCAACCTTCCACCAGATGTCATAGAAGAAGACTTGTTGGAGATATTTGCCCCATATAGCATCATTTCTGTGGCACTATTTCAACACAAAGAAAGACAACTTGCTGCATCGTAACAGAAATACTTTAACTAACAACAATAGTGCCGTTGAATTCGAGTTTGCGAATGAGGCACAAATAGTTGTAAATCGTGTTTGGTTTTTTCGCGGTACAGTGTTGGTTGTGAACTATGCAAAAAATGCAAACCCAAAACGTGAACAACAACTACAAGAAAAGCGAGGAAATTACTTTATAGACAGACAAACTCTTTCACAATCCGACTATGACGCCATTCTCAAGTGCATTGAGGAATATGAAACTAATATAGAAAAGTATCAAAAAAACAGAACAAAACGACCCAGAACGATCTTTTTTCATTCTTCTGATAGCGAAAACAGCAGTGATGAAGATAGACCAGAATGGCACGTGTATGACCGAGAATCAAGTCCTGAACAAAAAATTCCGACACGACCCTTTCGATACAAACAAGGACACACAGTGAAAATACGAAGCTTAACACGAGATATGCAACCTGGTGGAGACCCATTAGATATGAAGAGAGTGTTAAAATGGGCTATGAACATAAATAACGAGAGAGATGGCGCGAAATATGGTAAGTAAATGAGTTGGTGTTTGGTAACGCGTGTAGAGACAATTAGTGTAGAGAAATTGTCAGAAAGAAGTTGTCTTGTCAGATTTCGAAGTGAGTACATCGCCAGACAAGCTTGTGAGAGGAGAAAAGAGCTTGGAAAATACATTGAAGTGTTGATTGCTGCTTTCTATAAGCCATAGAGTAGTATTCCACCATGAATCAGGCAACGAAAAGGAGCAATGTGAGTGCTCATCAAGCAATTATTGATGCATAAATATGCAAAAAACATTAAAGATGTAGCATTTATGACGCATGGGTCGCATTTATTGACAAATTCCAACCTTGAAGTTGTAGCTACAGTTTCCGCTCATTACAATTTTTTCCAAACAATGTCGGGTGAGCAACAAGAACAACAGACCGTTCAAATCGATTTAACGCAAGAGTGTTCCAAATTCAAGCAAATATACAACGACTGTTTTCACAAATGGTACAGTCAAGATTTTATGACTGGAAAAACAACTGGTGTTTGTGAAGCAGAATGGGAAGATTATAAGAAATGCATGATGGTACTGTACACGATAAAACTCACACATCTAGTTGTCGGTAAAAGAGAAACAAATGGAAGTATTGTTAACACGGAA
>JAESGV010001279.1_pt1 | contig 10585 bp, 12 predicted proteins | sample 9269781 | NCBI WGS metagenome assembly JAESGV01 (sample SAMN15741586, study PRJNA653496) | algae metagenome | isolation source: Tildeniella torsiva UHER 1998/13D and co-occurring heterotrophs from... | place: Slovakia: Slovak Paradise National Park, Hrabusice, Kosice Region | collected 2000-01-01
TGTGCTTTGTAACTTCGTTGGTGTCAGCTGAAAATGCACCAAACGGAGTTGCTGCGATCTTGACATGTTCCACCTTGTTCTTGGATAATAACTCTACAGTGGCCGCAGCGACTGTAGCGTTATTACTTGAGCTATCTTGAGAATAGCTAACAGTACATTCTTGAGATCCAATTAAACTATATCTTCGTTGCACGTAGCTTCTCCTAGTGTGATTCTATTTGTTATTGTGTTGTGATCCGTTCAAATAATTGTAAATGGCAGGCAACTTGCCTTCTGACGCTGTCAAACTGGTGGCTTCATATTTGAACGTGCAAGACCTTATTCGATTGAGTACCGTTCCTAATTATTTTAACAATAGGTCACGCAACCTCGCAATACTACAAAGCCTTATCTGGAGACGATGTTTGGAATACAATACTCGTACGCGAATTAGACGATAGAGTAACAGATATTACACATTGCAAATATTTATACACACAACTCCAAGAACTTTTGTGCCTGAACACACAAACAAAATACCGTGCAAAAACAACTGTGGTATTCATTCTTTCCAATTCAAAATAACGTATAGAACGTGTATGGAGCCTCATGCTGTGGGAAAACAACACTTGTTAATCGAATGTTCACAAATATCTTTGAAGCTGAGATCGATCCAACTATTTATGACGATATGGAGGTTGAACTGGAGCTATTAGGAAAGAAATTTTCAATTAAGTTGGTAGATATGTCTGGACAGTATTCGTATGTCACATTGAAACAGTATTAACTATTTAGCCCTCGTATGGACGTATCATACATACAACTATGTGATGGTCTTCTTCTGTTGTATGATATCTCTGATCCAGCATCTACACAAGGTATGGATAGACCATATAACATCTATACAAGAGTAAGTAAAGATAAAATGAAAATCATTCAAGTGGCAACCAAACTTGATCTTGACCACAGGGTAACCGAGGAAGATCTTCGGTTGCCGTTGCAAGAGTACCCACATGTACGTACTAGCGCAAAAACAGGACAAGGAATGAGAACACTATCTCTAGAATTGATCTTTTACTTTAAAGTTGGTATCGCTCTGGATATTGTTTTGGCAGAGTACAGAGCAAAGGGTAACTTGAACAAGTTTATGCCGTCAAAGAAGAAACAAACATGTAATATAAACTAGTAATTACTTCAGCGATCACAAACAAGCAAATTATAAAGATGAGCAGAACACTGTACTCGTCAGGTGGCAAATTTGAACCTATTGTAGGGTACTCTCGTGCTGTTAGAGTTGGAAACGTTGTTGAAGTGGCTGGTACAACTTCAGTGGACGAAACAACTGGTGAGGTTGTAGGACTAAATGATGCGTTTTCGCACAAACAAATCACATTTTGAAACGTATACAAAATGTCCTGGAGAGAGCTGGCGCATCAATGAGCGATGTAGTTCGCACGCGCATATTTACTACTGATATATCCAAGTGGGAAGAGATTGGGAGTGCACACGGCTTATTCTTCAAGGACATTAGACCTGTATGCACGATGGTTGAGGTCCGTGCACTTATTGACAAGGAGTTGTTGGTAGAAATCGAAGCAACAGCGATTGTTCCAAACTAAAAATTAAATTTTGCGTTCTTCATCTTGGATTCTTCTTATTTGCCTGGTAAACCAAAACAAGCACTCTTACAAAATGACACAATCGATTTGGAGCTCCCTGTACGAAACAGTGCCAATACGATCTCTGATAGCAGTTCTTGCAGGGTATTTTACATACGCACTGTTAACTATCATAACAATCATCATATTAAGTGGCAATTTTCCATCATATGCAACTTCGAGTAGAACACGGCCGCCACTACCGTGGGCTATTGCAAATTTATTCCAATCCTTTGTATATTCTGGCTTAGCATCAGCAGTGACAACCTATCTTGGCAGCGATATACACGAATCGTGGATCTTTGCAGGTATCCTCTTAATTGTTGGGTTAGCGTATTTAATTGGACCTAAAGAACCAAAACCACAGCATCCAACACAAGGAAAACGAAAAGAAGACAGAAGAAGCGGATGGTATCATATGTCACTTGTTATGGCTTCGATTTCTGGCCTTCTACTTGGCGAGCACGTATTTTTGACAAACAAAGAAGTGATACTCAAAGCACTAAATTTGTAATAACACTTGTGAATAATTTAATATTAAACCATTTAAACTCTTTGCGACTTTTCCATTCTACTCGTCCGCAACTTAACATTTCACTTCTCTCAACATGTTACATGTTCACACATTGGTATTTAACGTGCTCTTTGCATGAAACCAGCGAATCTCATCATACTAGGTGAGGAACCTCCTTGTGTGAAGTCAAACTCTTGTTCTCTACGCTTTCCGCATCTGTCTAGTGTTTTTTTCTTTTCCACTCTGGTGCTCAGTATTTCATCCTCCAAGCACAAACAGAAACGAGGAACGACAACGTATTCTGCAGGTTCGAAACGTTTCTTCTTCAAACGCACTGTGACCTCCAAGTTCTCAGTGTCCTCAGAAACAACGTAACCCATTTTGCCACTCAACATTGGGTCTACACATCCTTGTATTTCAAAGTCTTCTGGTGTGATGATCAACACCAAATCGTCTTTTTGAATAAACATGCTACCGTGTGAGGAAGTAGCAAAGTTACGCACTACTGGGCTCTTAGGTGTTGTTGGTGTAGTAGGGTCTACGTTCATTTTTTTGTTGAAACGTGGCCAAAGAATTTCGAACGGCCCGTTGATTTCCAGTTGGATTTTCTTGAAATCCCATCAAACGCGTCCCGTAAGGACAAGCTACGCTGATTCTGGATGTCAATTTTCAAAACCCAATCTACAATAATAGTAATTTACTGTCCTCTATACTTTTTATATACTTATCCCACTCAGCCGCTGTCACAAGTTCTGACATGTCGAAAAGTGTTATGCACTCATCAGCTCAAGAGTCCTCCAAGCAAAACTAAACGGTCACAAATCGAAAAACGTTGGCGGCAACTTCAAAACTGGTTTTATTGCCAAGATTTTCCATCAGGAAACCTTGATGTGAAGTTATCAAGTGCATCCAACAATCTAGCACTGTTATTGGGCTTGAATGTGTTGATGGGACACAACTCTTCCAACACATAGTGAAAATCTTCAAAATTTCTTTTGAAATGAGAACGAAATAGTTTCTTGTTCGCAAGTGGGGTGTGAAAATCGGCGATCACAGTATATACATATCTACAACGAGTGGGTATTGGTGATTGGAAGAATTGAGCAATGACCCAACAATCCATATTCGAGCGATTAGAAAGTACTTCCTTGACATAGTTTGCTCCAGAGTGTACAGTCTTAAAGATACAGATGTAACACTTTTGAGCACTGTCATACAGTAGTGTACTGGTGCACAAAGAGGCTCTGTTACGCATTGGGAACTGCATGGCAATCTCATACACGCCACTGGATTGTGCGTAGGTGTGACCTTTGACTACATTGGGATCAATGTACTCGATGTGGTTGAATCCCTTGAGTGTAGTCTTGTATCGATCAAAGTCCATGAAGGAAATGAGTGCATGCTCTGCAGTGTATGGTAGATGACCAATGGTCTTGCCAGCGTAACTCTTTCCGCTATCAGTTGTGATCTTTCGTATGAATGAGTGACACTCATCGTTCAGTGACTTTTTCTTCTCAATAATCTTCCATTCTGGATTATCTGCAACGAATTGACAGATATCTCGCACTTCAGAGTCGCGAATAACTGGATCGTGAAACCTCCAACCATCTAACTTCCAAGTTGTCTCTGCGTTTCTTATTCTTCCGACTTTTCCTAGGAACCCATCAATTGTTCTAACTGCGTTGATAAATGAGGGTGAGCGTATAAATGAAGCGAATGCATCGTTCACTAGATCTGCATGGACACACTTGGCTGCTTCTTCAAATAAATCATTCGGTACAGCGAGCTTGGCTAAGCTGCAACGTTGGTCTGTACTCTCCATTTTAGCCATAATTGGGTGTCTAACACTGGCGTCGATGTTGATTTGCTTTATGCTTCCTATTTGTATGTACATGTCGACTATTTGAAGAACTTTGTAGACCATTTCAATTTCACTAGCGGCGTACGTTAACGAGCGAACGTCGAGCAAAAACTCAAATCCATTTTTATCGGCGTCGTGTTGCAAGTAGCAAATAAAGAGTGAGCGCGCTTCTGGTACGCGGAACAGGCACTCAAACTCGATTACGTAGTTGTCATAGTCTCTGGGACTTCTCATTGTTTTCTAAATTATGTTTGGAAAAGCTCATGTCTGTTGGGACTGTGTTAGTGCTTGTTTGGCTAAAAATAACACTTACAAAAATAATAGAGAATACGCAGGTTTGGTAGTTTGTTTACTCTTTAGCTGTTAGTTGTAGCTAATATTACCAAAAGTGATTTTTATAACTCTCCATAAGTTTATTCTTTGAATTTAATTTGAATTTGTTATTTGGCCGCCGCTCGTGTAAGTATGTTGATCAATTTGCGATACGACTGGATTTATTTATCAGTTTGCTGTACTGTACCATGACAGTGTTTTGAAGTTGATTAAATGCTAATAGTGCCAAGGTTATTGAAAAAGTGACCCTGTTCGAATCAAATGGGTAATTTATTTCAATCTATGATGAAAAAGATCTAACATGCTTCCTAAACTTCTTGTCAAACAGTTGTCTTACTCTCAAGTTCTTTGGGAACACATTCGTTTTCCATTGCCAATCTTTCAATGCACCAAGTATCTCTTCCTTGTCATTGTTCTTCACTTTAACGCCGATACCCTTTCCGAGTATACTATTTGCCTTGGGTACAAAGAAGAGCACGTTACACATCAAACGATGCAAAAAGATCAAAATAATTTGATAAATCAAGAACAATGTCGATGCACTATGGTGATCTTTTGGTTTGCGACCTGGAGCATGCAACTTGTTCTTGTTTAAATCAACTAATTGTCCCTTGATTTCTTCAACAACAAACTTTTCAATATCTACTGTCAAATTGGCACAATTGTTGTACCATGTGTTGTAATGATAATCGGCGCGTTTTGCATTTCTATCTTCGATCATCTTTTTGATTTTTTTAACGTTCTTTCTACCTTCTTCACCTTCACCGATATAGTATCTATGAACTACTTTTTCACCTCCAAAATGTGTATATGGTTCTGGACTCATAATGATACTGCTAGTAGTTCCATAAATCCAATTGGTCATAGATTCTGCATCACGGTATGGATTTGGGTATTGTCCAACGCTGTAGACATTTCCTTGGTCATCTCCAATTTCTACATGTGCATGTCCGTGTGGTGTGATTGCTCCGAATCCCATCCAACCTTCGTGTTCGTATGAAGAAGTGATGACATCAACGAAACAGTGACTAGGTTTCTCGTTCTTGAAATAGTATGCAGGTGTGAGTTCTGTCCAGTCCCAACGATGTTCATTGGTTTCGAGTCCACACAAGCCATACTCCCCAAAGAATACACCATCTAAAAGCAACCATCCGGTGTTATCTACTACGCGTACGACTTTTTTAATCTCTTCCCATGGTCTCATTTCGGTAGTATGTTTTTTGCCGTCGGTACTTTCTGATGCTACTTTGACTGGTACAAAAAGTTGTTTGTCTTTCCATTCCCACTCAAGTCCGTGAAATTTTATGGCAGAGAATACAGCATTTTCGTGCATGATTCTGGCGGAGAGTGGGTCTGTTTCCAACATTTCAACAGGCCATCCTTGTTTGCGCCACGCTTGTGCAACAGTTTGCTTTTTCTTTTCGTCAAAATGTTGTTCAGAGGTGGTAATAGAGGCAACAATTACGGCTGCACGGGTTGGATTCATTGATGTGATTGCTGTGTTGTAAACAACTGGATTCTGCCAATGAGAATAGAAGCTTCATAAAATGCAAGCAGTAAGACAGCGTTGAATTACTGAAAACTTTTTATTTTTTGCCATACGCAACTTATGTTCACGCACTTTTTGTAGTTTATCCAACAATAAAAATTTCGACTCGATAGTTAGTACTTTCCAAACCACTTGTATCGTTCTTTGGTCATGATGTTGTCTGCCTCTTTACTTAGTCTATTCAATCTAGTGCCATATCCTAGATCATACTCCCACATAACGTATGCACCAACTGCAGATATAGGTAAGAGCATTGGAGCAGGAAATTTTAGTGTTTTAGCCCAGTATAAACATGAACCTGCTGTTATCATCGTGCAATATGCTAATGACCACCTAAAGCGCTCTCTTGCTTTTGCAATGTTCATCGCGAGGTTTAGTTCAGATGCTTTGTACCAATGAACGAATTTTTGATTTTCTGCTTCATACGCGGGTGAGTTTGTTGGTGTGGTTGGTGTGTTCATCGACATGTTTGTTGTGTGAGGTTGGCTTGCTTACAAGAACAGCAGCAAAACCAGCTACTCTTTAACTGATTGATTTATCAAGGTCATGATCACTTGCTATCGTTTGAGTAGTTACAAATTTACAAGTTTATTCCTCATCTGACACCTTCCCCTTGTCATTTGCGCTTATATCATCTGCACTCATGTCTAGATCATTAGCGGCGTGCATAGAGTCTTCATCTTTCTTAAATTCGTCAACATTGTCAACTACTTTTGCATCATCAACAGCCTCTTCATCAATTCTGTTGTGCGTTGGCCGAGCCCAAAACTTGACAATATTCTGGTTGCACACTGTAACAATACCCTCCATAAAAGTGGTAACATCTCGAATAGGTTCCAAATGAGCACGATGTATGCTAACAGGTTCAAAATAGGGAACTTCGTTTTGCGGTAGTGCGGCGACACACAATGCTTCAGTTTTGTTTGAAATAATACTATTCTTCTTTTCTTTTTTCTGTTCAATGTCAACTCCCTTCTCATCACTATGGATTCTGTCTAGATCCCAAAGTATTAAACGAGTATCTTGACCTACCGACACAATTCGATACCGTTCATTATCACATTGTACGGCGTCAAATGTTACCGCAGCTACGAATGAAGAATGACCGATTCCTCTTGCCAATATACTTTTTGAAGTGATATCGTACACTGAAATGAGATCATCTTCACCTCCTGTTACGATATATTTTCCATCTGGTGACCAACAGCAACATAATATTCCACCATAAAAGGATTGGAACCGTACGTGTAATTTTGATGTTGAATAATCGATAATGTATAGATAACCGTCATCTGATACTGCTGCAAGGTGTCTTCCATTGGGAGAGAATTTCATATCTACTGTGTTAGTTTAGATCAACTACATACCATTGATGGCTTTGTTTGTAACGTGTATACGTGTTATTGGATTTGCGTTTTTCGTCTTGTTGTTCAACGAATAATATTTTCTATGTTTGATCAGTATTGTTGGTTTAAAATATTACTTTTCATCCGTTTTGCGACTTAAAAGTGGTACTTCTTCTGTATATGTTTTGTTATAAACATAGATATTTCCACTCTCGTGTCCAACCAAAAAGATGTCGCCTTCTTTTTTTCCATCAAGTAACGATCCCCAAGAAACACATTTTACTCCATTTTTTTCTATTTGTTTCTTTTGATATTAGTCGTTATTCATTAGTTTGTACCTCTTTGTTGTATAGTACATTTGTTTTGAGCAGCGCGTTATGAATCGCGATATCTCCTGTATGAAAACCGATTAATAGTTCCAAACTTTTCTCTTTTGATGACACTTTGTTAATTTTGTGACATGTAGGTTTTCCTCCTTTGCAATCTAAATCAGTGATAGGTTGCTACACAATTAATTCGTTTTTAAAAGTGTTTTACACTCTCATTCTCAGAAATATTATAGACAAGTATATTCTTCTGCGTGTTAACTGTAACATACACCATAGCATCTTTTTGAGCAGAGTCTAGTAAGTCGACATGTGTATTATTTAACCAAGAACGCCTTTGCGAGTATCGTACGTCTTTATCATCCACAACGTGCCGCTGTAACTCGTGGTCGAGTTTGTAGTGTCCCTCAGGACTTTTAAACACTGTCTTCATAAAGATCTACCTCGGGTTGATGAACACGTTTGTTCGTGGTTTGTAAGAATCACGCAATGTTCAAGCAACCAGCACAGAAGAGAAAGGTAGACTCTATCGAAACCAGTTCACCAAGCGCAAAAGTTGCTCGTACTGATGATCGACTCGATACAACTGCGTTAAAGAGATTGATAACACAATTCGAAAAAGCAATTAACACAAACTTGGAAGAACGATTAAAATATGCAAACGACCCTGAAAAATTCATGGAAAGTGAAATCAAATTGGATAATACGGTGAAACAATTACAGGAACAGTTTGTACCAAACGTAGAGTTGTATGGAAGCTTTGTCAAGTGGGGTGGTGTCGAATTGTTACTATCGCTGCTAACGCATGAAAATACAGGTACGATAAGCACGAATAATACTCACTTTCTAGATATCATGTTAGACGTGTTAGATATGATCAGTGAGTTCACAGAGGGAGATAGTATTCGTGAAAATGAAGAAGAAGCAACAATTTTAATCAAAAAACTATTGGATCAAGAAATTGTTTCACTTGTTATTAGCGTGTTAACAGATCGTGGACTCAATGATGCAAACGCAGATGAAGCAAAAGGCGTACATAACATTCTATCTATCATAGAGAACCTTATCGAGTACGATCCACAAATCGCAGCAACTGCAACTCGTAATACACCACTACTCGATTGGTGCACCAAGAACGTATGCAAAGCAGGAGAGATGGAATCAAACCAACTATACGCAGCAGAAATTCTTTGTATTCTAATGACAAACGAAGACAATAGAGAATACTTTGAAGAACAAGAACGTTTAGAACTATTACTAGTGCGAATAGGCGTATGTTAAAATCTAAAAACTAACAATCTAGTATTATAGAAAGAACAAACCAAAAGATTTGAGCGAAGAGGAATTACTTGAGAATTTATTTGATATTTTATGTTCAGTGTTAATGCGACCACAAGTAAGAGATGTGTTCCGAAGATTAGAAGGGTTAGAGTTGATGCTCATTCTTGTTCGGTAAGTGTAATTGTACGTCTAACTTGTAAGTGATAAGAAATTTGCAAGATACGCCGGTGTGAAAACGATCAGTTACGCATTATTGGAAAATGAAAAGAATTGTGCTCGTTTCGTACAAATTCAAGGACTAAAGACGCTCTTTGCAGTGTACATGAACTCTCCTAAGAAAGAAGAGCAAGATTATGAAGAACACGTGGTGTCATGTATCGTTAGTTTATTACGTTTTACATATGGAGAAGAAAACCTTCGTATCATTCAAAAGTTTACCGAAAACGAAGGAGAGAAGGCTAAACGATTGATGACGCTGCATCTTAAGTATTACCTAAAAGTTTACCAATTTGACAAGAGAGTTAGTACTGGAGAACTACAAAAGACGCTTGGAACAGATGATGAAGAAGAAATCTTTAGAGAACGATTGGATGCAGGATTGTTCCTATTGCAACAGATTTGCTTAATTATTGCCTATTTGTTAGTATCTCCAGAATCTGACAAGATCAAAGAAAAGATATTTGATAATTTGGCAAGTAGAAGCATTCCACCATCTACTATTGGTGATATTTTGCAATTTTATGCAGAGAATGTTAGTGCTGACGAAAATGATCCGGAAAGACAACGCATTGTCGAACTCATCAAACAATTAGAACCAATAACAAACCAAAATAAATAATTTATCGTCTTTGAGGTGCTGTATTCTCACAAATGTGATTGAATCCGCTTGCATGGCGCTGATTATGACTTTGTGTTCGACAATCGCGTCCGTACCAACAATCTGCTCTTGCTGTTACCGTTGTAGGAAGTTGATCAGCAGGAATTGCTTTCCTGTAATCGAAAACAAGTTCTGAAAATATAGTCATTGTACAATTTCTACATAACGTTGGATCTGTTCCATGAGCATCTATAATTGGTTGTCTATCTCTAGTAACGTGATAGTTATCAGCAACCAACTCTTGAATACACTTATCATACACTGCTTGTGGTGTAACATTATTTTGTCTCATATTCGTTAGCAAGATTTCTCTCTCAAATTGATTATTTGACAACGCATTTGTTGGAATTGTTTGAATATCAGTTCTTTCACTAAGTTTGTGTAGACCTTGTACGCCGCACATTGGCGATGCAAAATATAAATTGCAAAAGTACGCCAAACACATTTGACAACGTTGTGCTCTTTCTACAGGCAAGTTATCTCGAATTGGAATCATTGTTCTACAAGATGAACAATTAATATGTGGCTGATGTGGTGCACATTGGAAATTATCTAATGGATTTGCTTGTGCACAATCTCTACATGTATGCATAGGCGCATGTGGAAGTCTCGCTCCTCCAAACCCAAAATTGAATCCAGCACCAAGATGATGACGTGGTTGTGACTCTTCACTCTCCTCCTCGTCCTCATCTTCCTCATCCTCGTCATCTTCTTCAGAACTTTCTTCTCTTTGCGATCTTCTCAACTCATCATCAGTAATCGTATTTTTTCTTTCCAACTGTTCTATCAATTCTGCACTTCTTCTCCATTGTGGTTTCATTTTTAAATAACCTTCTGCTAAATTTGCAATTCCATGATTTT
>JAESGV010001280.1_pt1 | contig 10579 bp, 7 predicted proteins | sample 9269781 | NCBI WGS metagenome assembly JAESGV01 (sample SAMN15741586, study PRJNA653496) | algae metagenome | isolation source: Tildeniella torsiva UHER 1998/13D and co-occurring heterotrophs from... | place: Slovakia: Slovak Paradise National Park, Hrabusice, Kosice Region | collected 2000-01-01
TACAGTGCGGCCACTACAGTTCATAAAAGAGTAAGAATAGCTATTCTAATTGTAATTTACACAACCGCGCAAAAGCTGAACCCAAACGGCTCAGTATGTCGTCAGTGTTAGCGCAGAACGAAACAAGTCTTTTTGGAGTGTTTGTGGGCGTAGCGATACTTAGTGGATGTATGTTAAGCTATGTATCGACGACCTTGTTAGTTATCTTCCTGTTCTTTTGTGCTTGTGCATGCACGATGTTTGAACTAGGTCACTTTTCGCAAATACGAATAGGTTCAAGCGACTCGATAATAGTGCGTGAACAAGCAAGTATATTAGCGTTACTTGCAGGTGTGGCCTCAGTAGTTACCTATGTACTTTACCGATCGTCAGTGCCCTTTATGCTGGCTTTCTGGATCTTTTGTATGATATTCGTGTTTATCTACAACGATTTTGTTGACAGACACAGCAACAAAGATATTCATTCAAATAAAAGTCAAGCTTAGCTGTCGTGCTATTTTAAGTTTGGCAAACTTTATGATGGATAGGACTTGGACAGGCCATCCCGCTAAAGAGTACGATCGTGTGAATGTCTTGGCAAGTAAGAAAGATACTGCTCTATTAGTTATCGACATGCAAGAGCATTTTAGAGAATCGGCTACTGGAATAATTTCAAATGTACGAGACGTCATTCAAACTTGTCACGACTTAGAAGTTCCTGTTTTCTATACGCAGCACGGGCATAAAGATATAAATATTGACGGTGGTGCATTGGCAAAATGGTGGACGGACAACATACAGTACGGATCAGCGTCGTGGCAATTTCTCAAGGAAATTAAACCTTACGTAACCAAAAAGGATACCGTCATAACCGAAAAAACTCGTTATGATTCATTCATACGAACTCCATTGAAACAAAAACTAGATGACTTGAACATCAAAACAATTATCATCGCTGGTTGTATCACCAACTTGTGTTGCGAAACAACTGCTCGCGCAGCATTCAATCTCGACTATAATGTCATCTTTTTAGGAGATGGTTGCGGATCTTTCGATCAACAAGCCCATCAAGGCACACTTAGAAACATTTCAATCGGATTTGCTCGTGTAGTATCATGTAAACAGCTTATAGAACAATTAAATAAATCTTAACATGTTTTAGAAAAAGCAAGTATCAAAAACATGGCAGTCGTTAGTGGAACGTTATACTCTGTGTCATTACTGCGACTTGTTGGGACTTTTTTGTGTACAAACCCACGTACAAAGTTGGCAACGAGTCCATATCTTTGGTAAACTACTCCTGGATCTTCAACGTGTACTGGTTCTGGATCGATGGGTACTTGTTCTGCTACCAATTCTTCTACAGCATCTTTTAACACTTGTTTTTCCAGAATTTGTTTTTCTTTGTTCTTGTATCCTTCTATTCTCGTTTCTAATTTGCTACATTTTGCTTTTAGATTTTCTACCTCTTCTTTTAACTCGTCGTTCTCTCTTCTAACTGCATTCTTCTCTCTTTGTATTTTATCTATATCATTCAAGTGTTTCTCTCCCATGTCCATTATAGTTTGGTTCGCAGATTCTTGTACGGAATCGCTCATACGTTGGACGTGCATTTCAAAATCTCGTTCGTGTTTTTCGATTTGTTTTTTAGTCTCTGCCAGCTCTTTTCTTGCTTCGTGCAACGAGGTTTCGAAACTATCGCGTTCTGTTGATAATTGTACAATATTGGTTCCTTGTAGTTGAAGTTGTTCATTAAGTCGTGCGATAACGCGTTGGTCTGAATCATGTTTGTGTTTCAACTCAGAATTGGTTCGCGCCAGCTCTTCGTTCGAGTGTGAAAGTTGCTGCTTTTCGCCTTGAAGTTCGTGTTGTCTTTTTGACATTTTTTGTTCATTTTCTCTGTCTATGGCTGATAAAGATCGTTCAAACTCTGCGCAGCGTTGTTGTAGTAATTTATTCTGTTGCGAGAGATCTTCTACTCGTTCTTCGGCTTGGATTTTTTGTTCCGTAACTTCTGCGAGTTGTTTTTCGAGTTCTTCATCGTTATTCGGCGACGAGTCACCATTTGATTTTGTGTCTGTGGTTTCTTCTACATTTGCGTGGCTATCTTTTTGATTATTTTTCTTGGGTGTATGCTTTTTCCTAAACGTTAGAATATTGTGGTAACGGTTACTTTTTGGGAGTAACTTTGGGACTGCCTCCCATTGGTGGGAAATTAACGTCGTTCTTCGAGGGTACGTCGTCTTTTGGGCTGCTCATGTTGCTTAGTGTGACAAATTGTAACGTAACGAAAAACCTTGCTCAAGATGAATACTGGTTAGCGTCAAGAGGTCTATATCTGTTTGTCTTAAAAGTTGTTCTTGTTGCGAATTGTAAATTCGTTTCCTCCAACAAAAAACCAGACAGATGAACGGTAATACGCGTAGAGGAAGAACCGCCCACACAGTCAATAGACAAGCTACTGTAACCAAAGAGTTCATCAGCCAAGCAGCACCACAGATAATTGGTGTCGGAGGCACAATAATTAAAAACTTGAAGAAGAAATACAATCTACCGTTGCTAGAAGTTGTAGGTAGCCAAGTTAGACTTCAAGGTGACACGGATTCAGTTGTGGAAGCGTACAAGGAAATTATTGCGCGTGTTGATGATTCGCCAGTAGAAATAACTGCGATCGATACGAGCAAACTTCCTGACATTTCACTCACTGTCCACTTTGAACAACTCAATACCTTGGATTTGACCTTTTTCAAACCTATCGACTATCATATCGATAATATGATGGTTGTTCGTCCATCTTCGACTACACAAGACACCATCAACGTGGAGAAGACAAGAGAAAACATTGTGGACCTGTATAAAAGTACTTTTGGTCGAGAGATGCTATTGCGAGTTCTACAAAACTGCACAAGCATGGATGTTCATAAACCTGCCCAAAGAGCAAGCATTGAAGGCTACATTGGCCGTCAACTCTTTTCAAACAAGGGCTCACAGTCTATGCAGTTGTTCATGCGAGGAACTCCAAAGACCACTTTCCACAAACCACTTACTGACGAGTTTGTCTCTGCTTTCAGAGAATGCATGGAGAAGAACAACTATACACTACAGGTGGAGCACAGATTATTGTTCTACTTCTCTAGTAATGGAGACGAAAACAGAATGGAATTGCTGTACGACACCAACGCTCAAAAGCTATCTATTTTCCGATCAGGTGGTGGAAAAATCGGTGTCAAGAAGCGAACCAGCGTGAAGACTTGTATGGTATTTATTCGGCCTCATGTCAACCTTATAGACAGCACACAATGCGATACTCGCTACAAGATTGGAATTTATGATAAAATTCCTAATGTACAATTCATACAACAAGAAATCGAAAAGATTCAAGTCAATCCAGAAAATTTCACTTTTACATATAACTCTGACGTTGTTCAACTCGGTAGCACTCACTGGATTCATGTATACAAGTATTCAAGTACCAATCATGATATAGAGTATTGTTTGCATCACTATGTTAGGGAAAACAAGAGTGAAGAATACAATCTAGTTTTGAATCATAAGATGTTAGCAGACATCAAACAAGGAGATGACTGTAGCCGCTTTCCAGAGTACTTGGACCAATTAACCGAGTCTTGTTTCGGTATTCAGTACTGTGACGGTATCGTGAGTGTGTCTCAACCGAAGAGAGTGTCTACAGAACAAGAAATTGTAACTCGATCGGCAACTACCGTTAAGAAAAATAAGCCGCGAGAACAACGTGAAAGTGTTCAACAGGCCCCTGTTAGACATCAAAGAGCCGTTTTACGCACATCCAGTAATAACAATGAGATCAGTGATGAATTGAAAGAGGCCGTCACGTTGATGGAAGCTCAAGTACTAGATGCAAAAGAGTTAGAAGATGACGTAAAGCTGATGGAAGAAGATGATTCGATGGTGGAGAATACTAATAGAACCAAGGAGGAGCTTGGATGGGAAAAAGAAGAGATCACACCGAACCCTAAGGTTGCAGTTAAAACTGCCCAAGCACGCAAAAGCTTAACGTTACAATCAAAGCAAGAACGATCGCACCAAAGTCCTCTGCAAAAGAGAGAGAACAGAAAACCTCAAGTACACAAGCATAAGCAGCTACCAACCTACACACCCACAAAACAACCAAGTATCGTCACATCAACAGAGAGTAACAATGGTTACAAGTTTGGTGCCATACAATTGTGTGTAGAAACTTTGAAATACATAGTTCCATGCCGAAAGATTGTTATTGGAAGAGAGGACATCGAAAACATCAAAATAGATTTTGATGAGAAAAATAGTTTACTCCGGTGTGAAATCCAACGAAACAACGGTATTCGTGACAGACCAGATGTATTTTTACTCCAATTCACCTACGACAATATCAACGACTGTATCATTGACAGAGGCCAATCACTATTTGTCTTGAAGTTAAAAGTTCCGCCAAGAATTTTGCAAAAACGATATTTGGACGGTAGTCTCAAGTATTCTAGCGAGATTGAGGGCAGACGCGAATGGTACCAAATAGCAACACTTTTGGACAAACATACAAGATTATGGATGGGCAGATGTATGGTGTACTCTTTCAAGTGCTCGTTAGAGTTTTTGGATCAACTATTGGCGGAGAAGCGCATTCGTGTACAAGAACAACAAGTTTTATTCCAAATACGAACTGATGTCTATATTGAACAAAGTTATTTTGTTCCTCGTGTACTCGAAGATAACGTGTACTACAAATTCCACGTTGCCATTTCGAATGGTATTTTGGATACAATTGATTTCGACGGAACGTTTTTCAATAGTTTGAATGATTATTCATCGGAAGAGATAGAACGTGGATTAGAGTTACTCATTAGAAAAGGGTTTAGAATCTTGGATCCTACAACAGCTCTTCGACAAGCAATACAAGATTCTCGATTAGTAGTCAAGCGAGAAGTTCCACCAAATTGTGTTATGATTAGACACGTATATGTTACACCTACTAGAATTGTATGTGTAGGACCAGAAATCGATGCTACAAACCGTGCACTGCGATTGTACCCTGCAAACCAAAATGACTTCCTTCGTGTATCATTTACCGATGAAAATCTTTCCAAATTATACCCATCTTACTATGATTTAGATGGTGTCATCGAACACATCAAGGCAACGTTTCAAAGCAAGTTCACACTTGGCGATAGAGGCTTTAGACTCTTGTTAACTTCGAGTAGTCAACTGAAACAACATTCATGTTGGTTTTTGAGGTTCCATACTAGTATTCACAATCCTGAACAAGCTCAAGCAAATGTCATTCGTGATCGCCTTGGAGATTTCTCATCATGTAAAACGGCATCTAAATTTTGTGCAAGAATTGGACAATGTTTCTCACATACGCAAGAAACTATCACTATTGATGATTCCGAGTGGGAAGAGATGCCTGATGTAGAGAGAAACGGATATTGCTTCACTGATGGAGTAGGAACAATCTCCACCGATTTGATGAAGCGAGTAGAAGAGTCACTTGGAAAGTACAACCTATCTGCCATACAAATTCGATTTGCTGGTTACAAGGGAGTTGTATCACTAGATCCAACCCTCCATGGAAGTTTACTCAGGTTACGACCAAGTATGCGAAAATTTGTAAGTGATCATCGTATGTTGGAAGTCGTTTCAGCGAACAAGTTTGGTACATACATTTTCAATAGACAAGTTATTACTTTGTTGAAAACGCTTTGTGTACCAGATAACGCATTCATTCACCTGCAAGATCGATTCGTGAAAGACTTGTCAAAGATGCAAAGAATTGTCAAGACAGCAAAATGGGTACTATCCAAGTATCCAGAAAGTACTTCAAGTTGGGCGTTAGAGTTAATCGAGGGAGGAGTGGCGTTAAACGATCCATTCTTGCATGGAATTTTACATTCCATCTACTTACGACGAATCAAAGACTTGCGAGAGAAAACTCGCATTCCAGTTGGCTTTGGTGCAAGTCTAATGGGTATCTCTGATGAAACACAAACGTTACAAGAAGGACAAGTCTATGTAAAGACTTCTAAACATGAATTAATTACAGGACCTGTTGTGGTGACCAAGAACCCATGTTTGCACCCAGGAGATGTCTTACAACTAGAAGCGGTAGATGCTCCACAACTTTCACACTTGTGTGATGTTATTGTATTCCCACAGTTGGGAAATAGACCACATCCAAATGAAACAAGTGGATCAGATTTGGATGGTGATATCTACTCGGTGTTATGGCATAAGAATCTAATACCAGAGTACGAAGAACCACCTGCTGATTATTCTACAACGGTTACTGTCACCAAAGCAACTGATACACCATGGGAAGATGTACCAAACTTTTTCTCAGAATTTATTAGAAATGATGTTTTGGGTAGTGTTGCAACATCATGGTTATCGTTTGCTGATACAGATACGCGATTTGCGTTGAACAAAAATTGTTTAAAGTTGGCTGCGTTGCACTCTAGTGCTGTAGATTATGTCAAGTCAGGAGTGCCTGCCATACAACCTCCACGGTTGCGATGTAGAACAGTTCCTCACTATATGGTAAACTCTAGAAAACCGAAACACAACTCAACATCAGTAATTGGTATCATGTTTGATAAAGCCATGAAAATCGATGATAATCAAGATAGCGACATGATCACGCAACGCACAGTCATTACACGCATAGACGATGATGCCAAGTACATTCAAGTTGCAACGCAAATGAAACACCAGTATGAATGGGATGTCTGTGGGCTAATGCGCCAATTCGGAGTGGCGACAGAGTTTGAAATTATATCAGGAAATGTGTTAGAGTATGGTAGTCATATCAAGTTGGATCTACATGATGTTTCAATCAAAGTTGCATCCATGTACCATTACATCAAGAAAAAGTATGAAAAGATGTTTGATGAAGTACTCGGAGATGATGCAAGTGATCACGAAAGGGAGTGTTTAGCTGCTGCGTGTTACCATGTAACCACGGAACAAGATATGACTAGCTTCCCATGGATCTTCTACAAGTACTTACTTCCAAGGATTGCCTAAGCATACCATAATTCAACTTTTGTTTTTTCGTCGAGCTACAAATAATAAAACAGGGAATAGATAGTATCAGCGCTAGTTAGTTGTATTCAAACATGCTAATAGGGTTGTCGCCCTGAGTTCAAATCCCATGTGCTGATCGGACACGATTGTACACGGTTGTAGTATGCTATACGGTAACATGTGAGGACTACCTAACAGACAGTAGCGCCGTAACGTTCAATGATTGAGTAGAACAAAGTTTCACCACTCGAACTAGTTACTGTTTTGCCAAATTCAGGAAACATCTTGAAGCAAACATTATTTTACTCTACAACACAAACTTGGACAAGTCTGATCTCTTCAATAACTCTCCAACCTTTTCTCTTATCACAGTTTCGTTAATTTCAACAGTTTGTCCTTTCAAATCTGGCGCATTGAAAGAAATATCTTCTAAAACTTTTTCCACAACAGTTAACAGCCGACGAGCACCAATGTTCTCAATGGTAGCATTAACCTCAGCTCCAACTGACGCCAACTCTTTAATACCATCTTCGGTAAACACCAAATCAACTTGTTCCGTTTTTAATAGTTCCTATTAAGAATTAATTTTCACTATTGCAACAACTTACAATATTTTGTTTCAAAATGTTATGTTCTGGTTCTCTCAAGATTCTGTACAAATCTTCTTCACTCAAACCTTTGAGTTCTACACGAATTGGCAAACGACCTTGTAACTCTGCCAACATGTCCGCTGGTTTGACCGAATGGAACGCACCAGAAGCAATAAATAGAATATGATCAGTCTTGATGTTTCCATATTTTGTGTTAATTGTTGTACCTTCGATCAGTGGTAACAAATCTCTTTGTACACCTTCGGCACTTGCATCATGACCATGATCCTTGGCACCAGTACAAATCTTATCAATTTCATCAATAAAGACAATTCCATCTTCTTCTACAGCACGAATGGCTTCCTTGACGACTTGATCATTATTTAACAATTTATCCAACTCGGCGTCTATTAATGGAGCGCGACAATCCTTGATCTTCATTTTACTTGTTGTTACGCGTCCTTGTCTTCCGAACAAGTTGAAAATATTTTCCAAAACCATTCCTTGTTGTGGATCTCCTGATCCAGGAATACCATGAGCACCCTTTATCGAAGGTTGTTTTTCTGGTAATTCTACTTCTATTTCACGTTCTTCTAGATCGCCATCTTGTAATAATTTTCTAAACTCTTCACGACCTTTAGATTTGGAGTGGTCGCTACTTTTTCCGACTAGTGTATCTAAAATTGTTTCTTCGGCTTTTTGGGTAGCTTCATCCTTGTATTTTGCTTTTAATTTTGTTTTTGTGTGTGAAATACCAATGTCCATAAGATCACGAATAATTTGATCAACGTCACGACCGTGGAATCCGACTTCTGTGAACTTTGTTGCTTCGACTTTGATGAATGGAGCTTGACATAGTTTTGCTAGTCTTCTTGCAATTTCAGTTTTACCGACACCCGTTGGACCTATCGCGTGTTAACATACGGGTTGTAAAACATACCGATCATTAGGATATTTTTAGGTAGAACTTCCTCCCGTAGCTCTTTTCCGAGTTGATGTCTTCTCCAACGATTGCGCAATGCGATGGCTACTGCTCTCTTTGCATCATTTTGTCCGACAATGAAGCGATTTAGCTCATCAACGACTTGTTTTGGTGTAAGCGCAGATAAAAAATCTGAATACATGTTAGACGGGTTCTGAAATCATACCAGGTGTAGATAACAATCCATTCTCCTCTTCAACTGGTACAGCTTCGGTTGAATATGATCGTATCATCGGAAACATTGTTCGTCTAGAGTATTGTGTTGATAAACATTGTGCCGTTCTGGCCATCCATCGTCTGTGCATTTCTTATTTGTTACTGACCAACCAGAAAATTTTGGTCAACCCCAAAGAAACACACTCGCAAAAGTTTTGACTGTAGTCTTACCACTACTCACATAACACGCAAATCACCACGTTTCTGTGTACAGAGGACTACATACCCTTTATTTAGACAAATACTGTAAAACTATACTGTGTGTGGAGAATTAAAGTTTTTTCCATAACATGTCGAACGAGAACCATTTTATCGGAAATATACTCGACGATAACGAAGAGGACCGTCAGAGGCGCATACTCATAAATATGCTCAAGCCAATGGCAGAGAATAAACTCTTGTCAGAAAAAAAAGCCGAATTCGCCAAGTTTAGGAGTACCAGTGCTCCACCAGAAATGGATTCAAATTTGGAGCCTACCACGGTATGGATTGATTGTTTTATTTAACACAAAATAGCCTTTGGGTGCACAAGATGACCACTTTGACCAATTTCGTTCAGATCCAGCGTACTATACTTTTTATCACCAACGACGTTTGTTAAACCCTCGTTTACCTCCACCTATCACTACAAATTGGGGTCATAACAGTCCCTATGAAGAAGATAGTTACTACCAAAGTGAAGAACAATCCGCGTGGGAAAATAAGCCACAGTCACCACAACCTGTTCAAAAGCCAATACCATTACACAATCAACAAAACTCATTGGTTGCCCGTATTCAAGAAGATTTTCCAAGAACGCCATCACCAGTTTACAGCAAGCGACATTCGTCCGATTTGGAACAGTTAACAAACACAAGTCAATTGTATGGAAACTATGGACAATTGCCTCAAGTGCAACCACAAGCGTTACGCAAACCAATGCCACAACAACCACAACAACAACAATTCCAAAGACCACAACCCAATCGTGGGAACGTGTCAGCACCAACTCCAATGTTCTTCCCAGATACAGGAAGTGATGCCTTGGTACAACAAATGCAAAACTTGCAACTTGGTAACCAACAATCAAGATTTGGCAGCGGAGGAGGAGCACAACCAAGTGCATACCAATCACAAGCATACCCAACTCAGTATGGCAATGACTCTTATGGTGGTTTCTACAATTATCAACAACCTCAACAAACACCACACATCAATCCCATACTGTTCCAACAAGTACAACAACAACAACGCGCAAAGGCATTTTCACCTGCTCATACCCCACAATCTCCTTATGATGAGTTTTATCAACCATCTGGAAGTCCACCAAATAGTTGGGATGCACCAGCACAAGATCCACGTTCAAGACCACCTCCACAACAACAACAACAAGAACGATCAAATGGTGGAAATAGAAACAAACGTAACAAAGTGCAAGAAGAAGTGCCATCACCAGTACCAAGATCAAAACTCATGGAAGAGTTCAAATCAGGTCGCGGTAGAAAATTCGAACTAAAAGATATTCAAGGTCACGTTGTCGAGTTTAGCAGAGATCAACATGGAAGTCGATTCATTCAACAGAAATTGGAAACGGCAAACAAGTCAGAAAAAGAGTTGATATTCGAAGAGATTTATCCAGAAGCGTTAGAGTTGATGACTGACGTGTTTGGTAATTATGTCATTCAAAAGTTTTTCGAGCATGGTTTGAATCATCAAAAGAGACAATTGGCTCAAGCGCTAAAAGGTCACGTTTTGTCATTGACACTTCAAACCTATGGTTGTCGTGTTATTCAAAAGG
>JAESGV010001281.1_pt1 | contig 10579 bp, 9 predicted proteins | sample 9269781 | NCBI WGS metagenome assembly JAESGV01 (sample SAMN15741586, study PRJNA653496) | algae metagenome | isolation source: Tildeniella torsiva UHER 1998/13D and co-occurring heterotrophs from... | place: Slovakia: Slovak Paradise National Park, Hrabusice, Kosice Region | collected 2000-01-01
TGTAAGCGCTCGCTCAGGGAAACTTTTAGCTAATTTTGATGTTATTGCTGAACTACAGATATCCACATTAGAATGGTCAGTTGAACACTATCCAAATCTAGATCCATAATTCCGCAACAAAGCTGGACACAAAAGCTAAAGCAAGGATTTTTACGTTGATAAGGAAAAACGTTTTCGTTTTCATAGCGACATAGGCGCCAGCTAGATTCTAGACAAAAGATAAGAGGTTGTCATGTTGCAAGATCCCAAAACCGATAGTCCCACTTGCAGCTCGCAAAGGGAAACGAGAGTAGCATGTGCAGAGAATTTGACACCTCAAAACCGACCTAGTCCGCAAGCTAAAGGCGACTCGAGCCAATCTGAATCACCAACAACTACCAACGGCAGACTATTCAAATTTCGATTAGATAAAAACGTTTCCAATTCGCCACAGGTTTCAGCCACTCAAGTGCGTAGTTCAACTAGCACAATCGAAGAGTTTTCCCACTGCTTGGTAACAGAAAAATGTATAGACTACACTAACAAAAACGCTAAGAGGCGGAAAAGAATGGTTGAGATTCCTGCACATAGAATTGTTAGTCATTTGGTCTTTCCCGCTAGTTTTGCAGCTAAACGATTGGGAGTTAGCGTATCAACACTAAAGCGTAGACTTGTAGAACTAGACTGTGGATCTGGAAGGTGGCCAGTTGGTGAGACTCAAAGCTTCCCAAAAGGCTTTATACAAACAAACAGAACAAGAGTGGTGATAAAAGATTTACTAAATCCCTGTGATAATGAAGATGGTACAAAACATTTAACAGATGTCACAGAATCTGTATTGCGTTGCGCATTTCGACAACATCTATTTTCAACACTATGAACTATGACTGTAAAATATTTTCATCTACAAGCCTGTTGATCTAGTTGCTCCAAGTCGGAGTCCGCCTAGAGCGCATGATCCATTCGATCAGGTTTAGTAGGCTCCAGCTTGCTTTGCAACATTCTGTCGCAGTTAAGGCAAGATAGTGTACAACTGTTTTTGGCTGGTGATTATGGTGGGAGATCACTAAGCTAAAAGAGTGATTTTTTGCTGAATTAAAAGTAACAGTTGTATTTGGAATCTATAATTCTACGACCCCTCAACAGCCTAAAGTGAGGCACGAAAGACCGCAAGATCTCGCGATTTTCACGCCGACTTGCAGCCATGTTGTTTTTGTATTTAGCGAGCGTTGTTCTTGGTATGTACAACACACAAAGAAAGTAGATGCGTGTCGCGATAATAAATATGTGTTCATTAAGCTAATTCAATCGAAATAATTTTGATATTTAATCAAGGGCGAGTGTTTCTTTCTTCTGCATCACGTTGCATTTTACTTGACAATTCTGAGACAGAATCGTTGGTTTGAGTTTGATGAAGTCCACTCTCGTTAATGGAGGACTCCTGAGAATTGTTGGTCGATCGATTCATTTTTAGCGTTTTTCTATTCTCGTGCTCAACTCATAATTACAAAAATGCATGTTCAAAGTTTCTGTGTGCTCTTTCTCGCACTGTGCGTATACTTCGTGACGTGTGGAATACCTACGGTGACTAGTGTACCATTTGGAGTGCACAATGGAACACAAATTCGGTTGTACACGCTAACAAACACCAATAATAATTCGATTGTTAAAATTTCAACCTATGGTGGCATTGTGACGTCACTGCTCACAAAAGACCGTGATGGTGTTCTTGGTGACGTAGTTCTCGGTTTTGACAACTTGAAAGACTATGAATCACAACAAGAAGAGTACTTTGGTGCTCTCATCGGCAGATATGCAAATCGTATTGCCAAAGGAACGTTCACATTAAACGGAAAAACGTATCACTTGTACATTAACGATCCACCTAATACTGAACACGGTGGAAAGATAGGATTCAACCAACGCGTGTGGACAGTATCCAACGTACTCGTACAAAAAGATTTTGCTGGTCTACAACTCACCTACTTCAGTCCTGATGGAGAAGAAGGCTACCCTGGTAACGTACGAGTAACCGTTACTGTTCTATTGAACAACGATAATGAATTGATTTTCAACTATTACGCAACAACAGACCAAGAAACAATCATCAACTTGACTCATCATGGATACTTTAATTTGGCAGCAGGAAAATAACCAAACATTCTCGATCATCAACTTTTAATCAACGCGAACAAATACACCGTAGTCGACAGCACACTTATACCAACAGGTGAACTCAAAGACGTTCAAGGAACACCTTTTGACTTTACAAGTTACCAAACTATTGGAAGTAGAATCAATCAAGTAGCTGATGGTTACGATCACAATTTTGTACTTGATAACACAACATCTATTCGTCAAGTTGCACGTGTATACGATCGTACAAGTGGACGTTCAATGACTGTATTTACTGATCAACCAGGTGTACAGTTCTACTCTGGTAATTTTTTAAATGGAAAGATAGTCGGAAAGTATGGTATAAAGTATGTCAAGCATTATGGGTTTTGTTTGGAAACGCAACACTATCCTGATTCGCCTAATCAACCATCATTCCCAACAACTATAATCAAGGACAAGTTTGAGTCAACAACAATTTACAGATTTGGAAACTAGATTAGGACTACCAATTTATTGTTTGCAAATATCTATTATTTCTTGTGGTACTTTGAAAATGGAAGCATCAGGAGTAGCCATGTTGATAGATGTTACATTCTCCTCGTAGGAATTTGGTTTGTCTGCGAGTTGTACGAGTAAACCTGTAAATACATCCATGTATGCAGTAAATCCGTATGTTGGATAGTCTATGAGCTGTACATTACTCCACTCATCAACTATTTTACCATTTACTGATTTTAGTCCTACATACCTGGCACTTGCGAACATGTCTCGGAAGGGACTCCAGTCTCTTCTCGGCGGATATTTTTCGCAGGTAACTGGTCCTTCGATATTTTGTATTTGGTATGTAGTGTTGTTCATGTAGTCATTAATAATTACTGTTAAACTTTTGCTGCTAAACCAATCCTCACGATACAATTGTTTCTTCGCATCTACATATCGTGTTAATGTTAGGTTACCATCCATTGTGCTTGCTATAGTCGTAGTAGTACCAGTCCAGACCATTTTAGGTCTGATGGGATCTGCGACTATGCATACAAACGAGAAGAGAAGCAACGAAGCGTGAAATAGGGTATGCATGCCTTGACGTTTGACTGATCTAATTCGTTACAAGACGACAAGTAGTGCTCGGTTGAAATCAAAACTTATATCTGTTTATGATGATGAAGGTTCTGGGAACTCTTCTTTGAGACTTGTCCATGGACCCCATTCTTGAATTCGGTGTTGAATATCGTATATCCATGCCAATATCGGACAGTGTCAACAGATGTACATCTTCTGCTCTCAAAATTTCATTCGTTTTGCATAGGATACCAATTTATGTCGCGTGTTTATAAATCGTATTGAAGTGGGTGTTTTTCGAACTTTTTTGTGGTGCCTTCTCTAATCTTGACAACGTAAATACGTACGGTAATGTGTATGTTTAGCGACATACCTCGCTTCTAGTATTGTGTGTATGAAATCGCACTTTGATCTTCTCCTGTACAACTTGTTGACTGCTCCTGTTATGTTACAAGAACATAAATAAAAGCTGTAGTCCAGACAAATTTCGCGGATAGCACTGTCTGGATTATGACACATTCACTGCTTTTCAAAAAGTCGTATCTAGTTTAAAAATAGAACAGAACGTTCGTAGATTCTAAAATATAAAATCTGTCTTTAATTTAGCTCACCAAAAAACGAAACAACATGGCACAACAAATAAAACGGTTTTTCATAGACCTGTTCGAAACAAAGCATGGAAAGAGAGAGTACTGGAGTATCACACAACCCATTCAGTACGTTCATGCAAAATTCTGGAAGTCGCAAGACATACCAGCTCGTATAACACGAAACAAGTGGTCAATTGCGAGCATGTACATACTAGATTGGCTCGTTATGATCATAACGTACTTGTTCGCGATTCTCTGGAGTGCAATGCCCAATCCAGACGAGCAGATACGTTTTCCAATAGACCCTGAATTTATGCGACCATTCGTAGATGAAACAATTTCAGTAACGCTAGTAGTAATCCTAGGAGCGGTAGTACCTGCAATCATTGTAGTAGTATTCAATTTATTATTCGTTCGCGATGGACACGATTTAAACCACGGCATTATGGGAGTAGGTTTCTCGTTGGCAATGTCAACATTTTGGACAAATTTTCTATGGTTGACAATTGGAGGAGCAAGACCAAAACTAATATACCAATGCGACCCTGACCAAGCGATAGTCGATGCATTATACGCAGCTCGCAAACATCCATGGAGCGACTACGTATACTTGTACGCATCTGAAGTTTGTAAGAACAAAATCGCTGGATTGGGAGTTTTCATTTGGACACCTGGATTCCCATCAGGTCATGCAAGTAACGTGTTCGCTGGATGGATCTATGTGATGCTGTACATAGGAGCAAAAGTCAGTGCCTGGTCATTCTCAACAGGACCCACTTACAAGTTTGTATTTACTGCATTACCATGCGTAGCTATTCCAGTTTTTGTGGCATGTACCAGAATTTTGAACCATGCTCATTTCCCTCATCAAGTTGTTGTCGGAAGCTTGATTGGCATAGTCGCTGCTGTCGCGGCATACAGACTACGGTACTGTTCATTATTTGGATTAGATGCGCACATACCAAACTTTTACATGACTAGAGGAATTGCTGATCATGAAGCGCCTGTAAAACCACTAGATAGCATCAGCATAGAGAAAGCCGAGAAAACGGAAAACAAAAATATAATTTAATAAATTGTACAAAATTAGAGCAGATAATTGTCGATGAAACAGCATTTTTCAAGCAACTTTCCATTAATCTCTGAACTGAAGAATAAGAGGTTCAACAAAATAGTTGTAAAGCTTCAAACTTGCTTACAATTTTTGAAACAATGATAAAAGATGAACCTGTTGAAGTAGCACACAACAGTGCCATGCTTGCAATTCTGCAACAAGTACGATACAATAACAACTAACATAGTTTAGGACAACATTTTCTCTTATATTTTGCGACAACCGCCACACGTGTTGGATGAACTATATCAAAACATTTGGACCTGTAAAGCCGTTTTTCGGTACATCACACCACTCGCACAACAATACATAAATCAGTTACTTTTCATCGACGGTTATATACCGATCAAAACGTGATCAAAACATTTTGCGTAGTACTAACAGTCGTAGATTAATGGCAGTTTCTATACATCGTGGATCGTTAGCCGAGCAACAACATTCTAACGCGCTACAAATGCTTTATGCCTTTAGAATACTATTGTACGTTGTTATTTGAACATATCTAACAATGATAGTCAAAAAGACGACTCTGTGTGCATGAATTCAATCTTTAGAAAAGTGTTTTCCGAATATTTATCAGATCCAGCACCACAACAGATAGACGTAGACGATATGGACGAAGAAGAGGACATTGTCGACGGTGAAAAGAAAAAAAAGAAAAAATCACGACACAACTCACCAGAAGAGTTGGAAAAGTACGCAAAAGAAAAATGGGAAAACGTTTTAACATACATGGTATCCACAACAACGTCAGAAAAGATGGAATTCTTAGACTCGATCAAAAAACTATTAAACTGGTCACAACTCGTTACACTCGATGAAGAAACATCAGACACGCATATCACCACAGAAGGTTTCCAATTCTTACTACAAGAAACACGTAGTCAAGTATGGAAATTATTGAAACAATATTTGGACTCGTGTGAGTCACGAAAACAAGTCAAGATCGAAGCGCTGCAATTCTTGTTCGAATTGAGTTTTTTGCGTATCGGAGAACCAAAAACTGTTAAAGGACTCACACCTACACAAACGGTCATGCTTTTGGATTTATCAGAATTGGGAATTGTTTGTACAAGACATCCACGTTTCTATCCAACCTCTATGGTGATAGGAATTACACAAGCAAGTAGTGATGGTCGTGTGAGCATGTTGGATGACAAGATGGGAAATTCTGAAGATACAACAACTGGTCACATTATGATCGAAACAAACTATCGTGTATACGCGTACACAAAATCAAATCTACAAATTGCCTTGTTATCACTATTCGCACAAATGGACTATCGATTACCTAATATGGTTGTTGGTTTGATTACAAGAGAAAGTGTACGTGAAGCGTTCAAGAATGGAATCACTGCTGATCAAATTTTGGGATATTTGTACTTGCATGCTCATCCACAAATGAGAAAAAAGCGTCCAGTAATTCCAGAAACTGTAGCTGATCAGATTCGTTTATGGGAAGGTGAAAGAAATCGCGTTGCACATCACGAAGGTGTTTTGTACGACAAATTTCCTAATCCTGAAAAATTTGATTTGGTGGTCAACTATTGCAAACAGTTGAACATGTATCTTTGGAGTAGTGACGATAAATTGATTCTAGTTGGCAAGAGAGAAGGTCACGAAATGATGAAACTATTTATAAAAGCAAACGTTTAAGTTTACCTCGCACATGGACATATTCTTCTTGAATTATTGAAAGCACCTTCACAGGTCATCTCGCTTAGGACTCCACTAAACCAGCACCCACCATCGTTGTATACAGCAGGATTTCTTTTACCTTTTGGATTTGCGAAAAAGTCGTGTTCAAGACACCACGTACAGGGACTACCTTGGTACAGTTGTAGAATATCACAGCTATTCAGTAGTGGAAGCATGGATCTTGCGCACTTGAAATCTTTCTTTTCGCATGCTTTGTTGCAGTCTTCACCGTCTTCAGCTAACGTGATGTTAATTTGGTTATATTTGGAATCCATTGTGAACATTTTATCATATTGTGGATGCCCTTTTGCTTGATCAAGTAGCGAACCACGCATCTGTGGATGCTCGCATGGTGTTAGCTCTTTACCTAGGCATGATGTGTTGAACTTCTCCATTACTCCTGCTCTTAGGACATCGTAACAACCAGGATACACACGATTTGACATCTTTGTTCCACTTACAATTGACGATACAGAACCGATGTGATCCATCAAGTTGTGTTGGTACGTTAAAAAGTGCGATTCTGGTTCTGTAAAGTAAGACTTACCCGCATCTGTACTCAGTGTCCAGAAAAAATAGTATAGTGAGTCAGCAGGTCCATGAAAGCGATGTTTTTTCAAATATTCCTGCATTGCTGTTGCATGTTTACACTTGAAAATAATTCCGTTCAAACCAAAAGAAGTTCGAATACCTGTGAAGTTTGGATAATACAGTCTTGCCGCAGTAATCACTCTACGTATGTGATCAAATGAGAATGGACATTGTTCAAAGTCATCTTCCATGATTAAAAATAATGATTCTGGTGTTGGACATGCTTTTTGTTTCACTTGTTCGAGCATGGCGATGAAATCATTGTTTTGTTGAACGTCCTTGTTGGTGACTGGTCTCCAGTAGCCAAAGTGAGAGTTAATCCCCTCGTAGTCTGTGATGTTCAGTGCATCCTTTTCTATAAATTGAAACTCTTTTCGTGTCGTACTGCTCCTCAATTGTTCAAACATTACATGTTTATGAGTATTTGGATTCCGCGGATGGAACACCAAAACCTTGTCTACCAGCCCAGGATGTTCAATAATCGATTTTTCGAGAGATGCAACGGTTCGTTTTACATAATCTACTTGACCCGGTCGTTCAATAGTTAACACAGTGACTGTGAGTAGAGGCACTTTGTTGTCGAGTGTAGGTATAGGTGTACTAGTTTGAGTTGTTTCTTCAAGTACCGTTCTTAGTTGCATGTTAGAGCGTGTTATACTAGCTACTTTCTGTGCTCTATTTAGCATATACCAAACAGTTAAATTCACAAACAACGTGCCAATTAAGAAGACAGTCTGTAGTGCAACGAAACGTCGTGTGAACGTCCATCTTTTCATCGTAAAAACGTCAAACATCAGCATTCGCCAAAAACTCAAATCCTCACTAAATAAGTCTACTAAAACGAAACTATTTATAAAAGGATACTTTTACCTTGCACAGGGACACAATCTTCTTGAACCTTTGTGAGTACCTTCACATGTCATATCTCTTAGCACTGCACTGATCCAACAACCACCATCATTGACAAGAGCAGGGTTTCTTTTACCAGCAGGATCTTTGAAAAAATCATGTTCTCCACACCACGCACAGGGACTACCTTTATACTTGGTCAAAACATCACAACTATTCAGTAGTGGAAGTAGATATTTTGCACATTTCGATTTTGTCTTTTCACACGCTTGGTTACAATCTTCTCCATCTTCCGCCAATGTAATGTTCATCTGATCAAATTTGAAATCCATGGTGAACATTTTATCATATTGTGGATGTCCTTTTGCTTGATTCAAAATGGAATTACCCATTTGTGGATGCGAACACGGTGTCAATTCTTTATCTAAACAACCACTGTTAAACTTTTCAGCAATTGCACCCGTTTGAAGAATATCATAACAACCAGGATATACACGATTTGTCATTAACGCACCACTTACAATGGATGAAATTGCACCAATGTGATCCATTAGATTATGTTGATACACCAAAAAGTACGATTCTGGTTCCGTAAAATGCGCTCTACCATCTTCATTCAATGTCCAAAAACCAAAAAACAATGTATCGGCAGGTCCTCCGAAACGATGTTTTTTCAAATATTCTTGCATGGCTGTAGCATGTTTACACTTGAATATAATTCCATTTAAACCTACAGAAATACGAATTCCAGTAAAGTTTGGATAGTATAAACGTGAAGCGGTGATCACTCTACGAATGTGATCAAATGAGAATGGACATTGTTCAAAGTCATCTTCCATGATTAGAAACAATGATTCTGGTGTTGGACATGCTTTTTGTTTCACTTGTTCAAGCATGGCGATAAAATCATTGTTTTGTTGGACATCTTTTTCGGTAACGGGTCGCCAGTATCCGCGATGGGTTTTTATACCTTCGTAATCGGCGATATCGAGTGCATCTTTTTCTATGAATTGAAACTCTTTTCGTTTTGTGAGGTCTCGTGATTCTTCAAAGACAGCGTGTCTATGAGTTTTTGGATTGCGTGGATGGAACACTATAATGTTATCTACTAGACCTGGATGGTTGATGATTGCTTTTTCGAGTGAAGCGACAGTGCGTTTTACGTAATCTAAATTTCCTGGTCGTTCGATCGTTAAAACGGCGATGGAGAGTCGTGGTATTTCGCTGTCGACTGTCGGTATGGGTATGCTTGTTGTTATTACTTTTACAGTAGGTTGTTCTGTTTCTATGACTGCAGATGACGGCTTGGTTGCGTGCGTGTTTGAAGGTGGCGTTTTAGGTGGCCGTATAGTTCCTACGTTGACGATATTCAGCACATACCATAAAGAAAAGTTAATAAACAGTGTTGCAAACAAGAAGATCACTTGTCGCCGTGTGAGCGGTATCTGTATCATCTAAGCTGTCACTTGTCAGTAGATTTCAAACAAATTTACAACTACATGCTCGTGTATTAAGCAGCGCGCTGTTATTGCAGGCAGGTGTACGCATTTAGTAAAGATATAATAACTGCACAGTAAATCAATTACAGTGACCTATCAACGAAACTAACGAGAAGATATGAAATCGTTTCTAATTATCTGTCTTTTCTGCGTGCTAGCCCTATCAACGTCTTGGAACACCGAATCAGATGTATTACTCAGCAAATTGCTCAGACGATTGAAAGCCAAGAAGTCACTTGCTGATGATGCTAAAGATCCTTTAATACCAGGACCATTACCGCCTCCATTTTTCTACAAAGGCCAAATGCAGTTCGATCAGACTATCAAATGTGCTATGGTATTTCCTTACCATGAAATGGGCGATTATCTTCAAGTGAACAACAGATGCGATTTTCCAATAACTATAGTACTGGGAGTTTCCGAATACTCGTTGTTTTGGAAGAATCAACCACCAGGTATTGTACAAAAAGTTCCAATGAAAGCTAATTATACATTCTTGTACGATGTGCACCTTCGCGGAACTCCACAAGAGTTTGATAAGCCACTATGCTTTTTTGTTAGCGAAAAACTTCATGTCGAAGAGGAACAATATTAAATCGCCTTCAATACAAATTGACTTTCTTCGCTAACATCTCAAACTTGTCTTTATGGTGAAAGTAAGCAGTAACAAAATGTAAAATAATAAAACAGGATACAGTTTGTTTCACGTTTTCGATTACCTGTCGAGTGTAGTTGAATTCGTTTGCAGTATGTATCCTTACTCTTCTATATGATGAGAGTGCGATCTGTTTGGTTGCAAATAGTGCATGTGTATTATGGTTTGGACTAGCATTTGAATTTTGCAGTTCCCAATTTGTGTTGCTGGGTCAACTAACTGGATCAAAACTGGAAACAAGTTATTGTGCGATATGCACGCACACTGGTCCGAAAACAAGTTGTGGCCAGTACGCCAACAAGTTTGTATGAAGTGCTATGAGTATATAATAAATATTTATTTTTTGATTTGTCTGATCTGTATGGCGTCGTCAATATTCTTCACAATTATTTGTACATCGTCGTGTATGTGTCCTGCCCAGTTTTCG
>JAESGV010001282.1_pt1 | contig 10576 bp, 18 predicted proteins | sample 9269781 | NCBI WGS metagenome assembly JAESGV01 (sample SAMN15741586, study PRJNA653496) | algae metagenome | isolation source: Tildeniella torsiva UHER 1998/13D and co-occurring heterotrophs from... | place: Slovakia: Slovak Paradise National Park, Hrabusice, Kosice Region | collected 2000-01-01
ACATGAATTCTGTCTCATTGGAAACTTCATTTAGACCTCCTCCTGATTGTAAAATCTTTGTAGAGTCTTTTAACGCCAAAACCATGAACGTATCATCAGAATCAGGTGCTCCGTTTCTTGATTTGAGTGACCACATTTCATACACTTCGTACGGAAGTGAACTGGAGATGTTTACATCTGGTCTCAGGTTGCGTTGAATCAATGAAAGATGACCATTCTTTCCATGTCCAGAGCAAGTCAATATTTCCAAATTATTATTATTCACAATTTTTGCATCTCTGTATCTGTCCAATTTGGAAGTATCGTTGAAGATCATACTGGAAATAGGTCCAATATTTTTAAACTACTTGATTAGTTATAATTAGGAAACGTACTGTATCTCTGACTGTGAAATCGTAGTGAACTAACATCTTTTGTACTTGTGCTTCGTTATAACTTTCTACTTGCAAAAATGCATCTTCATCTTCATCCTCGTTTTCTGCAATTTTATCCAAAAAGTCATCCGAATCGTTGACGCTGATCAAGTTATCATCTGGTTGTGGAAGTGTGTCCGTAGTTGTTGGTGCAGCATCTTCTTCGATTTCGAGTGCTTGTAAAAATTCTATTGGATTAGTATTTGATAATAATTGTTACCATCATCGAGTCCAGTTGGTGCAGATTGTTGAGGTCTCTCGTATGTTGTTTCTGTTAATTTTCTTCTTTTACGATCTGGTTCATCATCTCCATTTTGTTTTGATTCTTTAACTTTTTCGCTATAGTATACTAACAACGAGTCACCAAGTCTCGATCCAAGGAACATGAAATGTGAAGTTAAACCACAAATCTATAAATGTTAATTAACGTGTGCGAAACTTACGCATGATGCAGGAACACTTGTTTTTGCTTTTGTGAGTATGAGTTTTCTAACAGAACTTCCTGAAGGGAAAATGTGAAGCACGTACAAATCTCCATTCTTGAGTGAGAATAAAACACGACTCTTTGACAAGAACAAGTACACTACAGTATCAAAAAAGAGTGTATGTTGTGACTTGTCAGGTGCTTGTACAGCAGCTTCTGGATCGTTCACAAAAAAGTCATTTAAACTCAAACTGTAGTGAGCTCTTTGGTTAATGTGAACAATGCCGTTCATGCCAACGACTAGTGCACCTCCACCAATTGTTTCTTTCAAACTCACTAACATGTACGCGTCATGTGGAAGTTTGGAAACAGACCAAATGATGGGAAAGTATTGCAAGTTGATGTTCGATGATGTTGCTGAGGCTGCCAAAATCTTTGATAAATCGAAAGAAATAGCAGTACATCCACACGTGTTGCGTTTCATAGCGAGTCGTCCACTAAATGTTTGTTCTGATTCGTGCAAAAAGAGAATAGTTGGATCGTTATATCCGTACAAGAAGCAATAATCCTTAATGTTCTAACTAGTTAGTTTTTGATCTGATAAACATACGTGTAGACCTAACTTCTTAAGATCGACTATAACTTGGCGTTTGACTGGTGCATCGTCTTTCTCCTCTTGTTTTTCTTGTTTGTCTTCGTCCATCAAAAAGCGTTCTTCTTGTGAAAACTCTAGAACAGATTTTTCTTGTTTGAATGGAAGAATGACGAGTTTTGAGTCATACACGAGTAAAGATGCGCAACGTTGTTGTGGCTCGAGTTTGATTTCTGGGATAGTTGAGAACGAAACGCGCCCTTCTCTTAAATACTCATCTTCAAAGTAGTGTAGGGATACCGTCTTGATGTCGTTATTTTGAATATCGTATTCCACAACAGAAACCTGGTGATCAAATTAAATATTTTATTAAATAAAAAAGTTACTTTTGCTTCTTCTTCGTAACTAATTAGCAACGCATCGCGTGTGTGACCAGGTAAACGAACGGCGCAAAGCGACATAATGTTTCCGTACAGTTCGAACACGCGTGTTAGAACCAAGTGAGTCTTAAAATCCTCACTTGTGCCCTTACGTTGCTTTAGTGTGTATAGTTCTAAAATATTTGCTTTAGAAATGATTAAGTTAATGTCATTCGGTCCTGTGAAGGACGATTTGACTGCGCAATTCACACACTAGATACTGGTTAGTGTAGATTAATTAAACTTACAGTTGGAGGGTGCAATTGCTTGTAGACTCCATAGACCATGTCGATCGATTTGCTTGAGTTTTAGGTTGACCCGTTGTAAATAGAAAACAAAGCAACACAGAGTTGAAGAAAACAGTAAGATGCAAGGCCGTTCTTTAAGAAAATGCCAGACAAGTAACTCAGTTATAAACATAGTACCGCCTCGCGACGTGTGGCCAGCGATACAATCATTAAGAACTCTGTATTCTCCAGGTATGTAACGCGTCTGAATTACTAAGTTTCAAGACGTTTGCTGTGGACCTCATATCACTTTTATAGAGCCATTTATTGTTCCAGAACAAATGGAACAGGCTCACAAACTTCTTCAAGCTGCACTCACCAATGTTCAGCCATTTACTATTACCCTCGAGAAGTTCAACTTTATTCAACATACCACTTGGTGTACACTTTATTTGGAGCCTAAGATAACACCACCAAAAGCACTGGACAATCTACTAACAGAAGTTTTAAAAGTATTTCCTCAATGTGACGATTGGTTAAAGAAGAACAAGGAGCAAATCTTCTTACCGCATATCTCGATTGGCCGTTTCAGAACGAAAGACGAATGCTTAAAAGAAAGAAAACGATTGCAAACAAACTGGGAACCAATCAAATTTCCAATGAAAGAGATATACATCATGTACCGGGTAGGTAACGATCCATTTGAAGCAAGACACGTAGTTCATTTGGGTAAAAATCCAACCAAGGCATTCTATGGGTTAGACACAGCAGACGAAGACTCTGTTACTGCCAAAACAATCGTCGTTTGCGGATTTCCAAAAAGTAAAATCACGACAGACTCAGAGTTAATGGATTTTGCGAAACAAGCAGGTATCAAGGCACAAAAAGCAGAGGTCATACTCAATCCAGATAAAAAACCACGTACCATTGGTGTTTTGGAATTAAGCAGCAAACAAGAATGTGTGGATACCATCGAATCGTACAACTATCAGCCTTTTGAAGGTCATACCGTTTATTTAAAGAGGTTAGAAGTTATGCTGTATCCAGATGTGGTTGGAGGATGCTGCACCATTAAAGAATGACACAAAAAGCAAATTTAAAACCTACTTTATATATTTCTTATACCAGTAATGTTGACGTAAAGATGGCAATTTAACTTTTCTCTTGTGTTTGAGCCAATCGCCTTTTTGTAATCGTTGTCGGATTTGTCGCACGAAAACAACGAAGATCTGCGCACCCTGCGCACGGACAGTAGAGTGGAATGTTACAGTGTTGCTATTTAACAGATTACTATGTCACAAAACTAACAAACAAATATTAATGTTAGCGTACGTAGTATCAATCTTTATTGTCGTACTTGCAGTATGGCTTAGTTACTATTAGATAACATCAAGAAGGCGAACGGTAGAGTAATCAGCGTTTCTTCCTTTGGACACAACTTTTGTCGATCTGTTGATTGGAACGACGTAAAGGGCGCGCAAGCTGAGTGGACAAAGATGGTATTGTACGGTAGATCAAAACTAGCAAACATTTTGTTTACCAAGGAACTCGCTGAGAGAGGTATCATCTCGTATTCGTTACACCCTGGAGGTGTTGCTACAGAGTTAGCTAGACATTCTGGTGATGGATTAGTTAACTTTCTCAAAACTTATCATCAAATAACAATGATGTTCTTGAAGACACCTTGGGAAGGTGCGCAAACAACACTCTATGCAGCATTGTGTGATGAGAACAAAGTCCCAATTGGATCTTACCTTGCTGATTGCGATATTGCGGGTTCATGGAATCCATTAGTTAGCGATAAGGTATCTCAAAGAAAGCTTTGGGAAACCAGTGAAAAGTTTGTTGAAAAGTAAAAAGTTAAATTATGAAGTATCATTTTACGCGACTTATGTCTTGTGTTGCGAAGCTGATCGCCTGTGAGTAAAGATGCTGCAGTACTCTGCCACAGCTATTTGTGGTGTTTCTTGTCAAACGTCTCTGCAACCAAACATTCCAACAAACATGGAGAAGTCACGCACGGAAACTAACGCTACAATACAACTAGAATCGTTGGCAACAATTTCATGCTTGTCCTGTAGAAACCAAAAGAAAAAATGCGATAGAAAACTACCAAATTGCTCACTATGTACAAGACGAGGCAGATGTTGCGACTATGCACCAAAACGATCGCCTAAAATCAGGCGGGATGCAACCAGACCGTACCCAGAGGTGCACGCAACCTACACGCCAAATAATTTATTGCACACGTTTCACAGCATACTACCCGATATCGCATGCTGGGATTTACCATTTATACCACTAGATAAAATGTACGCGACGTTGGAGTATATTGAAAAACAAGAAAAGAATATTATTCACTTGTCTAAACCAGAAGACGATATGTTAGTAGTCATGTATGCTCTACTGTCGTACTACTTCCGCAGTTGGAATAACACAAGCATGGCGAGTATCTATTTCGAAAAAGCACGCCAAATAGCAGCTTCGAATTTTGACTCAATACTCTCGAACCCAATCATGATCGTTGCATACACTATGTTGGCATACTATTGCAAATGTGAAGGCAACGCAGAAAAGGCATACTTTTACTTATCGTGTGTCGCAAACTATATTAATTTTAACAAAGTTGATGAACTCGATGAAGAATGGATATTAGATCCAAACCACCAACCTCGCGATTTTGCAATACTGAAATTTGTTAGACACTTTTACTACATGGTAGTAACAGTCATGAACACAGACGCAGACGCATCAGCATACGTTAATGGATCCTTGAGCAAAGTGTATCTACTGCAGCAATACTACCGCGAACAATCACAAAAACAAGACATCAAATCAGAAGTGGGAGCTGTATTATCAAACAGTCCTATTGTTACCATTGATGACATCAAACTCATACGAAAAAGTCTACATGACCCATTGGCACCATCACTAGTACAATCACAACAAATATCTTCCAAGATGTACCAACTCATTGGACATTTGAACAAATTAATACCCAAAAGTGAACTAGACCGTAAACCATCATATCTTCACGTAAGAATCGGATTGAGCCAAGGAAACGAATTAGATGTACCACTTACACACGAGTTCAAGAGTTCGGTAGTTACATTTTATGCAAATCAGTACGAAAGAACGATTTCGCATTTGCAAAGTATAGTACAAGCAAGAACAATTTATCGTTTTGGTGATCATCCATTTACTATGCAACAACAACAAATGATTACTAACAGAACTGATGAATTTTTGTCGGATTTGGCACTTGAGTTGTTATTGGACACAACTCCAATTTCTTCAAGTGAGATTGATGTTAATGAAGAAACGTCAATTTTTAATTAGTCATGCCTATGAGTTGTGTACAAATTTCAACTTGACCAAGTAAGCACCTTCTCCAGGGAAGGTCGCAACAAACTTGGCAAAATCACCAATTATTCCTAGGAAATCAACTCTTGGACTGTAGAAAATGGATGTTGCTGGTTGTGAGCCATCTACGTTAGTCCATTGCGCAGTGAGCGCTAGAGTAGCAGAGTTGAGTGACCAAATAGTTGATTCACAAGGTGCATTATATCCTAATGCTTGAATTGCATGTCCTGCTAAGAAGGAAGGAGGTGTTTGCTCCACAAGAACTCGTTCATGCATAATTGACTAGGACAAATAACAGGACAAGCACCAGGTTGCGCTTACAACGCTTGGCAACGATGTCACTTGTTGGCATTCTGTATTGTGAGTTTGACAATGTAGAAGGCTCCAAAATTTTATTTCAGTTTCCAAACAAGTAAAAACACTCTATCACATGTTAACGTACTTAGTTTTATAGCAGATTCAGCGTTTGAATCTTTTTCTGAATACATAATCACAAAAACTCAATTTTGCAACAAGCTCATTACATTTACGCACGAAAATGATTTATTATTTATGGGAGTACCGCAGTGTATCGAAGGCAAGCAATATGAGCGAAATGCCTTGCTATTTAATGTCGTGTTTATATTCCACAAACCAAAACAGAAAAATTCACAAAGAAAAGACGACCAAAATATTATACCAGCGTACAATATCTCAATCGACACGGATACATACAAACCTATCGTACGCAAGCTCGCATTTGTATTTAGAACACTAGAGGTACAACGTGAACAATTATTAACCACAAAAAGATTGAAATACAATTTCTATCAAACCAACATACAAAAGTACAAGTGGGGAGCGTACTTACGCGAGTATTTAATGAACTAAATGCACAAGGTGAAACAAAAATCAAAATAGATGATTCACACGCAATTAATCTGCGATTACTACCAAAACACTCTACACCACCAGTTGTGCATTCCTACCAAGTTCCATTTCCCGTTAGAAATATACCAAGTCTAATCACAGAAGAGTGGGATCAAACGCTGCAGCAGGTACGACGAAAAATAGAAACTAACGCGTAGATTGTTCCACTCATCGATGGCGTACATTTCGTCAAACAAATCGCGATTCGATCTTCTGTGCACGTAGAACTAGTGAAAAAGTGTATTCAACATTTAATGTACTACGGACTTATCAAAATGATAGACATCTTCCAGTACAGTAACATGTACTCGTTACAGTCGAAACACATCATGTTGCAACTATTCCGTGATAAAACGATGCAGGAAGAGTGTTTATCGTTTGTTATACAAGAAGAAGGTTCGAATACAGCACCAAGCGCACAAATGCATGATATTTTGAAACTGTACTGCGCTATGAAACCAGGTTCATCACTAAGTCAGATCCTTACAGAACATCAGTCCATGGATACAATATCAATAATTAATCCAAGGTAGGAACAAATTTGTGTTTCTCTGACAGTACTAGAGCGTTAGTGACATTTGGATTGTTAAAAGGGTTCTTGAAACGAGTGCACGAGTTTCCAATTATCCATGTAGTGAAGGGATCGTCAGCTGTACATTCACCATCGTTTGAAGGGTATGAAAATCATACAGCTGATGTAAGCATGAGTAGAAGCTCGAGTAATGACCAACTCCAAAAGACAATAGATCCAGAAATACTAGAACCATACGCAAATGGCAGACACTCGTATGATGAAATATGTGTAGATTTGGGTGTTTCAAGACGAGAACTTGTGCGAGGTTTAGAGCAGCTCAAGCATTGTTACACTATCTTACGCACCACATAAAATTCCATTATTGACAATTATTAGGCTTTCACGCCACCGAATTCAAAAGTGATTCGGTCTACCAAAAATCCGACTCGTTTGCGCAAAAAAAGTTCTGATGCTATCTATTTTTAACTTTCAGCTAAAAGCCAGTGAAGATCAACGTCAATCATTATTTGCCGACAATATTGCGATGCAAATGAACATCAACACATTGATTATCAATAACACCATCTATACATCTCTACAAAACGATGATCTAACCAAACTCAAACACCTGGCAAGATTTCACAAGTATTCCGTCGTTAGCGTTTCGCATTCTACGCCAAAGAAATCAAAGTTGAAAAATGAAGATAAATACCCAGCTAAGTACCGTATCCTAAGCGCAATATTAAGAGATGAAGAAACAGGAAAAATCAAATATCGTTCGTTTGATGGGATGGCCGTTATTAGCTTTGGTATTCCAATAGCAATGTACATACCATATGGAGGAATTGATATACTACACAAAGACACTAGGTATGGGGTTGAATTAATCTATGAGGGCGTCAATCGGGTGAATGGTTATAAATTTAACTATTTTGGTGTAGCTGAGGGAAATCACGTATTTTTCTCAGTTCTACAACCACTTCTACCACCTACGATGAAAGATGTACAAAATGTATTAGTACCAGAGCAACAAACAGCTTTGCAAGTGCTCTAATAAAATAACTTGTAACGGCAAAATCGAAAAACAATGTCACAGGACACGCCTATCCAAGCTCTGACTATTGGTTCACCTTTTACTACACGAAAAAGAGCACCCTCAAATCACACTCCCTCACCACGTCACAAAGAACATGAAGAGGTAGAGTGGCCTTGGATTGAAGAACGAAAATACTATGGTACACTGAAATTAATTTTCTTACAGTAAGATAACGAGTACTTGGGAGTAGAAGAAGGGAACTCGTTGGATTTTAAATTGTACCGTTTTTATTCCATCACTTACCAGTCTTAGGACAGTATTCTCAGACTACATGAACTTTAAAACAAAGAAAAATAAGCAACAGATACAAATGTTAACAACAACGCCTTCAGAGCGTATAATAGACTATGGGAAACTTGGTGAACGTATGACAGAGTATTTGATCGCTTTTTTGAACACCAACGGAGGTGCCTTACTGTTCGGAGTAGCGGATGATGGTAAAGTACAAGCGATGGACTTACCAGAAAAACAACGAGACAAGATTAAACTGGTACTCGACTCATGTATTAGAAATTTCCAAATCACGCCTGTGCCAAAAGCCAACACGGACTACAAAATCGAATTTGTACGAACTGTCAACAATCCAGAACGATTCGTAATTGTATTAGAAGTCAAACAAAGTCGATTCTTCCATTTTGCTCACATACGAAAGGCACTTGCCAGTTGGGAACGATTGAACGCTTCCAATTTTTACTTGTGCGACAGACCACAACGATTCATAGAGCGCATAAGAGAGTTGAGAGATGAGGAGCTCAAACTTGGTGAAGAATTTGGTACAATCATGGATGGGTACCTGACACTGTTATTTTGTGATAGAGAAGTGTTTGTTTCGGAAAGAGTTTGTATGAGATGTGGTCAAGATAAGAAAATTTTTAGATATGAGCAATGGTGTGCCTTAGATGGCAAGGGAAGGTAAGCTTTTTAGAAGAAACTTATCCAATAGGTACATTGTTGATCGACCGTATGTATACTACGCAAAACATTATGAGTTTTTACAAATTGGTGCTACTAGTGTTACTTTTGAACAGTACCCAGTCTTTTTGGTGGAAGCAGAGTTTTATGGTCTGCTGAACATTTACTTAGATGAGAATCAAGTCAAGATTATCAAGAGTGAGCGAGGTGTAGTGTTGATGCGAGCAAGTAGATATGAAACACTTTCGAAAAAGGTTTCGTTGGAAATGTGAGTAAACGATTAGCTTAAAAAACGAGTTCGTTATCTTTTGTAAGATCTTTCACATGTCATGGCACATCAAAAGTCCCGTCTCGACTTCCAATTTGATTGAAAAACATCGCAAGAGCCCTCAGCCTAAACAATGAGCGACAGCACCATTCAACTCCCAGAAACTGCTATTCTCTCCGTTGTTGGTGGAAGCACAGCGTTTTTCACAGCGATTTACTACATGTGCCACCCAACATTCACTAAATATTTCCCACAAAGTTATGGTACCTTAAAGAAGGGAGAACAAGCAGAGTGGAACTCACGGTAAGTTCTCAAGACAATATTCCTAACAAAAATAGTGCAGTGTCGAACGTTCACGCAGTTTTGGCTGTCATTCTTGCTGTTTACACGTTGTTCTTTTCAGATTCAGCCGACGAATACATTGGTCTTATTGACGCAGTTCGTGGCTGCTTCACTGGTGGAGCTGTACTTGGATTTTCGATGGGATACTTTTTGTACGACACAGTAGTCGTTTTGGCAAACTACAAAGCTTTGGGAGGCATCGGTATGATGTCACATCATCTTTCCGCTATTGCCGCGATTACTATTTGCTTGATGTACCACAAGTTTATGCTTTTCCCATTGATTTTCGCCATAACAGAGGTATGGTATCTATTACCACGCTGACACATCCTAGATCACAACCCCATTTGTAAATCAAAGATTCTTTTTGGACAAGGCTAATATGAAAGACCGCAAGCGTTACACCTTCAACGGTCTTATGATGTGGTTGGGTTTTGTTATCTTCAGATGCTCCTTGATTCCAATTTCATTGTACATTTTGTACTCTCAAAACGAAAACATGTCCAATGGCATCCCACTTTGGGTTAGACTTTGCATCTACGCTCAAATCGTCAACATGTCTTGGTTGAATGCCTTCTGGACTTACAAGATTACTCAAGGTTTGATCAGAGTAGTTATGGGTAGATCACCAGTAACACCAACAAGCCCAAAGCAACAAAAACTACAATAAAGCCTGACATCTTTTGCTAATGACACGATTTTGAGTCGTATTGGTGAATAATTAGCAAACTTCAACCACGTGAGCAACTCAATCACCAGCTATTGTTTCCCATGAGTAGCTGATTGATTCGATCAAAGAAGCGTTAGGCAACTTTGCGTACTTCCTATTTAGTTTCGTCATCTCATATTTTTGTGACGTTCGATTTGTGTGGCATAGAAGATGATAAGGCTGCGTAGTACGCTGCCTCTACTCGCATTGTTCGGTGCCGTATCATTGTTTTGTATATTTTTGTTTTTTTCGCTCGGTCATAAGCCTGTTAAAAACCCAAGACACATTCATCTACGCACGGGTGTTATAGATACAACGCGAACATCATCGTTAGGTGTTTCAAAATTATCTACTAGCGTATTCGGTTGGTTGTTCGCTGATGACCCAA
>JAESGV010001283.1_pt1 | contig 10570 bp, 6 predicted proteins | sample 9269781 | NCBI WGS metagenome assembly JAESGV01 (sample SAMN15741586, study PRJNA653496) | algae metagenome | isolation source: Tildeniella torsiva UHER 1998/13D and co-occurring heterotrophs from... | place: Slovakia: Slovak Paradise National Park, Hrabusice, Kosice Region | collected 2000-01-01
CAAACGCAACTAGTAACGCTTCCAATCCAATTCTATTTTCGCATGCGTAAGAAATAATTCTCTTGGATTGTCTATTTTGTACTTTTGCAGGTATCGTGGGTGGATGAAACGGAATAAAATTGAGTTTGCGTGGAGAAACGGCATGTGTGATTTTTAGAGCCTCTGTTGTGAATTCTGAAGTGGTAGTGACGGCATCTGAAAGTTCAACTAGAGTCCGCACAGTTCGTAGTGTTTCTTTTGTTGGAAGTAGTGTTTGGTTCGAATGATGAAGTGTGGTTATAATTTTTGTCGCACAACCCTTGGCTATCGAAATCAACTTGAATAGTGCTTCTGCATATTGTTCTTTGTCATGCGCAAACTGGATAATTATGGTGTCATATTTTTGAAACGTTTCCAACCACTGCATAGCGTCAAAACTGGTTGCCACCAGGTTCATGTGTATTTCATTTTCTTGTGAAAAACGTCCTCCAATAATATCGGTAGGTCGGTTTTGCACAGTAGCTATCTCGTTTGCTAACGTTAACGTATGCTGTAGTATGTGTTTTTGTAGATAGGTATCGCTAGTAGTCGCATAGTACAATATTCCAACACGGTCTGTTTGGCTAGTTTCTTTTTTGTTTATGAAAACTACAAACAGCCCAAGATGTGAAAAAGACAGTAGCACGGTACTAAGTACAAAGAGTGCTAGTAGCTTTCGATAGTGCATAGTTTCTTTGGTAAGCTCTTGGACCTGTTTGTCTTTGTTTTTCTCTAAAAAAGGATAAGACCACGTAGTGAAAGTTTTTACAGCCAAAACTATTTATTATTTTGAAGCCATGAAGAACCTGTACCTTATGATGCTGGTTTGTGTCTCTGCTTCATTAGTTGTTTCTAGTGTTTTGCTCTCCCAAATGTGGGCCAGCGCAAAACGTAAATCGAATGCCAATTCGCTCAAGTCTACCATTGAATTGCCTGCCCATATTCGAATAACCGAGAAAAATTTTCCAGAAACAGTCGTTAGAGCACATCTGCCTGGTTTCACCGTACTAGAGAATGTATATTTAAAAGATGGACAGTGGTATATTGTCACCGACAAAGACATCCCACCAGTCACACAAATGGCACAAGCCACGAAGTTTAATCTGATGACCAAAGCAGAGGCACTACAGACTGTTGGCAACTCATACGTATCGACTGTAACTGGAGACTCGTACCTATTTTCCGAACCAAAACCTATGCTCATGCAAGCGCATTACTTCCACGTACAAGAGTTTATTATGGGCATGGTGATGATAAATTCGATCGCCAATATTAGCACCAACCCAAGGCTGTTACTATTTCCAACACAAGAAGACACGACTGAAACAAGAGTTGGGTGGAGAGATGTTCCTGGGTTGAATCATCGTCTATTGACTCTATTGTTCCCAAATGCAAATTACATCGCAGCAGAAGCGTTCGACCGGTGGTACAATCAAGTTCCATTTACGCGACTATTCGAGAGAATTGTTATCGCTGATAGACAAAGCGCTCACGCTTATCCACTCAATACGTACTGGAACGGCATGTATCTACACTTACAAGTAGCACTTGCTGGTAAGCCGATTGCATGGCCAGAAATTCGTGATCGAGTATTGCAAACATTGGGAGTTGTTACAGACCGTAATAGACCAGCTATCACCTACATGTCTCGTGAACATGATGGTAATAGAAAGTTTGAAGAAGAGACAAACATGCAACTAAAAGAAGGATTGAAACAGTTTGAACCAGACTACAAAACAAATTATGTGATAATGGCTCCCATTCCATTTTGGAAGCAAGTTGAACTCATTGCTCAAACGGATGTTTTAGTTTCAATTCATGGCAATGGACTCACTCATGCAATTTGGTTGCAGCCAGGTTCCACTATTATTGAAATCTTCCCTAATAGGAATTTCGTTCGCGATTATGAGTGTATCTCTACTTTGCTGAATCTAAACTACTACGCTATGCATGACGACATCGTGTACGAAAGAGAAGAGATTGTAGCCAAAGGATTTGACAATCATTTGATGAATACTCCACCAGAGCCAGTTAAACTCCACGTACCAACGTTAATGAATCTTATTCAATCATTACCAAAGAGAATGTAGTAAATAAAATCTTGTACATACGTCTCATTGTAAATTTTCTTTACCAAATTTATACAAAAGCGAACACCAAAATGAAAATAATACATGGCTTCTTGTTTATTGTACCAATAACAGTGTTCATACTCGGTTTTCAGCTCTATGCCACCTCGCGCAAGGGGAGAGTTGTAGTAAAACCCCGAAAGCTGAATACTGGAAAGAATGCAAGAGCACCGAATGGGCTATCTCTTCCACACTATTTTCATCGATACCTGAAAACAAAAAAACTCCAAGATTTGTTGGTCGACTACTCGAAATTTCATAAAACTCAAATGAAACGCCTGACAAAAAATAGTCAGCAAAATTGCGCGTACAATACATCCTCACCTAATAGAGGTTACGTAGTCTACCGCGTGGTAAGCTCTACTGGTTTGGGAAACAATATCCTCGGCATAGTTTCCACATTTTTAATTGCTATGCTAAGTGGAAGAGCATTTTTAGTATCTTGGCCTTCATATGGTGGCCTGGAAACAATGAGACAAATTTTCAAACCTCCAAATATGAATTGGGACTACCTCGATTTTCACACCAATAGTGCCAAGTACAAGCAAGAAAACTGCATGTTCGATCCAATCACATGGCGAGACCCAGAACCAAACTCATATGACCACATGATTGACATTCACACGTTTTTCCATACAAAGATTCACGCATTGAAGCCACTACTCTGCTACGATACACGATACTATTTCAATTCGATTGGAGATAGAATACTATTCACCTCTAATCAGTACATGGCACCACTGACTATGTTAAATCACCAGTACCGTGAATTACTAGAACAAATGTTCCCAGACAAGGATGTATTCGGACCATTGTCAAGATATTTGCTTCGACCAACTGACAAGATACAAACAGCAATTGACGATTTTCTAACACAAAATGACATCAAGATTCCAAAAGTATTCTTTGAAGATCCTAACACGAGAGAGTTGGCTCGAAAGCACGCAGGTGGAAAGAATAAAATGTATGGACTACAAATTCGTAGAAATGATAAAGAAAAGTCATGGGCTGGAGAATCTCAAGAACCAAGTGCGTTCAAGTGCTTGGAGGAGAGGCTCAGTGATATGAAAGCTACCGCATTATCGGTGTCGCTAGATAGCTATCGTGTGCTTGTCGTTACTGACAACTCTACGACCAAAGCTCGAGCCAAGAAGCACTTTGGAAGGCTATCTATTACTTATCAAGATGGAGCAGATTACACGACTGTTAGAGACGTTTCATCTGCTGCAGTAGATATCTTTTTGCTTAGCTATTGTCATGACATGGTTGTGACAAAAAGTAGTACTTTTGGATCAGTAGCTCACGGAAGAGCGAGTATGGTACCCACTGTTGTAGCTCACGATCATGATGGTACATCGAAATGTGTTTCTACCAGTGAGGCCTATGCAGGTCAAGATATTTTGTCAAAGCAAGATCCTCCTTGCCACTTTATGTACATACTCGAAAAGTACACTAACCATCAGCCAACTAGCAAGCTTTGGTGCGCTGAACAATTAAATTAAAAGAGATTATTTATTCAAACTTTCTTGTAACAGACTTTCTCCATACTTGGACACAAAAAAAGCAAACATGGTTCGAAACCACTACGTGGTACTGCTATTTGTACTTTTCGTCACAATGAACTCGTTTTCAATATACTTTTTCCTAGTTAGAAAGAAAAAACAAGAACACGGTGGTATTCCAAAAATCATTCATCAATCTTGGAAAGATACAAACCTCCCTCCAAGATTTGAAAAATGGAGGAAACAATGGTTGAAAATGCATCCAGATTATACATTCATGTTCTGGACAGATGAAGATAATAGAAAACTTGTCATGGAACACTACCCATGGTTACTTACTATCTATGACGCATTTCCAAAGCCCATTATGCGTGCAGATTTGGCTCGAATCTTGTACATGCACAAATTTGGAGGGGTTTATGTCGATTTAGATTTCGAACCACTACGACCCATAGACAGTCTTTTGGAGAATGAAACAGGAGCAGTATTGGCATACAATACAAATGCATACTACTCTCGAGATGTAGTTCCCAATGCGTTCCTAGCGTCCGTTCCAAACCATCATTTCTGGAACTTTGTCATCACGAAAATTATTCAACACGCATATGCAAAACTTTCACTATCGTTTATTGCGGAACAAACGACTGGTCCTCACTGTATGAGAGATGTTCTAGATGAGTATACCTCGACGTACAATGTTATTTTCGATGATGACATGTATACTGTTGCTGAGGGAGCACGAAATATTCATGAAGTAACGATTCTCGCTCCGGGAATAGTGTACCCATTCTCTTTTGTTTCTACAGACAACGTTGCTGTTTGTCATGCAAAATTGGACACGTTTGATGAAACCAAGTGCAAAGAGTTGTATCCAAACGCGTACATGATAACCTACTGGCAGCATTCGTGGCAATAGAACTAGGACTACATTTAGTAAATAATGATGCTCATAAACTGGGGCATAGAGCGTGGTTAACGATAGCTTCTAGTAAGCATAAAAGTATCGAGTTATGAAGAACTTTTCACTGTGTGTTTCAAAACCCAAAAACTAGCCGGTAGAGAAAGAGCGCGAAAGATTCGAGATATCTGCAACGTGTCTATGAGAACAATTTCGCTATCGCACTCAATTACTTATAACTATTCATTTCCCACAAGTACCAACGTATCCTTATGACACCAAGGAAAATGTAAGACAAACGATGGTGGAAAAAACTAGATATCCATGGATTTGGAATTCAGAAACATTTAAGGAGCAGGCAAATGTTCTTAAAGTGTTAGGGTGAAAGAAAACTCGCATGTTAGAAAATGGTTGGATATCTTTTTGTAACGCAACAAATGGCAGCAAAGACCGTTGGTCAAGTACATGAGGTTGAACCAGCTTTTATCGCTGACACAAATATGATCTTAAACTACTGCAACAAAAGTATACCACATTGGAATACAACAGTTGATAAAATTGTACATCGGGGACGGAAAGTGTTCGTTCTGCCACGATGTGCAAGTAAGTATTTCCAAATAACCAACAAAGCTCTACCAGATGGGTTTCAAGAAATGGCCATTCCTGACGAAAAAGAAATCAATGTTACAAACGCTTTTAGAGATTTGCAAAAACTAATATCGGATATTGACTGGAAATCTTTTAGCGATGAGGAGATTAACCTAATTAAAATTCTGCTCGAAGCAGGTCACTTTGCAGTTTGCCACGTACCATTGGACCAACTACTAGCAGGCACAGTGGCTATAATTACCAGCGATAATAACGTGATCACAAAAATGCTACAAGAGCCAAGTAAAGCAGAAAAAATTGAAATCGTTGTTAATATGAATGGGTTAGAACATGCAATACCTCTCATCCAATATAATTATGATGGAAATATCAAGTATTTTAATTTATGAAGTAAACTCTTTGTTCAGTTCTCCATCAATACCATTTTTCAGCTATACACACAAAATATGAATCTGTATGAGATCATTATCTAATCACTGTTAAAGCTTGGCAAACTCGAATGGCTTGTACTAGTGTAATCAATGTCATTAACACTTGCTTCTGGCTAAAACGTTAATCAAATAACACACCATACCGTAGTGTAGAAATCCAGCAACCCTTTCTGCAGCGCATCTTCCTCTCTCTTCTTTCTTCTATACACAAGCATGCAATGACATACACATGCCGCAATCAACGGCACAACAAGTAACAAACCAACAAAGATAGGTCCTCCAATCATTAGCGCCAACGCCCATGGCTCTAGCGCTAAATATCTCTCACAGTATATCCCACTGTAATCAAGAGAGCATTGACACTGATGATCAATGCATACTCCCCTACCACTACATACCTGAGGATCAGATTTTGCAAATGATCCACACATCATCTTCTCACATTCATTTCCAGAAAACTTTGGATTGCAAATACACGTGTTTGGAGCGATGCAAACTCCGTTGTCACTACACGTGTCATTGGCGTCAAATTGCTTGTCGTAGCAACTCCAAAAGTCACAACTTGGACCATAGTACCCACGTTTACACGCACACTCGTTAGGTCGTATACATGTACCGTTTCCACATGCTTTTGGATCACTATACAATACAGAACTACAATTATATATTTCACAGTTGGTACCTCCATATCCAGGATTACACAAACAAAAGTCTTGAGATTTACAAGTACCGTTACTCACCGAGCACGCATTATCTCTTAAAATTCCATTACAGGTCCATGTACCTACAAGTACAATAGAATGTGAAGAATTTGATCCAGTGGAGAGTTCACTAATTGGTTCTTGAATGTTGATTACTTTTGTTGGTGTATAACGTGAAATTGTTGTTCCATCACCTAATTGTCCAGCATCATTCGATCCAATTGAGTATATAGTTCCATTCTTTGAAAGCAAAAGTGAGTGAGTGGAGGAACTAGAGATTGCTTTGATAGGTTCGCTAACGTTGATAGGAATAGGGTACATTACGATTGTACCTGGTATTGTGAACATTTGACTATTTCCGAATCCATAGACTATTCCATCAGCCGATAGTATTAGAGTATGTTCTGCTCCTGCAGAGATTTTCACAATTGTTTTGTCTAGTGTTGCGATCGGTGTAGGTATTTTCCGACTTGTTGTTGTTCCATCTAGATGTGAGTTTAATAGTTGAAGCATACCTCCTAATTGTCCTTGTTCATTGTTTCCGAATGTGTATACTGTACCATTCTGAGAAAGTAGTACGCTGTGAGTAGCGCCAGCAGAAACCGAGATAATAGTCTGCTGTATAAAAAGTCGTTTTGGGAATTGTGCATCTTGGCCATCTCCTGTTCCTAATTGTCCAAACCTGTTGACACCGAAAGAATAGACGTCTCCGTCTGCTGATAGTAACAATGAATGATATTCGCCAGCAGATATCTTGATGGTATCGATTGTATCGTCAAACAGTCTTCCACTAGCATCTGTTAAAGGCGCAGGTACAAAATAATCGGAAGAAATTCGTCCAAAAACGACAGTAGGGGTACATAGGACATGTTCCTCTGTAATACAAAACGAAATTACTTGACTTTCAATAGATAGTAGTAATGTGTGTACATAACCTCCACCAGCGACGGCAATGATAAATGGTGTATAGTTTCCCATGATGAGAGGAGCAGGTACGAATGAAAAATTTAACCCAACTTGTCCTGCGTAAAACACTGTGCCATTTGATACAAAATATGAACATAGCTCATCTCCTCCGGCTGCAGTAATATTCGAAACGATAATATCGTTTGCAATGGGTGTAGGTTCTGGGTTCGCGTACGTTGTTTTACCGTTTGCTAATTGTCCTCGATCACCTCTGCCGAAAGTGATGGCATTCGTCTTCAAGGAGAATACTCCAACACATGAGCACAGAACTATAAAAATCAACCTTGCTTGTAAAATTAAAGTGGAAACGCACGTTTTAATAGTAAGCTCTTGCAAGATATGCATTCAGTCTTGCGACTTGACGTTTGATGGTGAAAGGACTTACAAAAGTAAGTAAAGCTTTCTTTTAAAATCGGGAGAATCAAAAGCAAGTATTTACTTTGCAGATTGAAGTTTACATATAATACAGTTTATACATATTTACAGGCTTGAAATTGAACTGCATGATGAACATGCCCTCTTCTTTTTCGTTTGCATCAAATCTTCCATTTTTACAGAACCTACATCGTTTGAATCGATAACGACAAAGTCACCAGTCTCAATCAACGAGCTAGCAAACTCTTTGTCTACTAGTATATCCAATAAAAATTCGATACTTTCCAAAATTCCCATACTTAACTTGACAGATGTCTCGAAGAATCCAGCGAACTGATTCTGTCTGCAGTAGTCGTGCGCTTGCTTTGTAGTGATTGCAGGATTGTTTAGATCGATTTTGTTAGCAACTAATATGCATGGCACAGGTGATCCGTCTTGGAGCATTACCTTACTGTCAATATCGGCTTTCCATTTTGTTATCGACTCAAAAGTACTATGACGGGTTACATCATAGACTAGAATTGCTGCTGCAGCGCCCTTGTAGTATGTCCTAGTTAATTTACCGAATCGTTCTTGACCTCCAATATCTTCATGGTGAGATTATGTTGTATTGTTTCTTACCCCAAAATTGTAGTGCGACATTTTCTCCGTTCTTAAGTACTTTCTTTTCGAACCAATCTAATCCGATCTAATACAGTTAGAAGTTGTTTTAACGACCTCTTACTGTTGATTTATAGTTGTGACAGAACACATCATTGGTGTATCGTTGAATGAACGAGCTTTTTCCAACTCCAACGTCGCCTACCACTACGAGAGTCAGATAAAACAAAGCGCATACCTATTACTTTGAATGTGTTCATTTCTAAAGAACTGCAGTGGTAGATCTATTTTCGTTGCAGGCCTTTAAGCTTTCGTGATTCTCCAATTATAGTATTGAACAAAATTATATTGCCAGTTCAGAAGCTCTTCATCTCCATCTACAGTCCTTCATTAACCCAAGAGCAAACAAAACAAAACTAGCCGTTAAATTTGTAATAGCCAACAAATGAATCTTGCTGCTCTGGTGTTTCGCATCTTCTGAACAGAATCTGCATCAGACGGCTGTCGGAATAGCCAAAATGGATATTAATAATGATCTTCAGATCACTAAAAATAAGTGCAGCAGTTAAAAAATACAGACAAAAAACATGAGAGCACGCACACTTTTACTACTATCAGTGCTGCTATTTATCTATGTCAGAGCATCTACCATTGGTGATGCCAAAGATACAGTAATCGACACGCTTAAAGATATTAAAGATACGGCGTCGGAAAAGATATTTAAGGCTCCCACGTCAGACAATGCAAAAATCAATGATTTAGCGCAAGACAAAGTCGATCTTGGAGAAAAGATGACCACTAATGCTGGTACCTGGGTTCCAAATGACCAAGACCAACTTAAAGTAGGAGCAAGAGGACCATCCCTATTGGAAGACCATCACTACCGTGAAAAGATGATGCATTTCGATCACGAACGTATTCCAGAACGCGTAGTCCACGCAAGAGGAAGCGGAGCTCATGGTTTCTTCCAAGTGTATGAAGACATGTCCGAGTACACAATGGCCAAGTTCCTCCACGATCCATCCAAAAAGACACCAGTCTTTGTACGCTTCTCCACTGTCGCGGGAAGTAAAGGCTCCATCGACACACCACGTGACGTTCGTGGTTTCGCAACAAAATTCTACACAGACGAAGGCATTTGGGATTTGGTTGGAAATAACATTCCAGTGTTCTTCATTCAAGACGCAATCAAGTTTGTAGATATCATCCATGCCGTCAAACCAGAACCACACAATGAAATTCCTCAAGCACAATCCGCTCACGACACGTTTTGGGATTTCGTTTCATTGACACCAGAATCAACTCATATGCTCATGTGGGTCATGTCTGATCGTGCTCTACCAAGAAGTTTCAGCACTATGGAAGGATTCGGAGTTCACACTTTCAAATTCGTGAACGCTGCAGGAAAAGTCCGTTTCGTCAAGTTCCATTGGAAACCAGTCAACGGCGCAAGTAGTTTGGTTTGGGACGAAGCTCAAAAAGTTGGAGGAAAAGATCCAGATTTCAACAGAAAAGATCTATTCGACAATTTGGAAAGTGGTAATGCTTTCGAGTGGGAATTGGGAGTTCAAATGGTTGATTTGGAAGATGAACACAAGTTTGATTTTGATCTACTTGATGCAACAAAGATCATCCCAGAAGAACTCGTTCCAGTCAAGATTATCGGAAAGATGTCACTCAATCAAAACATTGACAACTTCCACTCTGAAACAGAACAAGTCGCGTTCAACCCAGGACACATTGTACCAGGAATTGACTTTACTGATGACCCATTGCTACAAGGTCGTTTGTTCTCCTACCTAGACACACAATTACTACGTGTTGGTCCAAACTTTATGGAGCTACCCATCAATAGACCAATCAATCCAGTACACAACAACAATAGAAATGGATTTGCAAGACATACTATTAACAAGGGTAGAGTAAGCTACTTCCCCAATTCGTTAGGTGGAGGTTGCCCAATGCACACTCCAGAAGGTAGAGCAGCCTACTCTGGTTTTGCTTCACAAAAGATTGCTGGTCACAAGATTCGTCAACGTAGTCCAAGCTTTAGTGATCACTTTTCACAAGCTACATTGTTCTGGAACAGTATGAGTAATTGGGAAAAGGATCACATCGTGAACGCGTTCTCTTTTGAGTTGAACATGGTACAAGATGAAGGTGTAAGAAACAGAACTTTGAACGAGTTGTTAGTGAATGTACATCCAGACTTGGCAAGCCGTGTATCATACAATATTGGTGTTGATGTACTTTCACAACGTGTTGATGTTGATATTGACGGTAGTTCAAAGACTGAGAAGAAGACAGTCAAGGTATCACCTGCTTTGAGTTTGGACAAACC
>JAESGV010001284.1_pt1 | contig 10565 bp, 9 predicted proteins | sample 9269781 | NCBI WGS metagenome assembly JAESGV01 (sample SAMN15741586, study PRJNA653496) | algae metagenome | isolation source: Tildeniella torsiva UHER 1998/13D and co-occurring heterotrophs from... | place: Slovakia: Slovak Paradise National Park, Hrabusice, Kosice Region | collected 2000-01-01
TCATTCTTTTTAACATTTCTAGTTTTCTATCAATTGGGCTAGAAAACACTTTGAAACATGCTGGTTGTTACATAACATGAGCACCGATCGATCACTAGAAGAATGTCACAAACTATTACTAGATTATTTTTCACAAATGCCACAAGCTCAATCTAAGTCTACCTATTATCCAACACCGGATAAACTACCCGCAGTGTTCAACATTAGTGTTGGATTACTACGCATTGCATCATTCTTTTGGGTACCAGAAGAAAGTGCAGTTTTTCGACATAACATGTTTGAAGCTATGATGGAATTTTGTCCCGAGTACGCTGATGCTGTACGTCTAGTGGAAGTGTCAACATTGTGCCATCATTTACCATTACTCATCGAAAGTACCATTCGTGACCACGCTCGTGTGATTGTACCAACACTATTGAACATTATCGACAAGCATGTAGATTCCGAAGATCCCATTCCACAAAACGTTAGTTGGTTATTCATGATGCCACCAAGTCAATACTTGGCCGCAGAAGCTATCATCGTTCTTCACAACTTTTTAACAAACGTGTCACCGATTACACTCGCACCACTATTTGATCCCGCAGATGATACACAAACTTATGATGAAGATGCTGATATCATATTATCGATACTACGAGAACTAGATGAAGGTCTCAAGAGACATCCGTTACTGAACTTGGATAATCGTATGGCATTACTGAGTTCATTGTATCCAAAACTAGAGTACGCTTCACATTTGAAAGCAGTAGCTGCTGTTATTCTAGGACAGTATGTGACGGACAAGGCAGTTTCTGAAATGTTACTTTTTGAAAGTGTGTACATACTTGCTACTGCCGCACCATGCATTGATTCTGCACCAACGATTCTTTGTGATGCTGGTACACGTGCATTAAGTGAGTTTGCAAAGACATTAGCACAAAACAAAAAGTTTTCATACGCCTCATTGGCGTATCAAGCAGCACTGGATAACAACTCGATTGTACATATTGTTGATGAACAGTACCACGCAAATCTTGTCATGGGTGATCATCATGCTGCATTGAGTAGTGCAGGAGATGAAAATTGGGAACGTGCAGCGTTCTATTGTGAAGAGTTACTCATACGTGCTCGTGATGAAAATAATTTTGCACAAGTGGTGTATTTGACTGAAAAACTATGTAAAGATTACATTGAGCATGGCGATGTACGCAATGCGGAAAGTAGCGTTTTTTCAACGATTGACTATTTACGTGGAACAAACGTAAGAATGGGTGATCAGGAACTATATTTGTATTTGCAACTTACGGAGAATTTACTACGTGGTTGCCATTACGAACGATGTATTGATGTAATTGCTCGTGTATTGGAAGAGAAATTATCATTGTCACAAAAGGTCATCGCGTACACACATTTGGCAGAATGTTATTTGAAGAAGAGATGGACGACAGAATGTGAAACTGTATTACTTGATTTGGCAGCACTTGTCGAACAACAACGATTGAGTTCGAATGGCATCGAAGATGGAAGATTATTGGATTTGGCGGCTCGTTGCTACTACCAAACTGGAAATACAGCATGGGCACTTCACGCGATTAACATTGCTTTGAATCTAAAAGGTGCCATTATACCTTCACGATTGGCTCGGTTATACTACCTCAAAGCAAAGATTTTGCAAGCGTTCTGTAGATCTGCATCACCCATAGAATTACCAAACATGTTACATATTGATAACATTGGAGGACACCCAATCTTTAGTCGATATTTGAATCCTCATCAGTTTATTGACAATTCTTTCTTGGAAAGATTGCAATATTTACAATCAGAAACGGGATCGCCCATGCCAGATAGTTTGAAAAAAGCACAAGAGCGTACGGTATCGCCAACTTCTAGTGCAAGTAGTATTTTAAGAACGTTACGCTCTCGAAATGAAAAGACACTCCATAGTACAACACCAGTATCTCCAATGATTGAAAAATTGACATCTATACAAAATCAACAAAACATTTTGGAAGATAAACGTCACGAATATGCCAATCCAGGAGAAGTTTTACAAGATTGTATCGCATGTTTCACAAGAGCACTCTCGTTATATGAAACCGTTTCAAATGATCTAGGCGTGGCAAAATTACGTTTAAAAATTGCAAGAACGCAATTAGATTACTTGTTCACACCAGTAGTACTACAAGACACAGATCCCGTTTCAGTTTCTGTTCTTCCACTCAAATTGGAAAAATCATCTACAACTGATGATGTCGATGCGGCGTTGAACAAGTTACTCGATATCAAATCCATTGATAATGATTACGTTGCTCCTGCGTTACACACTGCAGTTCACTATAGCGCATTGTTCCTCACATGCGATGCATATATTACAACTGCAGAATTACGTCATTTCCAAGCAAGAACAGTTTCTGCCAAAACGCATTGGTTAGAGTGCAAAAAGTTACTATTTGCAATTGCTATTGCTAATGGACAAGTCATGGTCGCTAATGAAGCATCACCATCCTTTTTGGAACGATTACGATCCCTCATGCAGAGAATGGTTCGACTATTACTCATATTCGATCGTTGGTTTGTGAATCAACATTTGGCAGTTATCGATGTATATGTTCAAGTACAATCTGCAGTAGAACGTGCGTATAAACGTACTATCAATAGTACTGATCATTCCAATGGTTCAGAAATGGGATCATCAACAGGTTCAGAATCTCACGAAGCAGAAACAACAGATACACAAAACAAAATTTATCAAGGACTGTACATGTCTCGTGGAAAGATTTTACCATTCTTGAAGAGCAAACGAAGAAAGATTGTATCACCACGTGGAAAATCTAATGATCGTAAGAGTAGAAATCGTTCCCCAACGACACTTGCCCAAGAAGCATGGAATTATATTTTCATGGCAAAACGTAACAAGATACACAAAGAAGAGTTACAACAAAAGAACAAACAAACTGCTCAGAAATTGTATACGCTCATGACCACGTTACACAAAGATGAACATTCCAAGGAACCACCTATTCGTTCTTTACATACGCATGATTTACCACCATCAGGACTTGTTTATTTACAACAAATCGATGACGTCATCATGTGTTTTGTTCCGCATACTGGTGTGAAAGAATACAAACGATTCGGAGGAAGAAAACGTACGCATTACAAACCACCACCTCCTCCACTACCAAGTAATCCTAAACCTACAAAAAGTGCAAATAACTCTCCAACGGAGGTGAAAGATCCGATGCGACCAAAATCACAACGACAAAGTGAAGAGGAGAGGAATGTACGTGCAAGACAACAACAATTATATGGAACTCGTACGACGGAACTAGATAATGAAATGTACGCGTATTTGAACTCTGAGTTTAGGAATTTCACACGAGCGTTATTGATTGAGAAAAAGAGCAAAAAATTATCATCGACGGAAACGTTTGATGAAACTGTGGAATTTTTGAAAACGAGCATGTTCAAAGCGCCATGGGAATATCATCCTCATGAAGATATCGAATTGCAATCGATTACTGCTACTGCACCATTAATTCCAGTTGATAAGAAAAAGAGAAAAGAAGCACCAAAATTAGAATCATTACGAGTTGACCAGTATCCACTACGTTTAATTATTAGTAGACAATTACAATTGATACCATTTGAACTCATGTTTGATCATACCAGTTTTAGAATGAGTGGTTTACAAAAGAAGGATCGATGTGCTCCAATGTATTTCTGTTTCTATAGTGATGATGAAGAGAGGTACATTTCCACTTTGGAACGTCAAAGAAAAGAGTTGGCATATCAACGATTTTTACGTGCAACATGTCGTTCTACAGAACCTACTCAAGATAAGATTTACCAAACGACTATTCCCAATATTCCATTCCATTTCCCACTAGTCAAGTATGGACATAAACCAAAGCGCAAAAAGGCAGATTTTGTGAAATATATCAAAATGGCAAGAGTACAAGAAGATACTGATCAAATTTTATTTGAAGCAAAGAACGTTGCTGCACCACATTATCCCATCTTTTTGTTCACGTTAACGGATCTTGTCGATCCTTGTGATTTGGTGTGGAACGTCATTAAGAGTGAAATTTGTTGCATGTTTATTGCAGATGTGAATGTTAGTGATGCAATGGATACGTTGATTGACTTGCAAAGTATGTACGTCAAGAATGGACAATTAGGAGTGAATGGTGGACAGAAACAAGGTTATGCGTACTTTGTGCATTGTTTAAATACATTGCGACAAGCAAGTATTCCAGTGGTGACTCTTAATACACCGTGGTAACCGCTAGTAAAAAGATTTTAATTGTAATTTGTTTGACAGGTAACATCGCGTAAATTGAACCTATGTTAAATACAACGACTATCGTCGCTAAGAGCAAAGCCGTGTTGAAATCAGTGCGAGATAACCACATACTTATCCATGCTCTACTAGTGTTTTCAAACTCGTGTTTCGCTGTTTTCTACATGCTATCAAAATTTTCACTAGAGTATTTCAATCCAGTACACTTCACACTGTATCGAAACATATCAACAACGTTTTTCATACTTCCGTTATGGTTATTCGCAGATAGAAATTTTTCATTTGAATATCGGAAAGAACAAACAGAAACAATGAGCGGTATAAAGCGGTACTTGCTTGGCAAGGTACCTAACTGGAAAGACAATGCTCTATTCATGCTTTCCGGACTATTAGTAATTCCACTGAATCAAGTAGCGTTTATATTCGGATTGTACTACACCGACTCGTTCACAGCAAGTGTATTCCAACCATCATCTGTCGTTTTCACCGCTTTCATCAGCATCATGCTTCGGTTCGAAGATCGTTCCATTCTCAAGTTTGTAGGAATTGGTTTATCAGTAATAGGCGCAGTAACCATGGTCCTCGTCGCAGGTTCTTCTCAACCTGCAAAAGAAGGTGGATTCCAAATTTTAGGATTTAATTTGTCAATGGAAGGTTTACTAGGAGCATTCTTCTTTTTAGCAAACACTTTCTGTTTCTCTGCATATTTAAACGTGCAGCGTGCTCTACTAGGTAGAAAAATCCCTCCTTTTACTGTTACCATGTTTAGTTTTGTCTATGGTACATTCTTCTGTGCTATTGTTACTTTAGCGTTTATTAACACCATGGATTACTCGAAAACAACGTTAGCGTCATGGGCTGCTACGTTTTCGGCTGGGTTTATAGGTGGTACCATTCCATTTGTAGTTGCCACTGTCGCATCAAGCAAGTTGTCGCCTATTGTGGTTGCTACATACACTACAACGATACCATTGTTCACTGGTTTGTTGAGTGTAGCTCTAGGTCAATTTATTGTATGGTATAGCATCTTCCCTGGTGCTTTGATCATGATTGGAGTGTTTACTGTTGGTTACGCCAAGTACAGAGAATCGAAAGCTGCACAAGCAGCAGTTGACGTGCCTTGCGAGCCAGAACAAATTGCAGAGTTGGCAGGAACAGAAACGAACGAACAGTCAGAAATTGATAGTGCAGGACCTGACCCAAACATTGAAGATGCAACTATAGAAGTAGAACTATTAGATAAAACTGTAACTGAGGTTTAATTGCTAACTGGAACTAACTTGTTTTTGGCTACCAAGTTGTAAATGTACTGTAAGTTGCTTCAAATAACAAATGCAAGCTCTACCTTTCGAACTGATTGTACACGTCCTCGAATATCTACACCCATACGATCTCCTGCAGGTGGAATTGGCAAACAGCATGCTGCGCACATGCTCGCGCATCCCTTTGGTTTGGCAAAATAAGCTAACGTACCATATTGCTAATCAACAGAACCGAAGCAAAGGCTATTTTATTGCTACTGCTCATCCTAAAGTACAATTGAAACTGGCGTGCATAAATAATTATAACGGCAAAAAATATGACGCTCATCAGGGCGTAAAAGTATGTTCCACTTGCTCGCACAACACCACATGGGTTCTCGTGAATGAGACGTTGCACTTTTTCGAGAACCAGATCGTGGCTTGTGTTTGGAGATGCAGGGACTGTATCGGGAAGCCAGTTCCAGATATTACATATTTTAACCCTGCCGATGATTATCCAATACTTTGTGGAAATCCAAGCGTCTACCTCCAAAACTTCAACGAATACCCAAACACAAAACGGATCCAGCTCTACGAAGATTTTCTTGCCAAGAAAATGGAAAAGCATTTACAGAAAGTCAAGAGGAGAAAAGAAGTACGTTTGAATATAAGCCTTACTAACCGTTTAGAAATATCTTCCATTTTTTATGGCGCAGTTGAAAGACAAATCGTTCGCGTCCGAACTAGTAAACATAATTGCACCGCATAGAAACGTATTCAAGGACGATTTAGTAATTTTGGCACAACAAAGTCTGGATATTAGTTTCTATTCTGGGAAATGGCCACCAAAAGCTATGCTGTACTATCTGTTGTACCATAACATGCACGGAATACCAATAGAAAAAAATAAAATAAAAGAGCTGGCCAACAAAATTGTGGAACGTAATGCACTGGGATGTATTGAGTGTTTTCACGACGTCAACACTCAAGAGCGAGCTATTAAACTAACAGAAAAACTTGCCAAATTGTAAGAATATACATTGCTTTACTAACCAATATAGCGGCTATCGATCAGGTTTGTTTCAGAAAACTAAACCCTTTGAAGACTTCCTTTGTAGTGATTCAAAGATGTATGAAACGATTAACCAACTTTGGGTAACAAATTTATTTCAACATTTGACAGTGAATCAAAAATCAGAACTTTTAAAAAGTATAGAATGTATATTTTCCCAAAAAGAGCACTTAAAGCTGATAGAGTTTATAAGCTTAGACGTAATGAAATCACCTTCACTGTTAAGTCTAGCTGTGGCATCAAGTAGTAGGAAGATTATGACGGTAAATGTGTATGCGTATGTTTTAGAGCAATTAACAATGGATGAATTTGTATTGTTTAATAAACTAGAATTGTTTTGAAGTACAAATAGTTATAAATTTGTAAAGAATTTATAAATCCTCGTATCATCGGCACCAATTTGTTTCAAATACTCTGCTGGCGTAATATACGTACTATTTAAAACAGAAACACTAGCCAAATACCGCAATAGCCCCTTCTGATACACATACCAGTGATTCTCTGACATGAATTTGCTTGCATACATCATCATAAACGGTGTAACACCGTTATCATCAGGTTTCTGATAATCTGCGATGCAGTTCTTGTCAACATCAAATGCCTTTGCATGTTTCAAGTACATGTGATAAATTGTCTCGTTTTTCTTGCCACAAATAGTGTTAGTGTCTATGCCACACTCTAGAGCTTCTTTGAGCGCTGTTCCTTTCGCAAATAATCGCTCTAGGACGTGTGTTTCGCCTATGAATGGATCAAATCCAAGCTCTAGTAGCGTAGGTAGAAACACTACCCGATGTAAGTGTTCCAGCGGTAGCATATCATGTGGCGCGTTAGGATCAATACCAACATCGGTAATTAAAAATTCTAACATGGGAATATAGTTCTCACGGTTGATAAAGATTGCAGTTTTCTGTAACAAATTTGCGCCATCACTGCACCTTAGATTTCGCATCCATTTCGATCCATATCGTGTATGGAAAATCTAATATGTTACTTTAAACTCAGTTTGACTTACTTTGAATATTTCTAGCGTTTTGCTGATCCGTGTGTCATCTTTATTCTCAGCTAGCGTTAAAACACACGCTTCGCTCGATACAGAGTCCATTGGTGTATTGTAAACAATACATTTGACCAAACGTGGCAAATATTTAATGCACTTGTTGTACAGTAATGTACCTTGTTCGTTTGAAACGTGTAACGGTAGTCCTTGTTGACGGAACCACGCTAGAACATCAACGTGATGATCCTGATTGACTAAAAATTGTGGTTTAAACTCGTTTGTAACGTTTTCAGAGATCATGCCGTTTTCATCGCCTGCTGATAACAACAAAGGATGTAATTTTACAATCTTTTCCAAATTTTCAACCATGGAGACATCATGTACTGAATACTCAGAGAGTAGCGGAACAAGAGGATTTGTGGTACCAGGAACAAACAATTTGAATCCCTTGTTCGAGTAGTACTCAACCATCTCAAAATCGCAATTTGCGATCGCATGACCAAGTAACGTTAATTGATATTTTGTTCCAAATTTAGCTATTTCAAAATCTCCACGTATTGATTTTGGTACATCATCAGCTGTTACCATTTCAATCAATTCTTTCGTGTAATCGTACCCATGTAAAAAATCTTGAATTTGTGGTATTGGAATAGAAATCTTTTCCTTGTTTTTCGCTTGTTCTACAAGTGTCGTCCATAAATACTAGATTGTTACAAAAAAACAGTAAACATACGTGAAATAACTCTTTTTGATTTTTTTGTAACGCATAGCTGACAGAATTTCCAATCATGTACCCAACATTGAATCCGTACTGTCTCATGAACTCTAAAAATTTTATGTTTTCCATTTCTGAGCGTTGTACTCCAGTAACACAATCTTGAAAGGAAAGTGTAACATTTGGAATTGTTCTTGATGAAAAACTTGCACCTATAAAGCAGTGCACGAATGAAATGTTTTTTATGGACGGTGATATCGCGGAATCGTGAGTACTTACTCGCATGTTGATCATGGTGATTGACTTGGCAGTTGTTTTTAATTTGCTCAAAAGACCACGTTGGTACAATGTGTGTTTTATATTTGTGTGGTACGGTGATACGATTATTTGTATTTTTTCTAGATTTATAAACTGTTCAAGTTGGAAGGTTTCCACGTCGTGTTGATGCAACGTCTGTTAATGTGTTAGTAAAAATATAAAATATTGTACGATTGAAGTTATCGTTTGTGGTGCGTTGGGAACTTCGTGCAAAAATTCGGTCATGTTGAATTGTTCAGCATAGTTTGGTGTGTTTTGCGAAATGTTTCTGTACTCCGTTGAGCCTGGAATTGTCCAGTAGTTTGTTGTGTTGAGGTTGGTTATGTGAGGCTAGTGTTGTTAGATTATTCTTGTGTTACGTACAAGTATCATATTTTTAATGTCGATGTTCCACTGTTTAGAAACGCGCAACAATGTGAACATGTATGGATAAACAGGGATAAATTGTAGAATGTGTTCGAGTGGCAACCCTTCTTCTGCTTCGTTTGCATTTTTCTCCACCATACTTGTTTTGTAGCGTTGTAACTCGAGCTGCATGTCACGCAAGCTAAACTGCTTCTAGTGCACATCTTATAGATGCATTTACATATCTCTTGAAGCAAGTGTACACCTATATAAGATACCCTTGCTCTTGTATCTTCATCATAGAATTATCACCGCATGATCACTTTTCGCGCCAAAGAAAATACTCACAGATAATTTATTAGGTGCGTGTTCCACTAGTTAACTCTTGCGATCATGCAACGTATATTGTTGCTAGCAGTCGCCATAGCGTTACTTTTCGAAATAGCTCCAATTGGCGCTGATGCACCATCATCAAATGTATTATGTTTTGGAGTTTCGAATTCTAGCGCAACAGTATGTAACGGTAGAGGAACATGTTCGGCAACTGATCGATGTGATTGTTCTTCGAATACTTATATTGGATCACAATGTGAAGTTAATATTACCTCCTCATCGACATCGTTTTACTCGTTGAACATGGCCTCACTTTTCGCGAAAGCTAACACTTCGATGTCAGCATATCTACCTTCGTACACAATTACACCAAGCGTGACAGGGACTACAGAGGCATTAGTAAGTACGACGTTCACAAATGTAGGGGAAAGAAGAGGGGTGTGCTTGAATCCTACAATTTCGATAGCGACAAGTCAGGTGTTTGTGGCATTTCGAGTTCCTACTTTACCAGTGGGAGCATCAACTGAAGTTTGGTTGGTAAATGAAGCAGGAAAAGTTGTTTTATCTTCAGCTGTAGTATATAACACAACTGGAGGTCAAAAACTCAAGGTGACCTCAGACACTGCGGAATCATCGACAGATGTAAAGCTATGGAACAATAGCACGTACTATTTGGTACTATCTGCGTATGGTGGGGCAACAGTGAACTCACAGATAGTAGACAAGGTAAGACTTACAGATTCTTGCTAACTGTTCCAGAAAAATACAGTTTTAGCTTGGACAAATGCAACAGTTGGAGGATCTAATGTTACATCTTCCATTTTAAATGATCAGTTCCTCGTTTGCGCATCGTTAACAAACATTGGAGTCAGTAGATCGATACGAGCAGTAAGTGGAACAGCATCAGTCACATTCTATTTTTACGGCAATCAACCTATTGGAACAATTGGATCTCTAACAAAACCAAAAGTACTACCATCAATGATACTCGTTCTAGCTGCAGTACTCGGTTGTATTCTAATATTCATCGGAATGATCCTCATAGTCGGGTTTATCATTCTCCTCGTCGCTGCTCATCGAACAAAAAAACCAATTCACATTACCGAAGCATAAAAAATTTATTAATTAGTCTTTGGTCTTTCAATAATGGCATCACGACCAGCTCCAACACCAATCCATCTGATATGTACTTCCAAAATCTCTTCACAACGGAGAACATATTTTTGTGCGTTAACTGGTAACTCTTCAAATGTTCTACA